>ENA-UOZR01000344-UOZR01000344.1-food-metagenome-genome-assembly--contig:-NODE-344-length-19815-cov-80.503239_pt1 | contig 19815 bp, 24 predicted proteins | sample MGYA00249873_ERZ772733 | MGnify/ENA primary metagenome ERZ772733 (study PRJEB29005, sample SAMN08379462) | food metagenome | isolation source: cheese - non spiked | study: EMG produced TPA metagenomics... | reverse complement strand
GCAACGCTGGACTACTCTGATTCAAAAATTAATATCGGTAATGGATATATCGGTGGGGGTGAAAAAGCCCAGACAGTGCTGACGTTGAAGGATTCTGCGTTAGCTGCAACCGGTGATGTAATTATGGGACAGGGGCAGGAAACTCAGACAGACCTGACGCTAAGCCCCCAGTCATCCATAAAAGTATCCGGGAATATGTCTATTGCGCAAGGTAACGCCGCTTCAGCCAAAGTGATTGTGGACAATGCAGATTTATCTGCGAACTCCATGTCGATTGGTGAAGGCGATACAGCAGCAGTGACAATGACCGGAAACGGAGCAACGATTAGCAGCGGCAATACTTTCACGGTCGCAAAAGGTAATAACGCATCTGCAACGCTGGACTACTCTGATTCAAAAATTAATATCGGTAATGGATATATCGGTGTGGGCGAAAAATCTCATACATTACTAAAACTTGACAACTCAACTTTCCATGCCGCTGGGAATATTGATATAGGTAAAGGCAGCTCCACTATAGCTAATGTTTCTGTCGGGGCTGGTAGTAACATGTTAATAAAAGGGAATGCTAGTATTGGCGTTGGAGATCAGGCTAAAGCAAAATTTTCAGTAAAAGATAGTGTACTGAATATAGGTGGTAGCCTGGTTCTCGGACAGGGGAATAGTACAGAAGCAGAAATGTCTGTTGAGCATTCTCAGCTTTATAGTGGCGGCCTGTTGCTTGGGACGGCTAACAATGCAGTTGTTTCTATGAGCGCTAATAATTCAGAAATATCTGTTGTAGGGGATTATACAGTAGCAAAAGGTGATGGTTCAGAAGCTACGTTGATTTACAAAAACTCAGATATTAATCTTGGGAATGGTATACTCGGTGCTGGTTCCGGAGTCAAAACAGATTTATCATTGGATAACAGTAAATTTGTTGCATCTGATGGAATCATCATCGGTAAAGGTGATAATGCCATAACTAATCTTTCTATATCTGATCACTCTGTGTTTAAAGGAGAACGTATAAATATTGGTAATGGTGCATATTCAAAAAATTCTATAAGTATAACTGGAAATTCCATATTTGATTTCGGTTCATCTCAGGAATCAACCATTGGTGAAGGTGATTACAGCCAGTCGTTAGTCACCATTAATGATGCATCAGTTTATGGTGATGGTTCATTAACTTTGGCAAAAGGTAATAATAGTTTTGCAGTACTGAATCTTCAGGATAATGCAGTAACTAATGCCAACAACATTTCACTTGCTACAGGACTGGGCAGTAAAGCAATCGTGAATGTTAGTAATATGAATTCCGGACAGTTCAATCCTGTATCTATGGGAGCAGGAGATGGTTATGCGGAAGTAAATTTTGATGGTGTTAATGGCTATACACTCTCAACTAATTTCATTTGTATGGATTCCGGTTCATGTGCAGACACTGTCATAAATGTAAACAGAGGGACAGTTTCTCTGTCAGGAACAAATGACTGGAAAGGGCAGATAAATGTTTATGACGGAACCCGACTGGATGCAAGGGGGAATGATGCCGTTGATGGTATACTGAATGTCAGCAAAGAAGCACAGGTTGACTTTAACGGATACTCGCAGCATATGACAGGGATAGATAATAAAGGGATGATCTATCTTTCTGACGGAAGTGCTTCATCAGATGTGTATCTGGATAAAGATTATGTTGCACATGATGGTTCCGGTGTACAGTTCGGGATTTTCGGGCAGAAAGAGGCGGATGTGATGCATGTTAAAGGTGATACATCCGGGAGTTCAGGTATAGTTGTCACGACAAACAGTAAAAATAAAATAAAGAAAGGTGGCGACATTCTTCTTGTTGAGGTTAATGGGGACTCATCAGGTAGTTTTTACCTTAACTCACTGATTAAGAATGGTAAGGAGTATAAGGTGACAGGTGACTACATTGATGTGGGGGCCTGGGAGTATGCGCTGAACAAGAAAAGGAAGAATTGGTATCTGAGTGTGGATATGCGTCCTGAGCCAGGTGCGTTTATAAACAATAGTAAAAGTATGTTAGATATGTTTGCTCTACAACGGTATGACATACCCGGGCAACATCGTTATCCTACATTGTTTGAAAACTTATATAACAATGGGATGTGGATTCAAATTAACAACAACTCAGGTAGTAATAGTGAGGTGTATGATAATCTCAAGACCAGTTATAGTTTAAATACTATGATGATTGGAGGGGATATATACAATTGGACTGATGGATATAACTATTCACATATCGGGATAATGGGCGGGATGGGGAGTGCCGCTAACAAAACAACGTCAACAAATAATAAAAGAGCTACCGGAAATGTAGACGGTTATACTCTTGGGCTTTATCATGTATTTCAACAAAATATCAGTGATGGACTAAATGAGTCAGAACGTCAGGGGCTGTGGACTTATTCGTCTATACAATACATGGATTATGATAACAGCGTCAGTTCAACAAATAATTTCAAGGCTGATTATGGTGTAAATGGTTTTCGCCTGACAGGTGAGGTTGGTTATCTAAAAAATATAGGTGGCATACAACCAAGCGATTTCTACGTTGAACCTAAGTTATACCTTTCGCATACTGAGTTGTCTGGAGGTGTAGTTGAAGATCTTCAGGGAGGGAAAATAACTTATCCGAATTCGCTAACTATTATTGAACCAGGAGTGTTTTTCTCTTATCGAAAAACTCATGAATCGACTTCCAATGATGAAGCAATGTTTAAAGATTATATAAAACAATCTGTAGTCGATGTATGGTTTGGTGGGGGGTATTCATTTAAAACTGGAAATTATAGTCGTACTAACTTTGATTCAGATATGGTTGAATATAATACATCGGATAACTTCGTTCTTAAGAGTGGTGTTGAATTTGAATTTTTGAAGGATGCACGTCTTTTATTATCATCCTCATACTCAATAAATAATGATCGCAACTTGAGTTTTATTCTTGGTGGCAATTATTATTTTTAATCGTTACTGGTGAGGGTTAGCAATCGTCCAGCAAATTATTTGCAGGATGATTGCTATATTCTGTCATTGGTTTTTTGAGGTAATAATGGTAAGATATCATGGCGAATTTACATACTATCTTTATCAACAATCTGGACGTTACTTTTTTTGTAAGAAGCTAACGAAAAAGAGAGATACATCAAATTGTAATCATCTTCATATAATTCGAGAATTATCCTTCAATGAGGACGAGTTAGAATTAATAGATTTCAGCACAGACGGTTTGGACGCAAATGATAAAGAAATAATCAGGGGAATGATTGATGAGTTGAAAAAATAAACATGTGAAAATAGAATGTTTTATCAAATATAACATTAATATTTTTCTTTTTTGTGCATGTATCTACCATAATCAAAGTAAATATATGTTTTGTATGTTGTTGATTCGAATCAAATAATTTCCGACAGTGTATATGATCGATTATATGTTTTGGATAGGGGTTGTACTTTGGTCTACAGTAATAGTCATGTGGTTTTATGATAACAAAGTATCATGCTCTGGACTTTTTGCCTTAAGTATATTTATATTTTCAGGTGGAGTTATGATTATGTTGTTTTTAATATCTTTTTTATATGGGGTAATATCAGCGTTAGGCCTTGCGGTATGAAATTAATCATTGCGGTTGATTTATTCTCAAGTTGAACTTAAAGAAATCATGCTTATGTAAATATACTATTAAAAGACAAAAAGAAGCCATTTAACCTGGAGGAGTGATGTATAGAGTTAATCATATTATGAGAACAATAAATGAAATGAGTTCTTATACTCCGCACATGAAAGTAAACAGAATTGCTGAACGGTTGAGTAAGGTGCAAAAAATATCTTTTTGCATCTCTGTTATTTCTTTTTTTCTTCTTGCCATAATTACTTTGACATATGGACCGTTTAATACAAAAAGTAACTTGAGTTTTATTAGCGCACTATCTCTTTATTTTATTAATGTCATTATGGGAGTTACATATTTATCAGTTCCTGTAATTAATACAATAAGGTATATATATAATTTTAAAGGGGAGGTGGTCAATGAATTAATATATGACATTGATAGTGATGAGCAACATATTGAAGCATTGTTACCTTATTCATTAGAAGAGTTGACATATGTGTCAAACTGTATACAGGTAAGAATTCCCAAAATAAAATCAAAATGTTTCTTATGGGGAGGCGGGAAAACAGCAATTATATCAATTTTATGCCTATCGTATTCGGCTATTTGTATCGTTAATGGAGGTAGCATAGATGGTATTTTTGTTGGGGAGACTGGTGATAAAATTATTGTCGCCATCATGTTTTTTATACTTTACACATCATTGATGAATATGTTTTTCAAACAAAAATTGCTATACTTACAAAATTTAAAAATGATAATAGATATGACTATAAAGATAAAAAGAAATTTCACATGACTGCTACTCTAAAATAAAATAACACATGGGAGACTGTCTATTATTATTAATAACGAGTAACATTTGTTATTGCCATTTATGGTGCTCCCGGGATCAGTTTTAACCATAAGCAAGAAAATGTTTCTTTGAACGGTTAGACATCACAAATGAGCGTCTGCCAAAAGTTGATGTAGCGCTTGCGGAATGTGTTGAGATTATATAGGGAAAGAACCACGGGGAATTATTATTGCCAGGCTTTCTCCTATGAATTTTAGCCATATCAATAGACCTTTGCTCTCAGTAACGCAAAGAGAGCATCTTTACTGATTGAAGGTAGTCAAGCGACATATGGTCACTTATTTTCTCATGTGTCGCTTGACACTATCCTGAAGTTTTTTAAGTCGATTTACGTCACCCAAAATGAAAAACTCCTTTGCATGAGTATTCATAATAATATCACAATGGTAAAGCTACATGACAGACATCTTAACTTAGTCAAGAGAGTACATAACAACTTTGCTATTACATATATTCAGGGTTGTTTGTAGTGGTTCACAAAATCAGGACACTGGAATAACCTGTTTCCACTTTTCTTCATGTAAGCAAGGCGATAAACCACCATTGTTTGTATGAGGTCGATAAACGTTGTAATAACAATTTATCTACTGCTTTATATCGCGTACTGCATGACTAAAATCACCATAACCACCCTTCGCAAGCCATTTACTTTTAAATCTGCGAAAGACTCTTCCCATCGGCGAATTATCCAGGTAATTCCCTCTGCGACTCATACTTTGCATCGTCTCATAACGGCAGAGTAAAATTTTGTATTTATTGCTTTTATATTGAACACCTTGATCTGAATGCAACATCAGGTGGCCATCACGCGGTTGTGTTTCCTGAGCACTATGCAAGTAAACGGCTCAACAGAACAGTATTGATATTTACTGAGCGGCCAGATCAACTTTTCAGGGTTACAGATCGCGTACCAGGTTTGCCGACCAGTCCTGGATATGTTCAATGCCGTAACACAGCCATTTTTCCAGCTCCACATTATTCAGACGGCATGTGCCGATCAGCGAGTACAGCACCGCCGCATGTTCGCCACCACTGCCGGAACCCGCGAAGAGCCAGTTCTTCCGGCCTATGGCCACTCCCCGTAAGGCGTTCTCTGCGATGTTGTTGTCGATTTCCACCCAACCATTACTGCAGTACACGTTCCGAGCATCCCGCTACTGCAGCAGGTATGCAAACGCTTTTGCCGTATCCGAGTGACGCGCCAGTGTTTTCATCTGAGTCTGTATCCTGTCGTACAGTGACTGCATCAGTGGCGCAGGTCTGGCTTTTCTTGCCGCCAGACGCTGTTCTGCTGAACAGCCCCGGACCGCAACCTCGATGGCATACAGTTCACTGATACGCTGCAGGGCTTCCATGGTGACGTCGGTTGGCGCTCTTGCATGCACATCGTGGATTTTTCTCCGGGCATGGGCCATACACGCGGCTTCCGTTATTCTGCCTGATTCGTATAACGCCCGGTAGCCACCGTAAGCATCGGCTTGAAACACACCGCTGTAACCGGCCAGGTGATTTTGTGAATGGATACCTTTCCAGCCGGACTGTACGCGAACCAGACCGCCGGGGGCATCTCCGAGCCGGCATCACGGTCATCACGGACGTAGCACCACTGCCGGACGGTTCGAGTTTTACCGGCCATCAGCACATACTGGCGCAGTATGTTATACAGCAGCTCCAGTAGTTCGCAACGGAACAGATCCAGCGTGGCACGCCTCAGCTACACGCCCTGGCGACGGTATATTTCTGACTCGCATTGAGAAAAATTCCGTTCCGTATGCCTTCATGAGTCTAATTCATTGAAATCAGCGATAGCTGTGATGAACTGTTAGTGCTAAAACAGCACTACAATTTAACCTATACAACAATTAGGCGTACAATTTATTTTATGTTAAATTCAGCTTTATGTATCTGATTGCTTAATGTTCAAGTATTTAGATATTAGATAACACAGAATAACTCTTGTTTGGTATTTATTTTTTAGACGCTAGTCATTTAAAAAATGATAACTATAAGAATAATCACAAATTTAAACAACAATAAAAGTTATAGTTTTCAATGTCTTAATAAACCCTGTTAACAATTTATGCTTTATTCAATTCATTACATTTTCTTTAAGAATTTTCACGTTTAAAATAAAAAAATCATCACGGACAGGAGGTGTTTAGTTTATAGCCCAAAGAATTAACATGATGATAACACAGCGTAACCATTCTTTCTCCTTTTTGTTTTGATTTAACATAAAGGATTTTAGAATTTTAAAATCAAATAATGCTAAATAATAAAATTGGAAAATAACACTTATTTTTCATCATAATAATACCCATAAAATGGGGGGGGCAGCATTCATTATAATAAACAATATAAACTCCGACTTTGTGCTTGCCCTCAAAAAGAGGGCTTCTTTTAAGAAGATGATATGACAGATAATGAAAAAATAGACCTGATGATAAAAGAGATAAAATCTGTTATTTTAAAAAGGACGGGAGAAGATAGCAAGGTAAGTATTGTAGAAATTGATGGTTGCAGGCGTATAAATATTTTAATAGATAACATATCAAGTTATCTAATTAAATTTTCAGAGCATCAAAACAACCAAATCACATAATTATAAGATGTATTGTATAAATACTGATTGCACATATACAAAGATTGCAATAGAGCAGCTACTGCACGAAAAGTATTTTGATGACAGGTGTTATTGCCATAGTATTAAGATCTATGATTTAAGGTTTTTTAAAATAGAGGATATTGCCTACAAATTAATACAGTTATTTAAGGAGAGAAGAAAAGAAAATATAATATTTCTCTGTTCCGATAGGTTTATACACAGCAAAGAAAAACCAAGAAACATCTTTTTTCTGGATACAAAAGATAGCATACGCAACTGGAGTAGACATTTAAAAAAACTTCGTTATTGTAATAGTAACTTGCTTATATGCTTTTTATTTTTATGTGGCCTCTACCATATATCTGTATTTACAGGAAAAAAACAGGTGATTATTGCCTGTATAAAGAAAGGATTTTCTTTTGCTGAAATTGTGAATTTTCTTAACATTAATGCGAGAACATTAGTTAATTATCTTGGGGGGCTTACAACTTATTTTATTCTTCCATATAGTGATTCTTTATATAAATATATTAGAGATAATATTATAGCATCATCTACCGAAGAGTATCATATTCTTTTGACAAATCAAAGGAGATATTATGTTTAATAGGCGCGTCTTATTTCTGTCTGTTTTTTCCTGTGCTGTATTCATGTTATCAGGTTGTTCATCTAATAGATTTGCCTCTAGGGATGCAAATGCTACGTATGTTAATACGCAGCTAAAAATAATACCTCGATCCCAGGAGAAAATACAAGCTCAATCACAATGCTCAAGGAGCTTTTCGCTACTGCAAAAATTAAACACGGATAAGTTTAGCATGTATAGAAATCAGTTCGATGAGATAAATGATGCATACTATTTTTATAAAAGAAATGTTGATTTAATGAATAAAGACTCTAAAGAGTTAATGGCAAGCGTTCTTGATTCTAAACTAGATATGGTATGTGTACGAGTCGATAACGCCTCATTTGTAGGTATTTATGGGAAAATGAAAAAAGTTATGGACTTATAAACAGGAATGAGGGCTTACTGCCCTCATTATCAATTTATGTTATTTTGGATCGCATCACTGTGTTGGTTTTCTCTAATTGTGTTATGGGGGACTGGATTTTATTCATTGCTCTTTTATATCATTTCTGTATTACTGATAATCATTTTATATACTTTATATTTTATTGGAGAGAATATGTTTTCTAAAGGAAAAATAAAGGAAAGTGATTCGACCACGACAATTATTTCAAAAAATACTTCGTTTGTTGGCGATATTAGTTCTGGTGAAAAAATAATAATTCACGGAAAAATTAATGGTAATATAAATACTAACAATGGTGTGGTATTTATTGATAAAGGAGGAGTTGTTAATGGTAGGGTTTTATGTGAAAAAATGATTTTAAATGGTGAATTGTATGGTGAATGCTGTTGCTCCACGTTAGATGTTTATGAAAATGGTTTTTTACAAGGAGAAGTTAGCTATCGATTTCTGGAGATTCGCAATGGCGGATGTATTACAGGGATTGTAAACAAGGTGACTGACGAAGTGCAAAACAATGTATCTGAGTTAGTAAAAGCGAGAGAAAGTTAAAAATATGAAATTCGAGAATGTTATCTTACTCCTTGTTCTTGTCATTATGTTTTATTTTGTAATAACAAATTTAATTGAAGCGAATGATTACTACAAAGAAATACATGTATATTCCGATGTATACAAGTGATTACATTTAATGTAATGATTACGTGTGGATAATATGATGATTATATTTCGATATTTAATTATTATTATTTTAAGCGTATACATGACAGGGTGTACTAATAATAATTTAAAGAAAGAAGATATCCCCGAAGATATGTTCGCAATAATTTATGGTTCGGATAGCATAAAAAAATATGAACACGGACAGATGGAGCTTACAAAAAATATCAACAGTGGATGTATTGAAGCCTTGGTTTTTTTAAGTGAAGAGGACCCCGAGAAATATAGCGATTATATAAATGATTATCATAAAATTGCAGAGGGGTATCGTTTTCTTGATGATAACAGAACATTCATGAATAAAGATTCAATTGAATTATTGGTAAGAGGGTTAAATGTTAAAAAGGATGTCCTCTGCTCAAGAGTAAAGTTCGAAAGCTTTCAGCACCTTAAAAACAAATTCCAATAATAGAAAAAACAAATGCCAAGGTAATGCAATTCAGTTATTGCAGAAAATATACTTTATCTATCATCCTCACATTAGATGGGGATGATTAATATATTTCATGAGACTCTTTATGAATACTATAAAAATAAAGCTAAACCTAATTGATTATGATTCAATTGTAAATATTGAACTTCCCTGTCTTCTATCTGAAATAGAGATAGAGTTATTATCTCAATTACTGAAGGGGTATTCTGTAAATGAGATTTCCAAGCGAAGAAACAGAAGTATAAAAACAGTCTCGTGCCAAAAAATGAAATTATATAAAAAACTTAACGTAAAAAGCGATCTGACTTTATGGCGAGATGTTTTTTTAAGATTTAAAGCCCACCTACAACCTAAAAATATCATCTGTGATAATTTTAATAGCTCTGTTTTACCAGTTGTTTCATCTAAAGGGGAGAGTATGGCGCACTACAACATATATTACCAACCGATCTATAACGCAAAAAATGGAAATATTGCTGGATGTGATGTTACTATTGCGTTAAAAAATTCAGATGGTAGTGCTTTTGCACTAGATTCTGACAGAATTAATTATAACCCCAATGATAACAAAGTATCTTATTTGTTTGGACATATCAACAAACTATTCTCACCGATTAAAAATAATCTTCCACATGGTTTTTTTATTACGATAAACATTAATCCTGAAGATATTCTTACCTGTGATATCGAAAGGGAGTGTTTACATTTTATTAAAGTTTTCGGAACGGAACGGATAAGACTTGTCTTGCAGTTTTCAACTAAAGAAGAACTTTACATAATAAGAAGATACCAGTCTTCTTTAAGACGTATCAGAAATAATAATGTTTATTTATCGCTTAATGATTTCGGTATGGGATATGCTGAGCTTTCACACTTGCAAAACATACCTTTCTCCTATGTAAACCTACATAAAACAATGTTCCATGATATAGAAAGCAATAGTTTAACAGATATAATAGCAACTACAATTATTGATTTATCAAAACAACTGCATATAGATGTTATTGCTGATGGTATAGAAACGAAGAAACAGGCAGGTTATATGATTGAAAGAGGAGTTAAATATTTAAAAGGCATTGCATTATCATCACCGCTACCTGCAGATGCATTTGTACGAAAGTTGCTAGCTTCATTAAAACAAGTCTAAAACTCAGAACCACCCATATAGCGGGTGGTTCTGATTAATTTAATATTATTAATATTACCTAGAAAATATTATACTTTATTCATCTGATATTAATTTTCTCAAAATTGATATCAGCGAAAATAAGAGTTATCAAGTGCGCAAAAAAATGTCCGATTTGTTAAATAACAGATGGATTAAGTATTTGTTTAGATAAATAAGATAAAAAAAACCTCCTTTGAATACAAAGGAGGTGAAAAATAAGGCTTACTTCAAGTCACCCCCATTATCAATGGAAGTTTCTTATTTATACATGTTCTTAATGTTAAATGTGATGTGTAAATTCCTAAATTTAAATCTATTGCCCATTTTGGGGTAAATTTCTTTGCTCGAGTAGGCAGCCTGACGGCTGCGGCTTGTCATGGTCTGCCATTACCGTTATAAAAATAAACAATGTCATTGCCTTTCAGGTGGTTAACTTCCCCGCTATGTCGTGAAGCTTCACAACGATGACTTCTTTGACGAAGAAGACGTAGAAGTTCTGCGCTTTTCTTCTGGTTTGTTCGTGTCGATGACGAAGGGTATCCGGAAATAGCCCGCTGTACGGAACGAGAGTTTGCGACCATTCTTGCCGGTATCAGCGCCGGCGGTATGTACTGCCAGGAATGCGGCACTGTTCACTGGCCGGATGGAGTTACCCCGCCTTCTGATGCTTCCCCGTTTTGCAGACATCTTGCAGCAGGGTAACCGCTGGCTTAACTGGCTGGAGAAGCAGCCGGAAGGGGCTGTGCGTCTGGTGGTGATTGAGTCAGTGACAAAAATCACGGCGTGCGGGATCACGCTGATGGGGTACACGCAGTGGTGCTGTTCATCACCGGACTGTTGCCACACCAAAAAGGGCTGCTTCCGGTGTAAAAGCCGTTCCTGCCCACACTGCAGAGTGAAGGCTGGCGCACAGTGGATACAGTATCTGCTGAGTCTGGTCCCCGACTGCCCGTGGCAGCATATTGTGTTCACACTTCCGTGCCAGTACTGGTCCCTGGTGTTCCACAACCGGTGGTTACTGGCAGAGATGAGCCGTATCGCAGCCGACGTGATCGCCAGACAGATGTGGAGCCGGGGATATTCACGGTAATCCACACCTGGGGACGTGACCAGCAGTGGTATCCGCATATCCATTTATCGACAACAGCCGGAGGCGTGACGTCGGCTCTGACCTGGAAAAACCTTCATTTTTACGCCCGTAAGGTGATGAGCATGTGGCGTTACCGGATAACGCGGTTGCTGTCACGGAAATACCCGGACCTGGTGGTACCGGATGAGCTGGCAGCAGAAGGAAGCAGCAGACGGGAATGGAATCACTTCCTGGACAGTCATTACCGCCGTGGCTGGAATGTCAACGTCTCCAGGGGGATGGATAACGCCACACATGTGGCGGTGTACTTTGGCTCTTACCTGAAAAAACCGCCGGTTCTGATGAGCCGTCTGGAGCATTATGCCGGTCGGGATGAAATTGGTCTGCGTTACAACAGTCACCGGACAAAACGGGAAGAATACTTGGTGATGAGTGGCGATGAATTCATGGAAAGGTTCTCCTGGCATGTGGCGGATAAGGGGTTCCGGATGGTGAGTACTACGGGTTCCTGAGTCCGGTGAAGCGCCGGTTGCTGGAAGAGGTGGTGTACGTCATAACGGAGACGGTGAGAAAAACGGTGAAACAAATCAGGTGGAGAGGGATGTATCAACGATTACTGAAGGTTGACCCGCTGAAGTGTGTGCTGTGCGGGAGTCAGATGCGGTTTACGGGACTGAAGCGGGGATACCGTCTGGCAGAGCTGGTTATGATGCATGAGCCGCTGGCACGAATGCGGGTGTGCGGCTGAGAGCCGCAGAGGGGAAGCTACGTCCATTTTGAGGGAAACGGAGCAAAAAACCATCACTGATACCCGGTATCAATCAATGAGCGCCATTTAATTGTCGGAGTCGCTCACATGGTGTACGGAGAGTGCTGAATAAACGTCCGTCTCCCGCCGTTTTTTTAATCTTTTGGGGATTTAAATTCCTATCGATCAAGCGGCGGATTTACGTCTGGATAACGTAAATGATTGCGGTATACAGGCCAGGCGGTCAGATTTTCAGCCGTGCCTGTTCCTGCAGCAGTTCCAGATGATATGCAGCAATAGCGTTTACCCCCCTGCCGTCATCCGTGCGTCGGCGATCGCTGAGTGTGCCAGCCCTTCCCAAGTCAATCCGGCCTGGCTGGCAGCACTGGCCAGTGAAATCGTGCCATAGCGGTTGGTGGCCCCATAATATCCTGTTGCCAGCTCCATCATTCATGGTTCCTGCATCTCCGTCAGACGTTTTTATATCCGGACAGCACCTCTATGGCCACTTCTGTGCAGTATGCAATACACGCAGGATATACACTTTTCCCCACTGGCTATCGATCTCATAAACCAGAACAAAATACGGGTAAATAACCAGTTCCCGGATACCTTCCACACGACCGTTGCGGCCTTTATACGGCTGTCTGGCCAGGCTGTTGGCTGAATAACCAATCCGTTCGTCCAGTTCAATGGCGGCCATCAGGTTCTGCTCCGCAATGTACTCACGAATGCGCTTCCTGTCCTGGCTGGCCAGTATGGTCCAGAATATCTCCATCATTTACCGGCGACCTTCCTGCTCATTTCATCCCGCCATGCAGTCGCGGAGGATTCGACCATGTCATGTGGAAGCACATCACCGCGCCCGAGTTGCTGACGTCCTGCCTCAACCTGGTCACGGAACCAGGTATTATGCTGCCGTTCAACGGTCTGGCGCATAAAATCCCGGATTAACTGAGAGCCATTACGGTCCATGCTTTTTGCAGCGGCCATAAAAGCATCCTTCAGTTCAGCGTCAATTCTTAAACTCATATTAACCTGTGCCATTTATCACCTCGTCATTACTACGTATATACACAGTATATAACGATTCAGATATCGTCACCAGAATATGCCGCGTCAGCGGCATGGAAGGCGGCACTCTGTTGTTGCATATGGCACAGGAGTAAAACCGCCGAAGCCCGGCGTCAGCCGGTACTGATTGATAGATTTCACCTTACCCATCTCCAGCCCTGCTAAGCCATACCCGTTTTCAGCCATGATAGAGCTTCTGTGCGCGGTCGGAGTGGTCCCGACGAGGGTTTACCCGAAGTCGGGGCGTATCTCCGCGTTAGCGGGCCGTCAGGGCCGCTTACGAGCGTGTACTGAATACTTTCAGCGAGAAGACTGACAGCCATGATGGAGTATAGTTACAACATTCATAATTAAAAGCGACTCTGTTCCGGCCCGAAGGGCCGGGGCGGGGCCGCTTTTCAGTTATGAGGGAGGGGCTTTGTGGTTTCAGTTCTGCGCGGGACCGGGGTTTTTCTGGAGGCCGTTCTTGTGTGTTGTAACTAAAGTGGCTTCGATTGGGGCCCGCCGCTTGCGGTGGGAGGTGCATATCTGTCTGTCCACAGGACAGGCAGTGAATAAGTCTTCTTTTTAAATGAATGTAATTAAGTAGTTTAAAGGAGATATAAACAGGTGTTTAAAAGATACATTGCACCCTGTAAGGCTGGCGGCTGGCGCTTTATGACATAAACGGTTGTAACTTTATGGAGAAGTCCCTTGCAGTTAAATGTGGATAAGCAAAATTACCCGTCTGTGAGGCGTGTTTTGTATCAAAAACAGGGGGGGCGGATGCACCAGAAGGTGGATGATGAGGTTATTTTTTGTATGTAGTGCTGATTTTTCGTGCGCTGACGGGCTTCAGGCGTGCGAATGCCTCCGGCGCGTGCCGGATTATTCTGAGGAGGTCACTTTCAGGGGGAAGCTGTGGCCAGCCGGCTGTAATTACGGTTACGTGACAGAATCATGCGCTCCTTCACACGACGCTCCACTTCGCGTTTTACCGCCTCACGATTGTTAGTAAAGCGCCCTTCCGAGATTTCACGCGTCAGCTGCCGTTTCACCAGGGTGACGATATCCTGACGTTCCCTGTTCGCATCACGACGCGCACGGGCACGCTTTATTCCACGGGACTTAAGCTCTGTCTGGTAACTGCGGAAACGCTCACGCACAAAACGCCAGGCTTTCGCTATCAGTTCATCCATACCCAGGGTATCCAGTCCCTGCTTTTTGCGCTGTCTGTTTTCCCATTCCACACGACTGCGGCGCGCAGCTGCCACTGCATCCTCAGACACATCAAGGGCGGTAAACAGCGCTGCTGTGAATGTGATATCGGTCGGAATGTTGCAGCCAATAAGCGGGTCATATTCCGTCTGGTAGGTAATCAGTCCCAGCTCTGACAGGAACGTCAGGGCCCGGGTGGCACGGGTGATGGAGAGTTTTCCGGCAGCAGACTCCGTCGCCAGTCCGCACTCAATGGCCAGTGTGGTGATGGAGCACTGGACGCGGTTGGCCAGCGGGTCATAGTGAAAACACAGCCCCTGCAGCAGCGCATCAATGGCCCGGCGACGCAGTACCGGTGGCATGCGTCGACGCAGACCACGCGAACGGGCATGCGCCACATGAATGGCGAAATCAAAACGGGAGGTGAAGCCCACCGCCTTTTCCATCAGTTTTTCGCAGAACTTCAGCGTTCCGGCACCTTCACGGGGTGTGAACACCGGATTCGGGTTCTTTACCTGGCGGTAATACGTTTGTTGAAGATCAGTCACACCATCCTGCACTTACAATGCGCAGAAGGAGTGAGCACAGAAAGAAGTCTTGAACTTTTCCGGGCATATAACTATACTCCCCGCATAGCTGAATTGTTGGCTATACGGTTTAAGTGGGTCCCGGTAATCTTCTCCTCGTCGCCAAACTAGATGAAGATTATCGGGGTTTTTGCTTTTCTGGCTCCTGTAAATCCACATCAGAACCAGTTCCCTGCCACCTTACGGCGTGGCCAGCCACAAAATTCCTTAAACGATCAGCAATCTATCACGCACACCAGAAACAGGCAAGAATGTGATGTCGCTACATTTTAGTTAGCTAAAAGCACTCTTCTGCTTTATCAGTTCGGCAATCATCTCAGCCTGGGTAACGCCCTCAGCTTCACACATTTCCTGCAATTGCGCTTTTAACGCAGCAGGAATAAACACTCTGAGTTCTTTATGTGTGGCTCGTTTTCTTGCCAAGGATGCTTGTTGACGTTCTGCGAGCGTCAGAGGATTGCCTTTTCTGTATGCTCGCTTTGTACCTGATGAGGAAGTCACTGCATTTTCTGTCTGCGACATCTCGCCTCCTCAATACTCAAACAGGGATCGTTTCGCAGAGGATACTACAGTTTTTTGAAATCAGCGACTTGAGAATTGTGACAATGATCTGTGTTGGCGCACAAATCATGTCTGATTACGACCGTTTAATGTGATTTTGATAATGAAATGACTGAAAAGCAGGAAATGCCTGAACCTGGGTGCCGGCCCCGGGCGGGACCGGCTGTTTCTGGCATGTCGGGTGTCTGCCCCTGAAATACCTCACACTTCCGGAAAGCGGGGACTTCCGTCCCCGCCCGGCAGCTTACTTCCGTGCTTCGTAGGCCAGAGTTACCTGCACCACTGTATTTCCCCTGTGAATATTCAGTTCACATAACCGTTCCCTGAATATCAGTGAAAAACACAACACCGTGGCGCACACGGCGAGCAACCCGATAAGGGCATATTTCGTCATAAACTTTGACCTCTCAGCAAAGAAGAGGCTACAATCAGTAGTGTTAAGGTACTTCATGCAGACCTCACGAGTTAATGGATTAACGAGTGGGGTCTTCGCATTTCTGGTACCTGCGTCTTGCCTGAACCAGAAAGGCTCAGACACCTGCCGCGATAATACCACATTCCCTGTTGCTGACTATTACCTACATTTACCTGTGTTTGTTACAGAAACGCCGGGAGCGAGGAAAACTTGCTTTTTCCCGTTTCCGAGGGGAGGAGCAACTGAGCAACGCGAAGGCGTCAGCTATGATGTTCCGGTGACTGCTGATCGGCCCCTGTTGTATTCAGCCATTCTCCGGTCATCTGCAGCAGTTTTCTGGCATCGTGGCTTCTGAGCAACGGAATACCAGGCGCCTCAGAACCTCTTCCAGAAGAATATCCCGACGCCTGCGTTCTGCTCGTAAATGGCTAGCATCATCCAACTCTACTGCTGCACGGGATCTGTGTTGTACTGCTCATATACCCAGGCAACCCCGGCCCGAACCATAAACTGATTAACATTCACTCCTTCAGGTGCATAAACCTGCCCGAGAATACGACCATAACGCTCTCTCTGAAAATATGTGACGGTAACCGTTTTTCCTGCAACCAGTGATTTCATCGTGTCTGTCGACCACCGGCCATAATCCTGTTTCTTTTCCAGTGCATCAATATTTACCAGCCTGATCCGCACCGCCTTCCGTGAGTCCATTACCTCGATGGTATCACCGTCCAGTACACGAACAACCCGTCCATGAATATCTGCAGACAATACCGGCCATGAAAAGATAAATAATACCAGTGGAATATATTTCCTCATGTTATTCGCCATATCAAACAAATGGCACCTGTATTTCAGCCCCCCCTCAATATCGAGTACACATTGAATAAAACCTTATTTTGTGAAATTAATCACAAAATATAAAATCGCGACTTAATACGGAAAAAACTCTGTGCTACTCAGAACTGTCCGGTCATACTGCCCGACCGGAGATTAAAAAAGTAAATCTCATGCATTATTCAGCCTTCTGACTCCTGGAGTAATGAAGGCTGCTTTTTTCGTTACACCCTTCCCCGGCAGCGCCGGTGGCAGTGTTCAGCCCTTTTTCGGGCAAACTGCTGCCAGTCTGTCCGGGGCGCAACACCGGCAGCCCGTCGCCATGCTTCTGCCGCTTCCATCCAGCGTCCACTGACCTCCAGAATAACGGCCCGGCTTCCGGCACGCTGCCAGCGCCAGACCTGACCGTTCCGTGAACTATTTCTGAATCCATTCATTTTATTCTCCCTCTTTAACTCAGCCAGGTAATTGTGTTAGAAAAACATGTGACTTGACTTCCGTTGGGTATGGAAGTGATTTCAGATAAGCCTTATTTTTCTGCTTCTTTTTCTGAAGGAGGCATTTTTTTACTGTTCATCAAGCACGCCCTGAAGTTCTGCCTTTATCCGGTTCTGGCGGCGGATTTTCTCCAGACGCTCTGCCGCATACACTTCCTCCTCCTGAGAAATATGCTCCGTCACATACCCTTCCGTGTCATACCGGCAGGCACCGGCTTTCATGGCACACAGATAGCTTTCTGAACGGGTGATGGCCTTCAGCGCCCTGCGCAGTTTTTTATGCGAGAGCGGGATATTCCGCTGCGCCACGTCTTCCAGTAACACGTCCCGGATACCGCAGGCCAGAAGCCGGGGTGTGTCACCGTCAAACAATCCCGGCCACCAGGGTTTCAGGGTATTCACGGCCTCATCCAGCGTGGGCAGGTTCAGATAAATGGACAGTGCCTGTCTGGCCTGCGCTTTTTTTGCCGCCAGCTCTGCTTCCCGGGCTGCTTTCTCGGCCAGCTTCTGCTTTTTCACCTTCCATTTTGGTGGCGTGGTGACATTGATGATGGTTTTCCGGCTGCGGACAGGCGTCTCCCCTTCCGTTTTCCGCTTCAGTGTCAGTACCGGTCGCTTCTGCTCTGTCATGCTGTGTTCTGCCTCTGACGAATCATCCTCTTGCGGCCAAAGATACCACACCCGTCACAGCGCCAGAACGCCCAGCACAGCCAGATGACAGGCATAGAACGTCGGGAAAAAATCCCCGGGCCAGAAACGGGGTAATGATTTTCCTGCACACGACACCAGACCAACGGTCAGCACCGTCATCACAAGGCCGGCCACCGCCGCTGCATCACTGGTGGCAAGGTTAAGCGCCGGAATAACAGCCAGCAGGCAGGCGACCAGCGCCAGACGTTCCATTCTGTCTTCCGCCCGGTACAGCCTGTGGCTGACTGCCAGCATCAGCAGCCCGGCAATGCCGTAACTGGTGCCGGAGAAAGGCAACCACATTGCCAGAAGCAACATGGTCTCTGCGGAACGCCACCAGGTGCGCGTTTCACACCATGTCAGCACCTGTGCCGCAACTGCAAAGGCAAACAGGATATTCCCCTCATACCAGGGAAAACCGGCCAGATAATATGCGAACTGAGCAATCACCGCCCATCCCCACAGCCGGTTAATGGCCTCCTGCCGGATATGCGTATGACGGGACAGATTCAGCCCCCACACCAGGGCAAACAGCGGAAAGGCCCCACGCCCGACCAGAAACATCCACGACTGGTCCAGATGCAGAATGCGGTTTGCATGGTCCAGAACCATCAGCACCAGTGCCACCGTTTTGATGATATCCCGCTGTCCGGGTGACCAGACCAGCAACGACTGCAACCAGGTATCGGTCCGGGCAGCCAGTGAATCGTTACGTGTCGTGTTCGTGTTATCCGTTGTCATCAGTGTTTGTCTTCCTGTATCAGTCTCCGCCCAGGGTTTTCTCTTTCTGCAGGTCACGAACCATATCCCGCTCCATCTGCTGCAGTCGCTCCTGCAGCAGATTTTCCCGGGCAACCTCCCGGACCGCTTCCCGCTCCCGTTGTGATTCACGCAGCACACTCTCCGGCAGCGCGGCTTCCCGTTCAGTTATGGCAGCCCGGTCACGCTCCTGCCCGGCAATCTCCCTGACAGCCTGCTCTGTTCTGCCATCCGGCAGGTCAGGTTTGTTCTCTGCCATTTTACGGACAATTTCATCTGCGCGGCGTTCCGTTTCACGGCGGATGGCCTCTTCAGCCTGCCGCTGTGCCAGTACCTCTGCCGTGACCGGTTCGCCATTTCCGGCTCCCGGCTGGACGCTGTTGTCCGGGATATCCCCCCACACGCGGCCACCGGTGATGGCACCGGGATTCCACGGACGACCTTCACCGGCGATTCTCACCACCACACCGCTGTCAGGATTATCACGGGCAATCCGGACACCATCCTGCATATTATCAGCCAGCAGGCTCTCTCCGTTACGGCTGCCCTGCAGGGCCACGAACTGCGCATCCCCGCTGCCTTTCACCCGGCCTTCACCACTGAAGCCCCGCAGTCCGTTTCCGTCATCCGTGGTCAGCGGGTTCAGCCAGATACCAGCTGACTTGCCGTTACGGTCAAAAGCCGGCAGTGCCACATACGGCTGCGGATATTTTCGCCCGGGTGCAATAAACCGTGCAGGACTGTCTCCCCCGGCCAACCCTGCCTGACGGAGAACGGCACGGCCGGCCGCCACGTCCCGCAGCTCCCGCGCCGTACTGAACAGCTGCTCTGCATTCATGACCTCCCGGTCCGATTTCGGCTCAAGCACATCGTGGGCAGTTCCTTTCTGTACGGCATTGTTAATGGCATCCGTCCAGC
>ENA-UOZR01000282-UOZR01000282.1-food-metagenome-genome-assembly--contig:-NODE-282-length-23489-cov-17.849706_pt1 | contig 23489 bp, 26 predicted proteins | sample MGYA00249873_ERZ772733 | MGnify/ENA primary metagenome ERZ772733 (study PRJEB29005, sample SAMN08379462) | food metagenome | isolation source: cheese - non spiked | study: EMG produced TPA metagenomics... | reverse complement strand
AGCACCAGAAAAACCGACAGCAGCGCGCAGGGCACGGCCACCAGGAGTGAAATCAGCAGCGCGTTGTTCATAAACGCAAACTGGAACGGTTCGAGGATCAGCGTCATCATGGATGTGCCTCCCGCGCCCGACGGCGGCTGGCAAGCAGCCCGTGCTTCGGCGCAAAGACGAACGCCAGCAGGAACAGCAGCGTCTGGGCGACCACGATAATGCCGCCGGTGGCGCCGTCCAGGTAATAGCTGGCCCACGCACCGAGGAAGCTGGTGATGCTGCCAATGGCGACGGCAATCATCAACAGGCGCGGGAAGCGATCGGTCAGCAGCCAGGCGGTCGCACCGGGCGTAACCACCAGACAGATCACCAGAAATGCGCCGACGGTTTGCAGCGCCGCCACGGTAGAGACCGCCAGTAGCGTAAAGAAGAGAATTTTCAGACGTTCCGGGCGCAGACCGATGGCGCGGGCGTGGTTCTCATCAAAAAAGGTCACCATCAGATCTTTCCATTTGAACAGCAGGATAACTATCGACACCACGCCGATAATCGCCAGCTGGACGATATCTTCCGGGGCGATGGCGAGAATATTGCCGAGGACGATGGTCTGAATGTTCACCGAGGTCGGGTTGAGTGAGACCATAAACAGCCCCAGCCCGAAAAAGGAGGAGAAGATCAGCCCGATGATGGCGTCCTCCTTCAGGCGGCTGCGCTGGTTGAGAAACAGCATGCTGCCCGCCGCCAGCCCGCCCGATAAAAACGCCCCCAGCGAGAACGGCAGTCCGAGCATGTAAGCGCCCGCTACGCCCGGCACGATGGAGTGCGACAGCGCATCGCCGATCAGCGACCAGCCTTTGAGCATCAGATAGCAGGAGAGAAACGCGCACAGCCCGCCCACCATCGCCGAGACCCACATCGCGTTGAGCATGTACTCGTAGCCGAAGGGTTCGAGAAGCGCGTTCATTTGGCCTCCTGTCGGTGCGTGACGAAGGGGCGTTCGTCGTCGGTAATAATGCGATCTTCCGAGCCGCTGAGCACCACGTGGCGCAGCACGCCGCTGAAGGCGCGCTCAAGATTCTCGGCGGTAAAGGTGATATCCGTCGGGCCGCTCGCCAGCACGGTGCCTTTGACCATCACCGTGTAATCGCAGAATTCCGTGACCGAGCCCAGATTGTGGGTCGAAACCAGCATCGTTTTACCCTCGTCGCGCAGCTCCCGCAGCAGGCTGATGATCCTGGCTTCGGTTTTGACGTCCACGCCGGTAAACGGCTCGTCGAGCAGGATCACCTCGCCCTGCTGGGCAATCGCCCGCGCCAGAAACACACGCTTCTTTTGGCCGCCGGAGAGCTCGCCAATCTGCCGATGGCGCAGCTCAAGCATATCCACGCGCTTCAGGGCGTCGGTTACAATCTGCCTGTCGCGCTCTTTAGGCCGACGCAGAAACCCCATATGCCCGTAGCGGCCCATCATCACCACGTCCTCGACCAGCACCGGAAATGACCAGTCGACCTCTTCCGACTGCGGCACGTAGGCGACCAGGTTCAGGCGCAGCGCCCGGTGAGGCGGAAGCCCGAGAATGGAGATAGTGCCGCTCGCCGCCCGCACAAAGCCCATCACCGCCTTAAACAGCGTGGACTTGCCGGAACCGTTCACCCCCACCAGGGCGGCAATCGATCCGCCCGGCACGCTGAACGACGCGTCGCGCAGCGCCGTGTGGCCGTTGCGGTAGGTCACGGTCACGCCGGTTACAACAATCCCCTTCTGCATGGTTACTCCTTCATCCCGTCGCGGATGCCCTGCACCAGCGTGCGGGTGGTGACGTTCAGCAGATCGATATAGGTCGGCACCGGGCCGTTTTCTGCGCTCAGAGAGTCGACGTACAGCACGCCGCCGTAATGGGCGCCGGTCTCACGCGCCACCTGACGGGCGGGCTTATCCGAGACGGTGCTTTCGCTGAACACCGCCGGAATGTGATGTTTTTTCACCAGATCGATAACCTTGCGTACCTGCTGCGGCGTGCCCTGCTGATCGGCGTTGATCGGCCACAGGTACAGCTCTTTCAGGCCCAAATCCCGCGCCAGATAGGAGAACGCCCCTTCGCTGGTCACCATCCATCGCTTGTCTTCCGGGATCGCCGTGACCTGCTTGCGCAGCGGTTCGAGAGTGGCGGTGATCTTCTGCTTGTAGGCGTCGGCGTTACGCTGATAGGTCTGCGCGTTGGCCGGATCGTACTTCACCAGCGCGTCGCGGATGTTATCGACGTAAATCAGGGCGTTGTCCGGCGACATCCAGGCGTGCGGGTTGGGCTTGCCGTTATAGGGCCCTTCGCTGATGCCCAACGGGGTGATGCCTTTGGTAACAATCACCTCCGGCACGCCGTTCAGATGCTGATAAAAGCGCTGGAACCACAGCTCCAGATTCATGCCGTTCGCCAGGATCAGCTGCGCCTTCTGCGCGCGTTTGATATCGCCCGGGGTGGGCTGGTATTCGTGAATTTCTGCGCCCGGTTTGGTGATGGAGGTGACCTCTGCGGCATCCCCCGCTACGTTTTTCGCCATATCAGCGATAACGGTAAAAGTGGTGATGACCTGGAACTTTTCAGCCGCCAGCGCGCCGGTTGTGGTCGCGGTCATAAGCAGCGCGCCGAGCAACAGACGCTTCAATCCTTGCCGTGGATGCATCGCAGAAGTCTCCTGAGGTGATTAAATTAAAAGCAAAATTAGCCCGTGCTATAAGGTATAGCACAGGCTATATTTAAATGAAAATAATTATCATTAAAGTTGTGTCAACGGAGGGAGAGCCTGATGGCGCTTCGCTTATCAGGCCTACGGTAAAGCAGTTTTGGAGTTTTGTAGGCCGGGTAAGCGCAGCGCCACCCGGCATAAGGGCGACTCACTGCCCGGCAAGTGCCTTATAAAATGCAGGATTCTCCCGAATCACATTAAGTACCTTCGCCGCCAGCCCGGTTGGGTTGCGACGTTTAGACTCCCAGCTCTTTATCGTATCGACGCTCGTGCCAAGCGCCTTCGCCATTTCGCTTTGCGTGATATTGAGCTGCTCTCTGATGGCGCGCACATCAGCAACTTCATAGCGGGTTACCCGGGAAGCGGCTTTTCTTCCGTTATGGATCTCAACGGCCTCTTCAAGCGAAGATTTTAATTCATTAAAAATACTCATTATCAGCCTCCACCTGCCTGATTAGGGTACATAGTACACCTCAAATTTACGTCACTGGAAGCAGTATCTTTCAGAATGGAAGTCAGCTTTTTAAGTTCTGCTTTCTCTGTCTCTGTCAGGCTGTCCTTTATGCATTTTGGATAGGCCATAATGAAATAGATCACCTCCTCTGTGGCAAGAAAGTAAATCACTCTGATCCCCCCTCTCTTTCCCTTTGAGCCTGCCGCCATCCTTATTTTACGTAAACCCCCCGTCTGCTGGATCAGGTCACCTTTATCAGGCCAGGCAATAAGTTCCTTTTGCAGATCCTTTAATTCATCATCCGTAGCAATGCTTTTAATCTGTCGGGTAAAGAGTGATGTTTCGATAAACTCTATCGCATGACTCATCCATAGTTCCTTCCCTAAACGCAGCAAAAGCCCGAATGCTTCAGCATCAGGCTCTTGCTGCATGGTTACTCTTCCTTGAGTAATGCTGCGCCAAATAACTGTATTTATATACAGTCTGAAGGTATTTTAAGAATCCGTTTAGACATCCGGGAACATCACGCTATTCCCCGGCGCTTCCCTGTGGAGATGGATAAAGTTCAGGTGCCGTTCATACTGGTCCAGAATATCCGTAATTACCTGCTCCTTGCTGTAATCCATCAAATCATTCCCTTGGCTCCCTTCCAGCAGGAAGGTCTCCAGCCGGTAGTAGGTCGATTTCCCGCTGCGCGCCCGGTAGGTAAAGCCGGGAACCGAATACTGCTGCGGCCAGATCTGATAAACAAAGTTCTGCTCGTCGCCCATGTGCACCAGCAGATCCAGGTGCCCCAGGGTTTCGCCCTCTTCCGGCGGCAGGTTTTTCAGTTCCACGTAGGCGCCACGCAGCTTCAGCTCCTGCGCCACCTCTTCCATCGCCGGGAAGCAGACCGTCTCCATCATCTGGCTGGTGTAGCGCGTGCCCGGGTAGTTCATCAGGCGCGACAGGCGTTTCTTCCAGCTCAACCTGTCCTGCGCGCCCATCGGCCGCGGCGCGGTGTCGCGGCTGGCGCTGACGCGGCGGTAGTCTTCCACCTTAAGCGATTTATACAGCCCGGCCATCACGAAGAAGATCACGAAGCTGAACGGCAGGCCCATGATCACCGTGGTGTTCTGCAACGCCGAAATGCCGTTGGTCATCAGCATGCCGAGCGTCAGCAGGCCGATGGCGACGGACCAGAAGATGCGCAGCCAGTTCGGCGCATCGCTGTTGATGTCTTTGAGCTTCGAAGTGAAGTTGCCCAGCACCAGCGCGCCGGAGTCCGCCGAGGTGACGTAGAACAGCAGGCCGGTAATGGTTGCTACGGACGCGCTAAAGGTAAACGCCGGATACTGCGCCAGCAGGCTGTAGAAGCCGCGCTCCGGGTGCACCATCGCTTCCTGCGCGAAGGTCGCATTGCCGTGGATAATTTCGTGCAGCGCGCTGTTGCCGAAAATCGACAGCCACAGCAGGGTGAAGGTGAACGGGATGATCAGCGTGCCCATCACGAACTGACGGATGGTGCGGCCACGCGAAATGCGCGCCAGGAACAGGCCGACAAACGGCGACCAGGCCACCCACCACGCCCAGAAGAAGAGCGTCCAGTTGTTCATCCACTCCACCGGGCGGTCAAAGGCGAAGCTGTTCAGCGTCATGCCCATAAAGCGGTTCACGTAATCACCTACGTTGAGCACCAGGGCGTTGAGCAGGAACGAGGTGTCGCCCATAAACAGCACGAACAGGATCAGCCCCAGCGCCAGCGCGACGTTCAGCTCGGAGAGCACGCGAATACCTTTATCCACGCCGGAGGTCACCGAGATGGTAGCGATGATCACCGACAGCGCAATTAGCGCCGCCTTCGCCGCCATCGAATCCGGGATGTCAAACAGCACGCTCAGCCCGTAGTTAAGCTGCACTACGCCAATCCCGAGCGTGGTGGCGATGCCGAAGATGGTGCCGATCACCGCCGCGATATCGACGCTGTGGCCAATCGGGCCGTTGATCTTTTTCCCGAAAATCGGGTACAGCGCGGAGCGGATGGTAAGGGGCAAATTATAACGATAGCTAAAGTATCCGAGCGCCATGCCCATCAGGGCATACATTGACCAGCCCGTCAGGCCGTAGTGGAACAGCGTCCAGACCATCGCCTGACGCGCGGCCTCCATCGTCTGCCCTGCCCCTTCCGGCGGCTGCATATATTGCGTGACCGGTTCCGCCACGGAGAAGAACATCAGGTCGATGCCAATGCCCGCGGCAAACAGCATCGCGGCCCAACTCAGCAGGCTGAACTCGGGCTTGGACTGCTCTGGCCCAAGCTTCACCGAACCGAAGCGCGAGCAGGCAATGCAGACCACGAAGACGATATAGAGCGTCGCCGCCAGAAGGTAGTACCAGCCGAAGGTCTTCGACACCCAGTTCAGGGTGCGCCCAATCCACTCGGCAGAAAAATCACGAAAGAAGATAGTCGTCAGGGAAAACAACAAAATCAGCCCGGCGGACGTAAAAAAAACGACCGGGTTGATTTTGTCTTTTTCTCTGTCTTGTGAAAGGTCTGTCATCCAGTATCCCCACTGTTTTTGTAACTATTAAAATCCAAAATCGCAACAATTAAGACACATTTTATATTGAACGTCCAATCAAAAACCGCTTTAATAGATTACCAATGCTGATGAATGGAGTGGCAAAAATGCCCAAAGTGGGGATGCAGCCGATCCGGCGCAGGCAGCTCATCGATGCCACGCTGGAAGCAATTAATGAAGTGGGAATGCATGACGCAACCATCGCGCAAATCGCCCGTCGGGCGGGCGTGTCCACGGGGATCATCAGCCACTATTTCAAAGATAAAAACGGTCTGCTGGAAGCAACCATGCGCGACATCACCGGTCAGTTACGCGATGCGGTATTAAGCCGTTTACGCGCCCTGCCGGACGGCAGTGCAGAGCAGCGTTTGCAGGCGATTGTCGGCGGCAATTTTGATGAAACCCAGGTCAGCGGCGCGGCGATGAAGGCCTGGCTGGCCTTCTGGGCCAGCAGCATGCATCAGCCGATGCTCTATCGTTTGCAGCAGGTCAGCAGCCGCCGGTTGCTCTCAAATCTGGTGTACGAATTCCGCCGCGAACTGCCGCGTGAACAGGCTGAAGAGGCGGGCTACGGGCTCGCCGCACTGATTGACGGGCTGTGGCTGCGCGCCGCGCTCAGCGGCAAACCGCTGGATAAAACCCTGGCCCAGTCGCTTACCAGCCACTTTATCAGCCAGCATTTACCGACCGAATAACCGAGGAGGAAGCATGTCCCGAATGGCAGAACAGCAGCTTTATATCAATGGTGGTTATACATCCGCCACCAGCGGTCGCACCTTCGAGACCATCAACCCGGCCAACGGTGAAGTTCTGGCGAGCGTGCAGGCCGCCGGGCGTGAAGACGTGGACCGCGCCGTAGAGAGCGCAAAGCGCGGGCAAAAAATCTGGGCGGCGATGACCGCCATGGAGCGCTCGCGCATCCTGCGTCGCGCCGTCGATATCCTGCGCGAGCGCAACGACGAGCTGGCAAAGCTGGAAACCCTCGACACCGGTAAAGCGTTTTCTGAAACCTCGACCGTCGACATCGTCACCGGCGCGGACGTGCTGGAGTACTACGCGGGGCTGATCCCGGCACTGGAAGGCAGCCAGATCCCGCTGCGCGAGACCTCCTTCGTCTACACCCGCCGCGAGCCGCTGGGCGTGGTGGCGGGCATCGGCGCGTGGAACTATCCGATCCAGATCGCCCTGTGGAAATCCGCCCCGGCGCTGGCGGCGGGCAACGCGATGATCTTCAAGCCGAGCGAAGTAACGCCGCTTACCGCCCTGAAACTGGCGGAAATCTACACCGAAGCGGGCGTGCCGGACGGCGTGTTTAACGTTCTGCCGGGTGTGGGCGCGGAAACCGGCCAGTACTTGACCGAGCATCCGGGCATCGCCAAAGTCTCCTTTACCGGCGGCGTCGCCAGCGGCAAAAAGGTGATGGCGAACTCGGCGGCCTCGTCCCTGAAAGAGGTGACGATGGAGCTGGGCGGTAAATCCCCGCTGATAGTGTTTGACGATGCGGATCTGGATCTCGCGGCAGATATCGCCATGATGGCCAACTTCTTCAGCTCCGGTCAGGTGTGCACCAACGGCACCCGGGTGTTCGTGCCCGCGAAGTTCAAAGCCGCGTTTGAGCAAAAAATCGTTGAGCGCGTGGGCCGCATCCGCGCGGGCGACCTGTTCGATGAAAACACTAACTTCGGCCCGATGGTCAGCTTCCCGCACCGCGACAGCGTGATGCGCTACATCGCCAAAGGCAAAGAGGAAGGTGCGCGCGTGCTGTGCGGCGGTGACGTGATGAAGGGTGACGGCTTTGATAACGGCGCGTGGGTTGCCCCGACCGTGTTCACCGACTGCACCGACGAAATGACCATCGTGCGCGAAGAGATCTTCGGCCCGGTGATGTCCATTCTTTCCTATGACACTGACGAAGAGGCCATTCGTCGCGCCAATGACACCGACTACGGTCTGGCGGCGGGCATTGTCACCGCCGATCTGAACCGCGCCCACGGCGCTATTCATCAGCTCGAAGCGGGCATCTGCTGGATCAACACCTGGGGCGAATCCGCCGCGGAGATGCCGGTGGGCGGCTACAAACACTCCGGCATTGGCCGCGAGAACGGCGTCATGACGCTTCAGAGTTACACCCAGGTGAAGTCCATCCAGGTTGAGATGGGTAAATTCCAGTCCATATTTTAACCGGGAGGTTTATTTGCAATTTGACTACATCATTATCGGGGCCGGCTCTGCCGGCAACGTTCTGGCAACACGACTGACTGAAGATCCGAACACCACCGTCCTGCTGCTTGAGGCGGGCGGGCCGGACTACCGCTTTGACTTCCGCACCCAGATGCCTGCCGCGCTGGCCTTCCCGTTGCAGGGCAAGCGCTACAACTGGGCGTATGAAACCGAGCCAGAGCCTTTCATGAACAACCGCCGCATGGAGTGCGGACGCGGAAAAGGGCTGGGCGGCTCGTCGCTGATCAACGGCATGTGCTACGTGCGCGGCAACGCAATGGATCTGGACAACTGGGCGAAAGAACCGGGTCTGGAGCACTGGAGCTATCTCAACTGCCTGCCCTACTACCGCAAGGCAGAGACCCGCGACGTGGGGCCGAACGACTACCACGGCGGTGACGGTCCGGTGAGCGTCACCACCTCTAAGCCGGGCGTGAACCCGCTGTTTGAAGCGATGGTGGAGGCAGGCGTGCAGGCGGGCTACCCGCGCACCGACGATCTCAACGGCTATCAGCAGGAAGGCTTTGGCCCGATGGATCGCACGGTCACGCCGCAGGGCCGACGCGCCAGCACCGCGCGCGGCTATCTGGATCAGGCCAAACCGCGCCCGAATCTGACCATCCGCACCCACGCCATGACCGATCACATTATCTTTGACGGCAAGCGCGCGGTGGGCGTCGAGTGGCTGGAAGGCGAAAGCACCATTCCTTCAAAAGCGACAGCGAAGAAAGAGGTACTGCTGTGCGCGGGCGCTATTGCGTCTCCGCAGATCCTCCAGCGCTCCGGCGTGGGCAACGCTGAACTGCTGAAGCAGTTTGATATCCCGCTGGTACATGATTTACCCGGCGTGGGGGAAAACTTGCAGGATCACCTGGAGATGTACCTTCAGTATGAATGCAAAGAGCCCGTTTCCCTCTACCCTGCCCTGCAGTGGTGGAACCAGCCGAAGATTGGCGCGGAGTGGCTGTTTGGCGGCACAGGCGTGGGCGCGAGCAACCACTTCGAAGCGGGCGGGTTTATCCGCAGCCGCGAGGAGTTCGAGTGGCCGAATATTCAGTATCACTTCCTGCCGGTAGCGATTAACTACAACGGCTCGAACGCGGTGAAAGAACACGGTTTCCAGTGCCACGTCGGCTCCATGCGCTCGCCGAGCCGCGGGCACGTACGGATTAAGTCCCGCGACCCGCATCAGCATCCGGCGATCCTGTTCAACTATATGTCCCACGAGCAGGACTGGCAGGAGTTCCGCGACGCGATCCGCATCACCCGTGAGATCATGCACCAGCCCGCGCTGGACAAGTATCGCGGTCGCGAAATCAGCCCGGGCGTCGAATGCCAGACCGACGAACAGCTGGACGAGTTCGTGCGTAACCACGCCGAAACCGCCTTCCATCCGTGCGGCACCTGCAAGATGGGCTACGACGAAATGGCGGTGGTCGATGGCGTAGGCCGCGTTCACGGGCTGGAAGGGTTACGCGTGGTGGATGCGTCGATCATGCCGCAGATTATTACCGGCAACCTGAACGCCACCACGATTATGATCGGCGAGAAAATTGCTGATGCGATTCGCGGGCGCGAGCCGCTGGCGAAGAGCACGGCGGCGTATTACGTGGCGGATGGGGCGCCGGTTCGCCGCTGAGTGCGAACTTCTCCTCTCACCCCGGCCCTCTCCCAGAGGGAGAGGGTGTCATCGTCCCCTCTCCCTCTGGGAGAGGGTTAGGGTGAGGGGAAATTATTGCCGAAATGCTTCAAGCCGCTTAACCTGCCGTCCTTCCGCGTCAAAATTCTCCGCCGCCAGCCAGGCGCGCAACTCCGCGTCCCTTTCCTGCCACTCGCCGTCAATAATAGAGAGCATATCGCTGTCGCGGTTGCGTCCTTTGCGCACCAGCTTCTGGCGCAGGCGCCCTTCCCAGACAAACCCCAGCCGCTCCGCCGCGTTGCGTGAGGCGGTGTTCATCGAATCGCATTTCCACTCCAGCCGACGATATTTATGCTCAAAGGCATTTTTCAGCAGTAGCCACACCGCTTCGGTACCCACGCGGGTGCCTTTCATCTTGCGCGACCAGGTGACGTGGCCAATTTCCACCGATCCCAGAAAGCGTTCAATCGCCATATAGCTCACCAGCCCTACCGCCTTTTCGGTGCGCAGATCGATAACGGCAAAGGGCACCAGGTCGTCATCCAGCACCTTTCCAAGCACCCAGTGCGCAGTAGCCTCAACACTCACAGGCTGGGTGCTGGCAAGCCACGTCCAGTCGCTGTCATCGCCCAGTGCGTAAGCTTCAAACAGATCCGCCGCGTGGCGTTCTGCGTCCAACGGTTCCAGACGACAATACTGGCCGGTTAACGGCGTGCGAGTTAGCGCTCGGGCACATTTCCAGTCGGGGACGATATCGTTAACGGTTTGACCATGTTGATTGATTTCGGGCACGGCGGTGACTCCCTGCAAGGTAAGGAGTTTGTTATAGCAGGTTAAAAAGCGGTCGAAAAGGAAGAACGTGCAGGCCGGGTAACGCGTAGCCGCCACCCGGCATAAAATTACTTCAGCAGCTTAACCGTGGCGTCTATGTCGATTTCATCTTCGGTGAAGATCATCGTCGTGTTCTGGAAGGTGGTGATCGCCAGCTTCTTCACCGTGCGCATCTCGCCCGGTTTTTTCTCACTTTTCGGCTTGATGCTGTTCATCAGTAGCCCCACCGACAGCACCGCGTTCTCTTTGTCGATTTTGGTCTCAACGGGCTCTTCTTCGCTGAACACCACGAAGGATTTGATCGAGGTGAGCTTCACGCGCTCGCCCGCGATATAAAGATGCTTGCTCTCCGGGATCACCTTCACCGCATACGCGGAAAGGCCTTTGGTGTTGGTGGTGGGTTCGAAGGTCACCGCCGCATCTTTCTTAATCAGATCAGGGTTGGCGACCTTAATCACGTGAAAATAGCGGTTGTCGCCGTTTTCATCTTTGATAAATCCGAAGCCTTTATCTTTAAACCACGTTGTGATTGTACCGTTCATCGCTGTTACCGCCTGTCAGATCTTAAGACTAAAGTTTTGCAGCGCGCAGTGTAATGCACAATGGCTGAGGAGACAAAAAAAAGCCCCTGCACGGGAGCAGGGGAAAGTTCATGTCAGAGCTTATTAGAATTTAGTTGAACACCATCCCACCATCAATCAGCAGCGACTGACCGGTCATGTAGTCGGAGTCTGGTCCGGCGAGGTAAGAGACGCAGGCGGCCACATCTTCCGGTTCGGACAAACGGCCAAGCGTGATGCGTTTGGCAAAGGTTTCCGTTCCGTAGCCGAGCGGTTTACCCGCCGCCTCGGAGACCTGACGGTCGATTTCCGCCCACATCGGCGTTTTGACGATGCCCGGGCAATAGGCGTTAACGGTGATCCCCAGCGGCGCGAGATCCCGCGCGGCGGTCTGGGTTAAACCGCGCACCGCGAACTTGCTGGAGCTGTACACCGCCAGTTCCGGGTTGCCGGTATGGCCCGCCTGGGAGCAGGCGTTGATGATTTTACCGCCGTGCCCCTCTTTGCGGAACGCGTCAATCGCGGCCTGAATGCCCCAGATCACCCCTTTCACGTTGATGTTGTAGACCTTGTCGACAATTTCCGGCGTGATGGATTCGATAGGGGTAGACGGCGCCACCCCGGCGTTGTTGACGATGACGTTGAAGCCGCCCAGCGCGGTGCGGGCTTTTTCCACCGCCGCAAACACCTGGTCGCGGTCAGAGACGTCCACTTTCACGGCGACGGCTTTCCCGCCGTTGCGGGTGATCTCATCCGCGACCGCTTTCGCCGTCTCTTCGTTGTAATCCGCAATAGCGACGGCAAAGCCGTCCTTCACCAGGCGAAGCGCGATCGCTTTGCCAATCCCCTGGCCGGAGCCGGTTACGAGAGCCACTTTTTGCATTTCTCTGTCCTTATATTGATTCACAAAATCTGGCTGAGATGGAGCTGGCCCATCAGCAGCGGGTTATCGCTGTAGTCGACGGGAATGGCCACCACGGCCGGGCCATCGACATCCATTGCGGCACGCAGCGTCGGTTCGAGCGCGTCGGCGCTCTCGACGGCAAAGCCTTTCGCACCGAATGCGTCGGCATAGGCTTTGAAATCGACCGGGCCAAACTCCACGCCGGAGAGACGCTGGTATTTTTTCTCTTCCTGGATCGCCACCATGTTGTAGGCGTTATCCACCCAGATGATGTGCAGCACGTTGGCATTGAGGCGCACGGCGGTTTCCAGCTCCATGCTCGACTGCAAAAATCCGCCGTCCCCGGAGACCGACACCACCTTGCGCCGCGGGTTGACCAGCCACGCGCCAATCGCCCACGGCAGCGCCACGCCCATGGTCTGCTGACCGTTGGAGATCATCACCTGACGCGCGCGGAAGCTGTAGAGGTAGCGGGCGATCCAGATGTGGAAGCTGCCCATATCCACGGTAAGCGTCACGTCGTTATTCACGATGTCCTGCATGGCGCGGACGATGCGCAGCGGATGCAGGGCAAACTGGTTTAGCGATGCGCCGCGACGGTCGAGGAGGTCACGCTGATGCTGGCGATCGACAAGAATTTCCGAGGCGCGCTGGCTGAGTTCAAGTTTGTGCTCGATTCGGCTGGCAAGCAGATTCAGCGTGGCGGCAATATCCCCGACCAGTTCCAGATCGGGAACATATTTGCGCTCCTCATAGGCGGGCAGCACGTCAATGTGCACCAGGGTGGCGTCGCCGCTGTTCCACATGGACGGCTCGTATTCCACCGGGCTGTAGCCGATGCAGATAATCAGATCCGCCAGATGCAGCAGCCGATCTCCGGCCTGGTTGTTGAACAGGCCGACGCGCCCGGCGAAGCGGGTGAAGTGTTCCTGATTCACCGCCCCGGCGGCCTGATAAGTGCTGGTGACCGGAATGCGGCTTTTCTCCAGCAGCGTGCGCAGCGCGGCGCTGTTGGCCGGCTGGCTGGCCATCAGGCCGAGTAAAATGACCGGGTTTTTGGCGTTCTCGATAAGCTTCGCCACGTCGTTAATGGCGGACTCCGGTGCCGGGCCCATCAGCGCCGGGCCGCTGGCGGGTAAAATCGCTCCCGTGGTGGGCTGGTCGACAATATCCTGCGGCAGGCTGACAAACGCCCCGCCCGGCCTGCCCTGCTCGGCAGCGCGAAACGCGTTGGACACCACCTCGGCAATCGCGTCCGGGGAGTTCACTTCTACGGCGTATTTGGTCACCGGGCTGAACATGGCGACAGTGTCCATGCTCTGGTGCACCAGCTTGGCTTTATCCGCCCGCTTCACCGCCCCGCCCAGCGCGACGACCGGGTCGCCTTCGCTGTTGGCGGTGGCGATGCCGGTGATCAGATTGGAGCAGCCCGGCCCGGAGGTGACCAGCGCGACTCCGGCCTTGCCGGTTAACCGCCCTACCGCTGCCGCCATAAACGCCGCGTTCGCCTCGTGACGCACCGGGATAATCTCGATGGAGGAGTCCAGCAGAGAGTCAAAGACCTTGTCGATCTTCGCGCCCGGGATCCCGAACACCTGCTTCACGCCCTGCGCTTCCAGCTGGCCGACAACCATATCGGCGCCGTGCGCCCACTGACGTGACTGTTTCTCACTGTTCACGATAGTTCTCCTGTTAGTTTTCGACGGCGCGGATAGCCGCATCAAGGTTGCTGGGGTGTAGGTTGGCCTGTAAAAACGCGCTGTCGGCGGGCAGGTCAATCATCAGCTTGTGGATTTCGCCGAAGGTGAGCACGCCGCTCTCCAGCTGATAGTCGAGCAGATGTCCCCCGCCCTGACGGTCGTCGGTGATAAAGTGCTCGTGATAGCCCGCCACGTTGATGCCCTGCATATGCTGCGGGGTGCGGAACCCGACCAGCACGCCCTCGCGTTGGTTAAAGCGGAACACCGGCTGGTCGTCCAGCACGTCGGTCATCGCCCGGTACGGCGGCGTCTGGCGCGGAACGGTGCGGGTATGCGCATGGCGGAAGTTGCCATCGATGCGCAGCGCGCAGAACAGGTTATCGGAGGGGATCTGCTGGTCGATCACGTCGTGGATCTGCTGACGGCTGACCGGACCGTTAAAGGTTTTGCGGTACTGCGGCTGGAACCAGGTCATCACCGCGAACGGCGTTTTTTGCTCCGGCTTAGCGGCGCGGGCGCTGCCGTCGGCGCGCAGCTGGTACACCTGGCTGCTGAAGGCAATCATTTCACCGTCCAGCTCGTTAAAGGTGCCGAGACCAAAATCACCGTGTGCCAGCAGGTCGGCGATCGTCGTCTCCCCTTCGTAGACGCCGCTTAGCAGGGCGCTCATTAGCGATGTCTGATAGATCACGCTGTCAGGATGCTGCGCCGAGAACCCACGCAGGGTCTCGCATAAACTCGCCTCACAGTCGCATGCAGATGAATGCATCATCATGCCCGTCCTCTTCAACTTTATTTATAAAGGTTAAATAAATGTTGACCCGATTCAGCAGAGAGTTCCAATATAGAATCCATGCTGGTTTGAGACGTTTTTGATATGGAACTTCGTTATCTGCGCTATTTTGTCGCGGTTGCACGCGAGCGACACTTCACCAGGGCGGCCAAAGCGCTGGGTATTTCACAGCCTCCACTGAGCCAGCAGATTAAACGGCTTGAGGAGGAAGTGGGCACACCGTTGTTCAGGCGCCTGACGCGGGGCGTGGAGCTGACCGAGGCGGGAGAAGCCTTCTATGAGGACGCCTGTAAGATCCTGGCGCTGAGCGACTCCGCGCTGGAAAAAGCCCGGGGCATCGCGCGCGGGCTGAACGGCAGCCTTTCGATTGGCATCACCAGCTCCGACGCCTTTCATCCCAAAATTTTCGCGCTGATTCGTCAGTTTCAGGTGCAGAACATGGCGGTGCAGGTTCACCAGGTGGAAGCCAATATGTCTTCGCTGACGACAATGCTGGCGGAGGGTGAACTGGATATCGCCTTCGTGCGCCTGCCGTGCGAGAGCAGCAAGGTGTTCGAGTTGAAAATCCTCGACCGGGAGCCGATGGTGGTGGCGTTGCATCGCGATCATCCTCTGGCTGCGTGCGATTCGCTGGCGTTAGAGCAGCTTCGGGATACACCGGTGGTGCTGTTCCCCCAGGAGGTCGCGCCGGGACTGTATGACCGCGTTTACGGCAGCTGCGAGCGGGCCGGAGTCGATATGCAACACACGCTGCAATCTTCACAACTTTCCTCTTCTCTGAGCATGGTCTCCGCTGGCGGCGGGTTCGCGCTGGTGCCGAAATCGATGGCCGCTATTTCTCCGCCGAATGTCACCTACCACGCGCTGAGCTCACCGGAGCTTTATACCGATATCGCGCTCTGCTGGCGGCGCTTTGAACGCTCACGGACGGTGAAACGGTTTCTGGCGATGATGAGCGAGGGGGAACGGGAGCAGGGATGAACCTTTTCAGAAACTGCGGACTGTATTGATGCCCAATTTATTGCGAAGCAGTTTTTGAGGCTGAATTTGAAGGGAGTATGGGCAGGCTGCCATATAAAACTCAGTACCATTACCCTTTAAAAATAAAAAACCCGCACAGGTGCGGGTTAATTTTTTATCAGTACAGCTTAACTGCTCGGACTATTGTCTTCATCGCTATCGTACGCCGCACTGATATTTAGCGCGGGTTACAGTGGAGAAACGTTTCCAGCTGCTGGACCTTTTGCGCCATTCTCAATGGTAAAGGAAACTTTCTGACCTTCATCAAGCGTTTTGAAGTTGTCGCTCTGAATTGCAGAGAAATGTACGAATACATCTTTGCTGCCGTCGTCAGGGGTGATAAAGCCAAAACCTTTATCTGCGTTGAACCATTTTACTAAACCAGTCATTTTATTAGACATAGATAAATCCTTAATTTATGAGCCACTTAAGCGCGGCGATGATGGCCTGTATTTCGAGAGTTACTTATTTGGCACTTAGGAGGAGGCTCACGAAGAAGGAGTATCTACTGATAACACCTGAACTGAGGACTGCTTTACTAAAACTGCTTTCATAAGGTCTGTATTCCAAACCGATGACGCTATTAAGACACAGCGAAATTTATTGCGCAATGATTATTATTATTTATTTTAACCATTTAAACGCCCGGATGGCTGGTCGCGGTGCCAGACATCGTTCTGGCTTGAGGTCTACCATGTACTACAAAATGTCTACGCTTTCACTGTGCCGGGAGTTTGGGGTGTTTTGTTCACAGGCGGGAAAATCCTCCCGCGCGACGCAGACATCATTAGAAGGGATGCTCAAAATGAAAAGGTCTGCGTAAGACGTAACCGCAGTGCAAACTGTGCCCGGGGGCGCTGCGCTTGCGCGGGCCTACGGGTCGTATCGCGGTGGTTTTGGAGGCCGGGTCGGGCGTAGCCGCCACGCGGCAATCCCCTTCTGGAAGCCGCCTCGCAAACCTGCAAGCAACCTTATGTAATTCAGGGTTATCCCTTTTCATCCCTTCTTCACGGTCGTAAAGTGCCTGCGTTGCGGCACATCCGTAACCGGGCGTAGGAACCCGTTAGCATAAAGCGATATTTTTTGTCGCGACAGCGCATATCCCGTTAGAATCACGGTGGCGCTGACGGAGCAGTCGAAAGGCTGGCCGTTTTTCTTTATGCACGGTATTCCTACCTCCGTCAGCGCTACCCCCTCTGAGCGTAGGAACTCATCGGGCGGTTAACATTTTTTGCATAAAGAGGATGCCTTATGGCTACTATCCCTGGATTTTCTTACGCGCTTACTGAAGAAAGCGCTGTTTATCACCTTCTCCACCTGCAACTTCCCGATTCTGCGGATCTCTTTGAACTGGCTGACGCCTGCACTGCGTATGTTAGCGTGCTGGTGGAAACTGACGACGCAGTGATGTTTGCCACGCTCTGCAAGCGATTGCTGGCCGCGCTGAAGCGGCTGCGTGAGTGCTGTGACTCAGAGCTTCCGTCGTATCTGGTTGAGCAATTGATTGCAGGTGAAAAGATTACTTCCTGCGTGCCGGACTGCTGGCAGGAAACGGTGTTGCAGGTGGATTATGCCGTGGCATTAACGCTGGCGGTGATGGGCGGGACACTGCCTGCGAGCGTGGCGAAAGAACTCACCGGGCGACTGCATGATATGGTCTGGCTGCTGGCAGAGTTTGTGAAGGAGCCGTATATAACGACGCACTGAGGCGGGTGATGGGAGGCCGGAGTTCTGCTGGGTAAGAAGCGGATCCCCGGCCATACGCAAAATTTAATGTTGTTTTTGAATGTCTGGTAAGAGCGAAGAGCGGACAAAGTAGCAGAGGGAAAGCATCAATGTTAATGTCCGGAAAGTTCATGTTAAAACTCTGTATGACATTTTTCATCGACGATTAAAAAGGGCTCTTAATGGCTACTGTTGAGGTATTAAAAGTAAAGTATCCAGGCGCAGATGCCTGGCAAATGGGAGACAGCCCGGAACTGGCCAGCGAGCTTGCGGACCTGATTAAAAAAGGGATTAAAACGGCCTCCTGCGGATCCTTTGCCTCTTACCAGCAAGAAAAGTCTGCCCCGAGGATTGGAAGCTATAACATTATCCTTGATGGCCTGAATGCCCCGGTCTGCGTGACCCGGCTGGTTTCAATGCGACTGGTGCGTTTTTGTGATGTGACTGAGGAGTTTGCCCGCAAAGAAGGTGAAGGCGATTTAAGCCTTCAATACTGGCGAAATGAGCATCAGCGATTTTTTACCCGCGAAGGTCATTTTTCTAAAGATATGGAGTTGATCGCAGAAGAATTTGAAGTGGTTGAAGTGCTGTAAGACGAGAGAGTCCGGCTGGCGTCTGCTGCTATTAATAACAATGTCCGCTCCTGGCACAAAGTGGACATTTCTTTCACAGTCACCTCTTACAGTGTCCGCACTCATTAAATGATCGCCTTTATCACGAGCAAATGAAAACTGCAATCCATGACAGTTCCCACATTCTCAACCCGCCGACCACTACCTTAAATGTTTCCAGTCTGGAAACAAGGGGGCAAAAATGCCCGCAGTCTCAAGAGCGCCTTTCGACGCGGCCACAAGACATTTTCCTATTCAAGAACTCGCTCTGGAAGATCTTTACTGGGTACTAAAAGGAGAGCACTACCCATCACCAGACGACATGCGAAAGCGCTTCCCCAGCCGGGAGAGGATGAAATACCGGGAAAAATGGTGGGTCATTGATGTGGGTGGCGGGCATTTAAGAGTGATGTTTTTTGCTGATTTTGAGCGTAGAAAGATCTTCATCAAGCACATCAGCACTCACGCAGATTATGACAAGCTCACGGACCTCTACCGGAGAAAGAAAGAATGAACTATTCAGCAGCCATCAAAGCGGCAAACGATCTAACAAGGGAGCTCCCTTTCCTGGGCTCAAGCCCGTCGCGACAAGATTATGAGGATGCTATGGGGTTGGTGGAGTATCTAATCGAGCATGACCCCGATAGTCCGCTGGTAGAGATGCTCACCGCTAAAATCGATAAATACGAAAACGAGTCTCCGGAGTTTGCAGAATTTAACGCGCGTGTTGCCAGCATTCCGTCAGGCGTTGCGTTGTTGCGAACGCTGATGGATCAGTACCATCTCACTCAGAGCGATTTCGAGAACGAGATAGGCAAGAAGTCCCTGGTGAGTCGAATCCTCAACGGACAGCGCACGTTAACGCTGGATCATATGCGCGCGCTGGCGAAGCGTTTTGGCGTGCCGGTAAGTGCATTTGTGGGAAATTGATTAGGATAGAATTCTATTAGGTATTAAGTAAAAAGCGACACAGCTATTCTGTTCGCCGTTGAACGTTGGCTCAACAATTGTGCCATCTGCTCGAAATGGATCAGCATCACCATACAGTACGGCAAACAGGCTAGCCATGTCGCGTCTAAAACCTTACGGTAATTGTAGAGGCACATCATCATCGCAAGAATCTCGCCCCCTAGGTTTCTTTGTATCAAAACAAAAGCATTACCTAAACGTCCTGGGAGGATGAACCTCCCATTTCAATCATTTTTTATCTAAACATGAGAAACCGAAGTCAATATATCCCTCTGCACTGATCACTAGACACCATTTATTTTCCCTATCAAAAAAATAATGATGCTGAGGAATATTTTCTATAGCCACATCAAAAAATAAAAAGAACTGCGCGGGATTCAATCTGACAGAAAAATCAAGAGACAAATCATTTATATAGTAAATCTCATCACTATTTGAAATCACGTCATGAACATCAGTTTCATGAATGAATTTCTTTATATCTACCAACCAATCCTTATAGTCTCCATGTAGTTCTAAAGACCTATGAGCACTGGTCTTTGACCAGTCAATTTTTGAACCAGCCCAACTATAACTATCGGATAACTCATCCGCAATGTGTTCCCAGTCATCCACAATTTCTGGTTGTTCAGGAAGCAAAGATATTTCCTTCCTGATTTCATCATCGAGCGTCATTAAGAGCCTCTCCATGGTTTTGATGGTAAATTAAATAAATATTGAATTTTTGTTACAACGGATTCAGGTGCATCAAACATGAAGTGCTCCCCTTTATCTTTACCGCTAAACACATTGATATGAGCTCCGCTTCGCTCATCATACTCAACTCTAGAACCTGTTTTTCCGTCAATTGTTGTCATCCCGACAGGTTGACCTTTAGTCGAACCAAATTTGCCTGTGTTAACTTTTTCGGCTTTAAAACCTCGCTCTTCTAACCATTTAAGAGCCTTATTTCTGGCCTGTTTATATGAGTCTTTGGATGAACAGGTAGACAATCCCAGCGGATAAATCCACCCCAACGGATTCGGCGCATATTGATAAAGGTTCCACCCGCCATTCAGCCCAATCAGATCCTGCACAATAAATCGCCCGACCTGCGGGTCGTAGTAGCGGAAAAGGTTATAGTGCAGTCCCGTTTCACCGTCAGCGTACTGCCCGGCATAGCGAAGCGGCTGATGCGCCATTGCCGTGCGGTTCACAAGCCTTGAGAACCCTTCGCTCTGATGGCGTACCTCGCCAAAGCTGCCGTACTGGCCGCTCCAGCGCACCTTGCCGCATTCGCCGGTTATCATGAAATCGATTGACAGCACGAGGTTGAAAAGAGCTGTAGATACAGCGTGATTTTAAGATAAATATTGACCTTATCTGGGATCGGTATATTCATCCTTTGGTTAAGCGTGTATTCACTATGTCATTCACATAATGTTCAATCGACATATTGTGCTCCCGATTAATCTGAGAAATCAATGCGCTAAGATGCTCTTGCGATTCATGAAGGGTAGTGGCAATAAGATTATCAAAATCGTTCTGAGTAAATCTTTTATGTCCTTTCAACGTCGAGTGCTGAAGCAGAGTGTGCGCGGTCACTTCCAGCACGGCCCGCCGGTAATGATCGGACAGCAGGACGTCAAGATCGGTCTGACTAATATCAAACTCAAAATAAAAGCTGACAAATCCCGATTCAACAGGTAATGAATATATAAGCCTGTCATTTAACTTATTAACATAAGGTTCGTAACCGTCTCCCATCAATCGTTGCATTTATCTTTTCCTTCTTTCGTCATCAATCTGAAGCTATATAATAATATTCATCAAGCATGTAAATGCAATACCATTCCAAATTGGGCTATTGCACGCATTGCCATTTGACATGCTATTCTTCAGCATTAACATTAAATTATACGTACGCTGAAGCTTACGGTTTTAATCTTGGTTTTCATATCAGAACAATATCAATGATTACCAATAAATATAAACAAATCAAACACAAACCCAGTTATTAAATTTACAAGCATTAAATTAATGACTAACATTAAATAGTTTAATTAGTTACTTTTCTTTAGATTTCGATAACAACAAAATCACTTTTGTGAATTTTATACACTACCTCATTGCTTTCAAAGAAACAATTCCTCTAAAAATTCTGAGAACGAACCAGAAACCAATTCAACTTCCTTATCATCCATCAAAAAAATAAACACTTTCTCTAATGAATCATCAGATTTGAGAGATAGCAGAAAAGAATTCCCCCCGTCATCATATGCAAAAGAAACCATATTCCTCAATTTGCCAAACGACTCAACAAGGTCACGGTAGAGTTGTTCTATAGGCAGGTCACCATATTTTATAGGGTTAAACCCGCCAAGCATAAACGGATTACCATCTTCATTTTTATGAGGATATCCGCCATTATTTTTCAGATAAAAATCAAGAAATGAAGCGGGAAGATGATTATCAAAACTCGTATTGAAAGCATTTATCTCGTATACAGTTAGTTTATTTTCTGAACCAGTAAGACACATAGTAATTTCACCCTAACGCATCTACAGGCGCGTATTTTTGTAAAGGTTCCGCACGCATAAAATTATACAAAGGACTGAGTTCGAAAGTTGGTTTAATGCCCACCTCAAACCACAACAATTGAAGAAATTATTTCTTTCACCATTTCTGATATTGTTCGAAAAAGACACCCAGCGCAGAAATATATAAATTATCACCAGACACCAACATCAGATATCCTTCCAAAATGCAGTATCGCTCGCCCCTGTTAACTTAATAATTTCCGATATAGAACATGTTTTTAAAACATGCGAACCAACACCTCTGATAAATAGCTCAAAACTATCAGCTATCGATTACCATCCATCCATAGTATGCTCACTTGTAATAGCATAAACTTTGCCATCATGATTATTTAGTAAAATACTATAAGGGTCTGATATTGCAACACATATCACACCATCTGGTCTATGCTTGCCAATCCACCAATGGTTAAATTCATCATTGTTAATACTGACTATTTTCTCCAAATAATCACCACCATGGCCGAAAGATATATTCCCCAAAGAGAAGTTATCAATATCATAATTATTGACAAACTCAATAAAATCCTTTGAGAAATTTACACGAACTCTTTCCTCAGAAAGTTTGATATTGTTTACAGGCGAAATTCTTTTTTTCAAAATCAAATCATCCATACCTCCATTAAAAGGAGAGAACTTCTCATGTAATTTAACTTCAATTTCATTTATTGTTAATAACACAATTATTACTCTCATTTCGTATGCCAAACATCGCCATTGCCAACATGAGTACGTCCAGGTGCGAGTATAGCATATATTCCAAAATCGACATGTGAATGTATTATTGCAGCTCCTTTATAATTCACATGCTCAGGAAATACTTTAATCTGGGTTTCATCTATTTTCGGTAACTGTTCCACTTCTTTTATTCTATATAACTTACTTTAACTTAATGAACCCAATGCATATTGGGTTATTGACTCCAAAATTCTTGTTATTTTCTTATGTCGCAATTTGAAATAATTATTCCTGATACTAATGTTCTGGTATCTATTGATAATGCATGATGAGCTCTTCCGGGATAATGAGGATCAACCCGCGTCTGGTATGGATTGTTACCTCTGACTTCATATCCCCTACATAACCCAATCGGATCCTGTTCAGTAAACCGCACAATCTGCGGGTCGTAGTAGAGGATGGATTATTAATTATATGTTTGTGGTTCAAGAAAGGATTATATCATATCAAAGCCGGGCGAATTTCTCACCCGGTCTTCATTCTTTTTAGCTTAAACAGTTTATTACTAGCGAGTCTAACTCTATCCATGCATCTTCTAATTTAAAAGCCAAATCTGGTTTGTTTTCCACTTTATCAAAACTAGCATATGCATTTCTTATCATTTGAGGTATTGTATATAAATACAAAGCTAATTCTTTATCTATGGAGTTATTATTTTTCAATAGGTTAGCAAGCTCATCTAAACTAGAAACCAAGTCATTATACTGTTCATCATTGAAAACCATATTAATTCTAACATTATTAACAAAATCATTATCAATTATTTTTTTCTTTACATCATTTAACATAAATCACCTATTTAAATATGATGGCTTCGTGAGGAATCTCACCAAAAATCAATACTTCCTGATGCGCCGCAGCAGCATTTCGAGTAAACGGTGTTTGTAAATTCTCTGCAGCTTTTTGAGCTGTTGAAACATCGACTATTCTATCTTTAGGTATTTTAGACAAATCTATTTCAATAATAGGATTTGCCGCACGAGTACCGCCATGGGTAGCAAAATACTCTGCTGATGCCTGGCTTCTGGTGGTGGAAATCCAAGGGTCACGCGAATGCGGAGCGCCAGCAACATGTTGGGTCGGAGTTGTTTTATGATAAGGTGTTGGTCTTGTTATTCCATTACCCGCTCGAATGCTCTCCATTTGTTCAGGCGTCACCGCTCTTTTGACAGTATTACAATTATTTAAACCCAGCGGATCAATCCACCCCAACGGATTCGGCGCATACTGATAAAGGTTCCACCCACCATTCAGCCCAATCGGATCCTGCACAATAAACCGCCCGACCTGCGGGTCGTAGTAGCGGAACAGGTTATAGTGCAGCCCCGTTTCACCGTCAGCGTACTGCCCGGCATAGCGAAGCGGCTGGTGTGCCATCGCCGTGCGATTCACCAACCGTGAGAACCCTTCGCTCTGATGGCGCACCTCGCCAAAGCTGCCGTACTGGCCG
>ENA-UOZR01000260-UOZR01000260.1-food-metagenome-genome-assembly--contig:-NODE-260-length-24829-cov-10.493784_pt1 | contig 24829 bp, 21 predicted proteins | sample MGYA00249873_ERZ772733 | MGnify/ENA primary metagenome ERZ772733 (study PRJEB29005, sample SAMN08379462) | food metagenome | isolation source: cheese - non spiked | study: EMG produced TPA metagenomics... | reverse complement strand
GCCTTTTTTAATATTTCATTCTCCATTTCAATGCGTTGTAGCTTTTTCCTCAGCTCACGTATTTGGATTTGTTCTGGTGTTATCGGAGAGGCTTTTGGTGTTTTGCCCTGACGCTCATCACGCAGTTGTTTGACCCATCTTGTCATTGTGGAAAGGCCAACATCCATAGCTTTGGCGGCATCTGCCACCGTGTAGTTCTGGTCAACAACCAGTTGAGCAGATTCGCGTTTAAACTCTGCGCTGAAATTTCTTTTTTCATTGGAGCACCTGTGTTGTTCTGAGGTGAGTATATCACCTCTGTTCAGGTGCCCCAGATTCAGTGTGCCACTTCACCCCGAGGTATATTTCATTTGTGGAGTATCCAGTCTGAGGGAGCCTTATGTAACCCGTATTGAGCATTATGATACCGAAAATCTGTGAGACTCCACATCTACCTGATACCCCTTCATTCATCACCATGCTACTTAGTTGATGGTGGGAGGTGTTCATTACATTTTTCCTGAATGAATAGTAAATTATACAATACGTAATATAATATTGTTTTTTCTTACTGATATTCTTATTTTTGTTGATGCTTTCTTATGTTGAGAATCAATTAAATATCTAGCAAGCAGAGGAAGCAGAGATGTGTTAAGTACAGCATCAATATTCCTCGCACCAAATTTTTCAATTTGACAATTATGAGTGACCCAGTCAATAAGAGCGTCACTGTACTCAATTTTACAAAGATGACCGGATGCCATTTCAAAACGGTCACAAATTTTTTTAATTTTAATGATAGTGATCTCTTTAAGAGTTTTTGTATTTAATGGTAAAAAAGGAACTAAATTAGTTCTTCCCATAAATGCTGCTCCAAAATGAGAAATAAATAAAGGAAGAATGTTTTCTTTTATTTTTTCATTATCTGTCTCACCTTCATGCCAAAAGCTCGCAATCTTTTCACTAGCTAGGTTTGATGTCATGATGATGAGACAATCTCTGAAAGAGATCATCTTACCTTCAGAATCCTCTATAATCCCAAAATCAAATATCTGAAAAAAAAATTCCAGAACATCCGGATGTGCTTTTTCAATTTCATCAAGCAGAATAACACTGTATGGATTATTACTAACTCTTTCTGTAAGAGTTCCTCCTAGGCCAAAACCGACATATCCTGGGGGAGCCCCCTTCAAAGTAGAAACAGTATGAGCTTCCTGAAATTCTGTCATATTAATAGTGATCAGTTTATTTTCATCTCCATAAATAAACTCGGCCAATGCTTTAGCAGTCTCAGTTTTGCCGGCACCAGAAGGGCCTGCGAGTAAAAATACGCCATCAGGTTTTTCCGGATCTTTAAGATCTGTCCGGCAAATGAGAACTTGCGATGCTATAACAGACATAGCATATGGTTGACCTAAAACTCGTTGCTCCAGACATCTTAATAAACCAGATACTTTTTGTTGTTCACTATCAAGACATGCTCCTATTGGAACTCCAGTCCAACCAGATACAACATCAGCAACACAATGTTTATCCACACACTCAAAAACCATAGGTGTGTCTTTCTGATATGCTATTTCCAGTTTTTTTCTGTATCTATTCTTCGATGAAATATCCGATGTACTTTGTATCTTAGCAACCAATTCACTTTGATAAATCCATGCTGAGTTAAGTTGCTCAAGACTATTTTCAAGCTGAGTAATTTGATTCACAACTGTTTTTTGACGCAGAACATTTGATTTTTCCTGTGTCAGCAGTACAAGTTCACCCTTGAGTCTTGCTAATTTAGCTTCAAGAACCTGAATTAAATCTGGTGATGTAGTCTGAGAGACAGCCACCCGTGAACAGGCTGTATCTAACAGACTTACAGACTTATCTGGCTGACGACGGCTATGTAGATAACGGTCAGATAAATGTACAGTTGCAGTTATCGCTTCCTCCCTGATAGATACTTTATGATGCTTTTCCATCATTGGTAAAAGCGAACGTAGCATCCCGGCTGTTACTTCCTGATTCGGTTCAGTTACTTTTATAATCTGAAAACGCCGGGCTAATGCTCCATCTTTTTCAAAATATTTTTTATATTCACCAAGTGTCGTTGCAGCGATAATACGTAATTCTCCACGAGCGAGAGCTGGTTTAAGTAAATTAGCTGCATCTGTTTGCCCTGGAAGCCCTCCAGCCCCGATAAGTGAATGGGCTTCATCAATAAACAAAATAGCTGCGCAATCTAATGAATTAATTTCAGATAATAGTGATTTTAAGCGATTTTCAAATTCTCCTCTTATACTAGCTCCCGCAAGCAAAGCGCCCATATCAAGCGCGAGAATTTTAACATTTTTCAACGCATCAGGAACACGACCAGATGAAATTTGCAATGCTAAACCTTCAACAATACTACTTTTACCAACGCCAGGCTCTCCTGTCAATATTGGATTATTCTGCCTGCGACGAAGTAAAACATCTATAAGTTGTCTAATTTCCTTCTCTCTACCTGAAACAGGATCGAGTTTCCCTGTTTCTGCTAGTAAAGAAAAGTCTTCAGTGTATTTATTAATATATTCACATGAGGAATTATATAAAGAAGGACGAGAATTAGAAAGTTCTTCTTTACCAGAAATAGAGATAAGTAACCTCTCTGCTTCATCTACATTACAACATAATGCTTCTGATACATTATAAGGAAATATTAAATCTCTAATGTTAATAATTGCACCCCACAAAACAGGGATGTCAATATAATTGCATGCCCATTTAGTGCTGGCATGTAACCATGTTTTTTCTAGTAAGAGTTGCATAGACTCAGAAAATACGGCTGGCGTTTGCGAGGTCGAAGTAAAAAAAAGTAATTCATTTTCAATGACATTAAGAAGAGCATCCGGATTCAATAAAGAATGTTCATAAAACATTTCAGCTATGTGCTTATGTTCGCGTAATAACTTATAGAGAAAATGTAAACTATCAACCTCCTGGTGCGCTCTTGAAATTGCATAATTAACTGAAGACTCCAGGACATTTCTGCTTTCGGGTGTTAATTTATTAATAATTGATTTAAGATAGATACTCATTTATCACTTCCGTACTGTTGGACAGTTTATTAAATCGCTAGGAACTTTGGAAATCCAACCACTATTCTCCCAGCTAGGCATTGTAAGTAGTTTTTCACTCAGCGTTGCTTGTAATTTTTCAACCTTATCCTTTTCTAGTTTTAACTGTTTCCATTCAATATATGCTTGGATTAAATCACTTGCATCACTCAGTTTGTAACGAACAAGAACTCCTTTTATTCCCATTGACTCAAGAAGATCTCTAGATTCTGGTAAAAAATCTTCTGTTAACAGCTCACTTTCACCAACCGAAAACTTATTAATAAAATCAATCCACGCGGATGGACCTGTTAATTTATAGTGGACAGAAAAATCAGGAAAAGCAATATCAATACCTACATAATTACAACCTCCAGGATACCAAGTAAAAATACTCGAATCGGAAAAATTCATACTTCGAATACTACTGTTACCTGTGTTGCACTCGAGAACCAAACGTGTACCTATTGGTTTAACTACTGTATTTCCTGGAATTGTCGCAGGCGCACTACCTATCGTGATCTTGTAAGGCTGTGATTCAAGCTTTTGTAGTATCTCATCTAGCTCATCTAACTGTACTTGAGTATTTATTAAGTTATCTTGGTTTTGTGTTCGTTTTCTTAACTGAACGTCTATTAAATCATCAAAAGAAACAAAGTTACTGACAAAGCTAATGAATGAAGGCGAAAAGGATATCGTCCTGCCTTTAAAAGACAATAACCTGACACCTGTAGGCTCAATTACTAAAAACCCGTTGGCTGGCCCTTGTAAAAAATTAATAATGTTTTTGTATATTTTTGCTTGCATTTCGGCATGATCGAAATTAACCCCATCTGAATTCAACTGGCTTACAATAGAGTTTTTCCATTGTTCATTAAGCCAACAATCAGTATAAGTGATAGCATGGTCGAGAAGTTGGAAATTTAGTTGCTCATAAATATCCCACACACCATCAATTACTGGATCTGTATCTTTACCATTAATTATCGAGCGAACCTTTTCAAACTCATTAAATAATATAACCAACTTGTTTTGTTGATCTGAACGCATAGCATTCCTGATGAGTTTTACAGATGCCTCTGGAAGTGACTCTGAATTTACAGTATTACGCAGCACATTCAACCAATCCATCCATACCGTAAAGTAATCGGGGGATGTGTACATTTTAGTGTTATTAAAAATATAAAGTAAGTAAGAGCGTAGAATGAGATCATATTTTTTTATTTGACGCATCATTCCGTTATCCACTTTAAGTGAAAACAAACGGTAAAGTAGTCTAAATTCAGAGAGCCAGTCCTGCGCAAAAATTTCTGGTATACTACGTAACTCTTCATCTATAAACTGAAAAAATTTATGTTCAGGTGAACTATTATGTAGAATATTACTAAGTTGTAGTGGGGTCATCAAACCAGAATGTGAATTTTTACGCACCCTTGCGATAGACATTATAAAATGGCTAAAATGCTCCTGACGCCTTTCATCTAAGTGATGTACAAATGAAGTAAATTCTTCTGGAACCATACTACGACCATATGCCTCCTTTATATGAGTATACCACTGATGGAGTTTATTCTGCCCCAGCTGTGTCCATATACCTGAAAGATAGACAGGAGTATTTTCGTCTTTCCAAAAATCAGTAATATTTACAGCAGGAATATCGACATCTTCCGAAACAAACCATGAATAAGATGAGTCACTTTTAATCAACTCTGTCAAGAGATTTCTAAATGCAATAATATTTGCAACTCCGTTTTTTTTTTGTATCTCATCTCTTTCTATAGCAAGTGAGGTGATTGATGAAATTTTCTCTTGTGGTTTAGTGATTTTTATTAACTCATAAACACTTGGATATTTTATTAATTCACTCAGTGATTCATTCTGAGCCATTTTATCCCAAATAATTAGTGATGAGGCAAGAGATATAATCAAATCACGCTTACCTGATGGGGATGCATCTATAAATTTTTTCTTATATTCATCAATGCGCCATTTAACGGGAATGGTTTCAAACCTTATCTTTTTATAAAGAGACTCTCTAAAATATAAATACTGCTCATCCAAAACAGGTCTGAACGGAAAATACAGCATATTGGACTTAACACCATCTTCATATTTTAATATTTGTTCTATCAGAAAAGTGGGGCTAGTATCAACAAAATCACGTTTCAGACTATAGATATTATATGAACTATATGCACTATACCCAAGAAAACACACTATAATCATAATTATAAGTGCGTTAATTGATGTTCTTATTATTTTATTATCATGATTAATATTTAAGTTATATGTGTGAGGCAGTATTTCAGAAATTAAAACATCAGAAACAGAACTATCCATCCCTTTGCTCAATGCGAGCTCACCAGATAAATAAACACAGGAAATATTCGTTTTCGAAAAAAATACATTGTCGATACAAAATGAAGAAATAAATACATCGAGTGAATCCTTCATATCACTCAGTTTATCAGGAAATAGTAAAATCTCATTTTTTTCACAATCAGTTAGCTTATCATCAAGAGCACAACATATTGATAACGTAATTTTCGAATTCAATGATGCTAGTATACATGAAGAGTCATAATCAGATACATTGTTTGGTAATTTATTTGTCCCCCAAAATACTGGATGCCACATATCATTTTTTTGATGAATTTTATGTGCCAGTGTTGTATATCCACGGATGTGCTCGCATCCACTTATCACAATAAAAACAGGAATATTTTTATGTAAATGTGATGATAATTGTTCTATAAAATTCCTTGTTTGTTGAGAGAATAATTGAATATCTGCATAATCATGATTAAGTAATTTTTCAACAGGAATTAATAGAACAACTCCCTGTGGTGGTTGTTTTTTACATATCCGTGATGATAAAAGCTTCATCACAGAATTGAATAATATCTGGTTGTTATATATCTTACTCGATAGTTCCAGTACGCTTAGGTCTCTAAAAAAAAACCAACGTATGGTTCTATTTTTGCCTGTTATATTATTCCGACCATTGCTATAAAAAACAGGGAGCTTATTGTTTTTTAGTAGTGATGTATTATTTTCTGAAATACCTGTAAGTAAAAACCATGGTGCCTTTCCTTTTCCTTTTTTACTTATAATTCTGAAACCATTCCTAAAATGAGCATCTAGCGTTACTATTCTTTTTTTACGATAATGTTTTGTTAGAAAGCCCCTATATTTTCCTGTTGAAATGTAATCATGGACCCACCCCAAAAAATTTTTTAAAGAAAGAGTTACCAGAATCACAAAAAAACAGCAAAGAAAAATAGTAGTATCTGTCCAGTTTCTTAAAACCCCAATACCATAGCAAATAGATAAAACCAATAAACAAACAAAAACACAAAAGAACGCCCCAAATATCCTCTTATACATAGAAATCATCTCGCATACAGCACAAACAATAACACAAAATAAAAAGCAATGATGCCTGCTAGTGGTAGATAAATATTAAAATACGATGATTCACTCTTGCTTTTATTATGTTCAAACTTATTTCTTGCTTCCGTTGAGGTATTTAAACGGCATTGTTGCTTTAACTTTGATATATAATCATCAATTTCATTATTATTGCTCATATAATATTTACCACTAAAACCAAGTAAAAGGCACAAGAGAAAAACCCATCCTGCCTGACTTTTAGACTCAATAACTTTATTAAGGATATTGAAAAACTCTGTCCCACCAGTAGAATGCCCGAAATACTTAATTTGCAAAAGATTCTTACACCATTCTTTTCTGTACGGAAGTTCAGAGCATAATATCACCTCATCAAGCATTACAACTATTGAATAAAACGCTGCATCAAGATCACTATCACTTACAGATATTTTTTCACTGTTTCGTACTACATCCTCAATAGTATCAATAATATACTTTCTTGTAGTATCATAGTTCCCATACTCCTCAGGAAATACTTTAATAGATGATATGAGTTTAAATATTGGCATATAACACTCAATAATGTTCACCAGAACCTCCATAATATAAGCATTCATATAACATGTTTCACCCTGGGAAAATATCAACAAAATTTGTATTTTTTATTAATTCTTGCCCCAGACGCAGACTCCATGCCAAGTTGGATATAACCAAACACACTATACATAGAGTGATTATTATACTGTTCTGGTTCATATTCACTCAGCCAAGACTTACTACGCAGTGTATATTAATTATGTATCAGCGGTTATTCCCCCATTATTTCCAGACAGGGATTGTGCTCTTACCCACGTAATATAGACACCACCCTAAGCGAAGCTCTGGTTTTCAAATTGTTCAGGACTGAGACCGTAACATCAACTGTGCCGTCGCCAGCGATTGTAATAACATTCGATATAATTAAACATTGTTGCCCGCATTGTTATCCCGACTGATAAAGTGTTCTCCGTGGATGCATTCCACTTTCAGCGAATGAAAGAAGCTTTCCTCACAGGCATTATCGTAGCAGCAGTCCTTTACGCTCATACTGCCACGCAGATTATTCCGCTTCAGTAGCGCCTGATAATACGCTGAACAGAACTGTCCGTTGGGTCTCTTACGCCGCCACAGAGTCATCTGCATGACATCGCAGGCCGGCTGCGCCGTCATGCGTGGTGACATTGTCAACGCCACGATGTTTGACCGTTATGGGGATGCGGACGATTTCCTTGACTGCTTTATCATTCCAGCCCGTATTGTTAGCGGTACATTTTAGGACTGACTGCACCCAGCGATAATTTTATACGCCGCTTGTTATACCATCTGATGTAAGCATCCACTTGCTGCATGAACTTTTCTGGCGTGATGCCCGACCATTTACGCCCATAATACATTTCCGTTTTCAGTCTGCCGAAAAAGCCTTCGCATGCGGCATTATCAGGTGAACACCCTTTACGGGACATTGAGCGAATAAGACCTGCTGCATTCACTCTTTCCAGCCATCCTGGCCAGCGATAATGCCCACCTCTGCCCGCTCGTTCATGATGCGCTTGGAGCATCAGCAGGGAAAACTCACTGAATGGGTTCGAAAGCGACTCGACAACAAGCATTCAAATATTGTCGCCTGCGCTCTGGCAAATAAACTGGCCCGAATAGCCTGGGCAATCACTGCTCTGCAAAAAGAATATCAGGCCTGATATAGATACTGACAAAACTCAATTAGCTCATTTTAAACAATAAGATACAAGTTACCTGTCTGGTTTTGCGAAGACTGATTATTGATGACATGAACGGCAAATAGACCTGATTAAAAACCTGACAGAAAAAATGGCTCACTGAAGCCGAGGGTCTTTTTAGGATTATCAGGTGCGGAACTCATCGAGGCGCGGGCCTCCTTGCCCACAGAGACGCCGGATAGATTTAAGCAAGCCCACCATTAATCAAAAATCAGTGTTGCAAAAACGGGGGTGACCATAGATTTTTTATGATTTCCTCCGCTTTTTTCAGAATATCCAGTTCCATCTGCCGGCGGCGTATTTCCTGATTCAGTCGGGCGACTTCCTCCTGCAACGCATCGCGTTCTGCCTCCAGGGAAGGTTCGTTATGTTTACGCATAGTCTGGTAAGCACTGTTGCCGATAATTTCATCTTTCCATTTATACAATACCGCACGACTGACAGCGATTTCACTGGCTGATACTTGTCGTGTACAGAATGCCATGACAGCCTGACGTTTGAGTTCTGGTTCACAGGGCGCAACAGGATTGGTCTTACTGGTAAATATACGTAGTCGGTCAGGGTAACGTTCATTAACCCAGCGAGCGAGCACATCGGTGCAGGGATAACCCAGAGTTCTGCTGGTAAACGCCAGGCAGCAGCCGTGGTTAAGATAATATTCAACGGCAACCTGTTTTTGCTCATCTGTGTAACGGGGCTTATGACGAATGGCTTCTTTTACTCCGCGACCTGCTTCCCATGAGCGGAGCCAACGCCGCAGATTTCTTTTCGAAGGGTAGCCCAGTTCGCGTACGACGGGAGCCAGCTTCTTACCATATTTGAAATAAAGCTCAATGGCGCGGATTTTTTCTTCTTCAGTAAACATGTTTCATCTCCTGAGAGTCCAGGAAATCGTCCGCATCCCCCGCTGACAACATTGACCAGCCAATTACGGTACGTGACCACAGGTCAATGACCACTGCCAGATACAGCCAGCCTTTATCCGTACATAAGTACGTGATGTCTCCCGTCCACTTCTTGTTCGGACCACTGCCGTAAAAGTCCTGCTCCAGCAGATTTTCTGACACAGGCAGGCTGTGTGCGCGGTAACTGACCGAGCTGAACTTCCGAGAAGCTTTTGCCGTTAGGGACTGAGGGCACAGGTTCGCCGTCACGATTTTTACGTTAAAATGGTAACCCTAAGCACGCAGTTCATCCGTCAGGCGTGGTGCACCGTAACGCTGTCAGCAGTGCTGACGAAACTGCTGACGTGTATTGATCCTTGTCCACCGCTGACACCACATATACCAGCCGCTACGGGACACCCTGAGCACGCGGTATATTGCCTTAATGCTGAATTCAGCCCGATGGTTTTCAATAAAAACATAATTCATTTAAGGCGATTCGAGAAGTATGTCGTGGCCTTGTGGAAGATGATCAGCTCTTCATCCCGTTCCGCCAACCAGCTTTTGAGATATGCAATCGCGGTAGACATCTCCAGCTCACGTTCAGAGGAAATCTGCTGATTTTGCTGTTTACTGCGCCAGTTGTAGAGCTGTGATTCATACAGACTGAGTTCAGGGCGTCGGCAGCAACACCGATGCGTTCCACAAGCTTCCTTCAGAACTTCACTGCGAAATTCAAGCGAATGCTGTTTACGGTTTTTTTACTGGTTGATACTGTTTTTGTCATGTGAATCACCTCTGACTGAAAGTTTACTCACTTCGCTGAGTGCCCACTATTGCTAGGTAAGCTCACTACGATAACATGGTGTATACGGAGATGCACATCGGTATCATTAGTATGACGGGTGCGCCCTCCATCCTTCCCGTCATTGGTTCGTCTGAGAATGACGGCAACTGCGCACGCGCCCCCCAAAGACCACTGTTGACGAAGCTTATTCCCCATCCCGGGTAATAAGTGCACGTGCGCTATCCACTGTTTTGCACGCCCATATTCAACTATATACTCTGTTATTGAATGGGACAGCTTCGTTGGGTATAAAATAACAAAATGATATCCACTCGTTTTTCAGACTTTTGAAGAAGCGTTCCATTTGGCTATTATCCGAACAGTTTCCCTGTCGACTCATATTCCACTTGAACCGATAGCGATAATGTAAAGTGCATTATTTGCAGCGCGCTCCCCTCTTGCGTTGCTCCTTACGATCTGGAGCTGTCACTTCAAACACTTCCTCCTTGCATTCTGAAAATAATGAATCAGCTCAGAGCCACAGGTACCTGTACTCTCAACCCAATTCGTTTTAACATCGCAAATGAGAACATCCATATCAGCATCTGCCGTAACCTTGTCGTGTTGTGGAAAATGTTCTCATCTATAACAACGGTAACGTACAGATCTTTATGTGTATCCATGCCCCCACACAGCGGCTTCAATATTTTTTACCAGCCATGGCAGAACTCCTATGAAGAACCTGAGTTACATAAGCATGGTAGTCAGCCTGCAGGTGTGATTATTATCGTGAGTTTTATAGATAGCTTTCTGTATCAGGAGTCGTTCGTCACGGGAAATTTATACTATAATTAGCATCGCTCACTCCGATTGGTGATTTATAATTTTTATCTAATGTTCAGATGCACAATCCTAACTGAGTTCCCTTTAAGGGCTTTACTATTTCATTCAGCTATTTAGGGTTTTATGGGGTCTGCTCATTGTATATTTGTTCCTGCGACAAAACTAACTCAACAAGTAAATCATCAGGATTATATGACCAATAAAATGCAACCTTTTTTTTAGTCATAGCTAATCGCCATAATTCTGAATATTTATCTATCTTTAACCAAATTATATTTTCCCTCACCTGCAACTCAGATGCATTCGCATCAATCACTGTAAAACCAATGCCTGGAAGAGCATGCTGAATTATAAGTCCCATATGTTCCTCTGGAGCAATTTTAATCTCTGATAATGCAATCACATTATTATTTTTGAAAAAATTTGAGGTTAGTTTAATATAGAATTCAACATTATTTTTGGGACTATATTCATCAACGTCACAGACAAAGGTATCAGTTGTTAATTGCTTGAATTTAAAACTTATAATTTTAGCTCTGCAGAAATCATCCAATAACCATTTTATATGGTGCTGTAGATTACTGAAACACGAAATCTGATCATAATGTTTATATGACAGATCAAAAGCATTATTATCTGAAAACCCAGCATTATAAAAGGTTGATATTTCCCCCACAAACTGACATAATGCCATATAGTATAACCACGGATGAATTACATCTTCGTTAATAAATGAAGAAAGAAGTGGTAATATTCTGTTAACAGCACACAAGAGTAAAAAATCATAAAGATGTCCATCTGCTACGGTTCTTTCTGTATATCTATATTCTTCTAGTTTATTTTTCAAGAATTTAATATCAGAATAAATCTCCATGATCTTATCTCTGAGTATATGATTAGCTGATAATCTCAGTGTGGGGAATGAAAACTCATCATCAATACGTAATGTATTATTGCCATGAGTGACTCTTGTTAGAGGTAAATATTCACAGTCTGTCGTATTCTCTTTTTCCTCATCCGTAAGAATCTGAATATCATATTTTATTCTTGTGATAGCAGCATCCTGGCTATCATGATAAACATTTCGCATTTCTCTTGGATCATCTGAACTTACCCATCTGGAAGAACCTCGTTTATCATTAACACCGGATACATTTGTATGCGCGGAATTAAAACGTTTAATAGCAAGCCACAAATTGACCTTTTTAGGTTCTGAGTCACGAAGATTTGTCAAACACTTATCCTGTAGTACACAGTTACCAGGAAACTCCAGATAATATCCTGAAGATAACACAGCTTTTATTTTTTCAACTCTGACTGTGTATTCATTCAGTAGTTCGTCATTTATACGATGTTCATAGTAACCTTGGTTATAGGGTTGTGACAATTGCCTTGTTCGGGCAAGCATAAAACTATGATGTAAATCAGTTGATTGAAAATGCTGAGGTTGTAAATAAAGTCCTGAAAACCAATAAACCAATTGTTGTTCTTCTTGCATGATGTAACACCTAATTATTTGATACTTTCTTTACCCAGAAATATATTTTTAAAAAGAGGAGACAATGATGTATGTAATGATTTATTCCACCAACCATCTTCAACAACATCAACTGGAATATCTAAAAGCATCATATGCTGTTTTCCAGGAAATGGATAGTATCCAGCAATTACACCTACATATTTAGCCCCTTCGCTTCTGTCTATATGTAGTGTTATGTTCTGACCGGGCATAGCTATGTATTTATCAACTTTAAGAATACCATCAGCTTTACCAACCCCACTAAAAAATTGTTTTATTAATAGCGGATTATTCATTAAGTCTTGTAATGATTTTTTATCTGAAGCCTGTAAGAACAATAACGTACAACTATTGGATATATCATTTAGTGAGTTTAAACTTGTATCGGATGATATCTGAAAAGTAAGTAAGCCCGCACCAAATGGAGCATCAACATTATTAACAGCCTGAGTTATATCCTGCTCAGAGAATTTAGGAGAACAAGAAGTAATAAAAAAAAACATAGCTATCAGTAGCATATACTTCATAGTCATTAGAATTTTCACCCTTTTAAAATACGATTTATTTGCTCCATAGTATCGTTATCTTTAAGTAATTCCTCAAGCCATTCAGACATAGTCATTGTTGACCAACGAACTGCTCTCTCAAGGAGATAAGGTACAGGACTGGTGGGTTCTGATTGCCTAAAAAAAATAGCTATATTTTCCAGTTGTTCGATAGCTTTCTCCCTTGACATATTGTTATCCATTGTGTTTTTTAATGTGGTATATAATGTATTTTCTTGCACCGATATGAACTCTTTCCTTATGTCCTTGCATTCCTGTTTAGCTGAATATTCTGATACTGAATTATTATCCGACGCTTCTTGATTTAAAAAACGATTCAGTAATTCGGTTATATCATCAATAGCATGTCTTGTTTTACTGAAAATATTATGTATATCTTCGTTGGTATGAAAGAAATAAAATGATTCTATCTCGTCAATTTTGTCAGGCAAATCATGTATTTGAAGGAGTTGCTCACTAATTTTGCTGGAAGGATATTTACCCACAGATTTTTTGAACAGTTCAACAGAGTGGTCCCCTTCGCTTTCTATTAATTTTTCCCTTCCATCTTCAAATAAACGCGCGCTATGCTCAAATGCCAGCGACTTATACCATTTAGAAAGAGTTATTTCTTTATCCTCAAGGAGAGGATATACCTTCAGATACTCAGATAAATCGATATCAAGACGAACCAATTTACTGTAACGAATTTCATGGCCTTCTTCCAGAGATGGCCAGCATGTAGTCCAGTATTGAGAAATAAATTTCGCAAGATATTCCAATCCGCAATGCATGCCCTCCAAAGAATACAAATGCATCAACGACTCCACATACCAACAACTGATCTGTAGATCTTTACTCTTATTGCGTAAAATAATCTCACATAATTTTTTTACTTTTCTCCAGTCAGCCCTGCGGGGGTCACTGACAGCCCATTCTCCTTGGGACATGTAGTCAGGATCATTTTGTCTTGCTTCTCGGATTTCGCTATATACTGGATCATACTCTATGTTCTCACCTACCGGAGATTCACCTATAACAGGAAACAGTAATGTATCCGTCTCGAATCTATTCATTTTTATCCCATTAATACCTGAGGACATCCACTAACAATTGTCCCCCCATGAGCGCACATATCGCCCATTCGTGCAGCAGGTTTGCCGCATATAAAAACTTTAAAGCTTCCTACAATAACCATATCTACAGGCCCGGTACATACTGCCTGCGTACCTTGTGTAGCTGCTGGTAATCCAGCAATCAGTACAGTTGGGGAGCCCGGCGGTAACAGTGGCCCTCCAACATGGGGGACTGGAGGTAAACCAGGCGTTACCATAGGGCATACATGCATATCGGTAATTCTTGCTGCTGGTTGAGGCATATATAACACCTAGAGTTGACTATTACACCAATGCTGAAAAAGGCAAACTACCCCCACGTCAGGGGTATCAGAAACTATACACGACTGATTAATTAATATTCCATAAATAATTTTCTTTTCTGAATATGACGGTGCATACACTGGATCATATGGGGGGGGACTAATACTTCCTTGTGATATAAATAATGATAGACCTAGGGCGCCTAGCTGTGTGGTAAAACCAACTGATTCAGATTTTTTAAATATCGCCCAACGTTCTTCATCATCCCCTTCCTGCCATTTGACAATAGATTGCAAAAATACATCATCTTCTTCAGAAGATGATTGAGATATACTTTTTGCCAGCCATTTAATTAATATTAGCGAATCTGTATTATTAATCCAGAAATTAAGAGCGTCCTGCCATTTGTCCTTTGCCAGCATTTGCTCAACCGTTTTATTCACTTCCAACATGGAGTTATTTTTAGATATTGTCATAGAAAATAATTTATCCAATATTCACTATACCACCTTTTATCTGCGTCATGGCAGATCCCTGAAGCGTCAACATAGTACCTTTTACTTCAGTCATCGCCTGACCTTCAAGCTTCAGTGTTGTGCCTTTAACCTCTGTAGCGCCTTGCCCTTCAACATTAATTTTAGTACCTTTTATACTTATCCCTGTTTTTGATATAGTTATTTCATTTACGCCCACTTTTATTTTTATTGATTGTGAAGATTCAAGCGTAATATTTTTATCAGTAACAAAACTACCACTACCACCAGTAACCTTGAGACTATAATTCCCATCTGAGACCTTTATATCAAAATTACCATGGACATCATTATGTAAATTACCGTCTTTAATGATAAGATTATCATTTCCTTTTGTTATTTCAGATTTTCGCCCTTCAGAAACAGTTAATACCATCGAGTGTTTTACATTGCTAATCATATCCTTATTTACTGTAAGTTTAAAATCACCAGAAGATGTTAATATTGCTTTTTCCTCATTTATTTTATCATCAAAAATAAGTTGATGACCTTCTCCCTTTTTCCCATTCTTAACACTACGGGTGATAAATCCAGACTTGCAATTATTCTCCGGAAGAGAAAATGGTGGTTTATTTTGACCATTATATACAGTTCCAACAATAATTGGATAGTCAGGATTTCCCTGAACGAAACTAACCAGAACCTCACATCCAATACGAGGAATAAACTGGCTACCGAAACCATCTCCAGACCATACCTGAGAAACGCGGACCCAACAAGAGCTTTTTTCAGTACCTGAAGTTGACTTTTCTCCCCATAAAAATCTGATTTTTACACGCCCGAATTCATCGGTATAATATTCTTCGGATTCAGGACCAATTACTTTGGCAAGCAACACACCAGGTATAACTGGTATGTTATAGTTACTTTTAAATTTAATCGCACTATCATTATCTGAAGCAGATAAGCCACAATTACAATATGCTGTATTATCAAGATAATTGTTTACTGCATTGAAATGTAATGAAGTAATTCTGTATTCTTGTTTACCCAGACTGAAACACTCCCCACATGACAGCCACCATGAGTTTGTTTTCCCATACCAGCGTTTAATTTCGCTGTCACATGACGCCATCACTGCTTTAGAATGTTTTTGTATAAACTCACGTTTTCCTTCAGGTATAATATCTTCATAAATTCCTTTCCCTGCTGAAACATCCATAACTATGCTTTCTGACGTTATAGTAATCTCATTGAGATTACTATCGTTATAACCTGAAAGTGTGACGCTAGGACATTTAAGATTTTCTATAGCAGACCATTCCGTCATGTATCCGTGATGTGACTCCTTCAAATTCTTACTAGGTAAGTATTCCATTTTATCATGAACTGATTTAGGGTGAGACGCGGGTGCATCTGCTAAAATCATAATATGTTTGTTTTTATCATGAATAAAAAAGTAGTAAATACCAGCATCAGATAAAACTCTATGAATAAAATTAAGATCAGACTCTTTGTACTGGATTTTATACTCTATCAAACTTTCTTTTTCATATAGTCTAATTTGTGGGGGGGTAAATAAACTGTTTTTTAAAATAGTACTTACAATCTCAGATGCTGTCATATTTGACCATATTCTAGTCCTTTTTCCAGATGCTAACTCTGATATTTCTGGCTGCAACACAATAATACAGCTATGTTGCATGCTATTATCATAATCATATATTATTTTTGTAACCACACCATGAATAAACCTTGAAGGTAACGATTTATATTTTTCTCCAATTTCACAGCTAAGACTCGTTCCATGTAACTTAGTTAATGATTTGTTATCAGTATTACTAAAACATTTTATTTCATAGGTATATATATTAGATAGTGATTCACTTCCTTTAATTTCAAGTGGATATAAAGGCAAATCACAGCCATGTAATCTAATAAAATGTTGTTCTTGGCATTTATAATAACCGTCATATAAATATTTAGTCATGAAATCAACCTATCAAAACAGACAAAATCGACGCTCTTTATATTTTTCTATTCCAGAACCAATTGAAATATTAAATCCAAGCTTTCTATTTATACTCATTTGATTATCATTATTGCCGGAATGAATTATTAGATATATTTTAAATTTAAGGATATCGCCTAAATATGATTTTATTTGTTGTTTGATAACATAGTTAAAATCCTTTCCTTGCATAAACTGCAATGCTTTTTTATAGTCTACGGGGCCCAATATAACATCAAAATTCGAATCCACTACCCAACGAACATTACCAATAACAGGGCCTTCTCCAAGAGTATACTGGCAATTTCCCAGTACCACCTGTTCGTTAGGAGCTATATTTTCCAACGTGCCACAAAAAGGAGTAATGGATACCTTGATTTGATATAGTGATGATAATAACAGCTCAAGCCCGGATAGAGATCTAACGGATTGTGCATATAATGCAGTATACGCCAACCCCGTAACGCCAATTGTATGAGGACTGACACCACCTAAAGACAACAATACATTGTTAAGAACATTATTCTCCCTCCTATTTTCATCTCCCAACAGATGCATTTTTTGCCATGCGAGATAAGACAGGCAATACATTCGATGATCAAACATATCCATAAATGCTTTTGGAGCATTGTCATTATAACGTAATTTTCTTTCAATTAACCATTCTGTATATGCTACCGGAAGTACCCCTGCAGCTCCTGTCAATCCATTATTGAATAATGTCAGGTGATACGTTCCATTTTTTTCATCTTGATATAGATTCTCTATCTGACCATCAGGTGCATCCAAAGACAGGCTTGATGTAAATCTGAAATGTGTATCAATAACATCATCAATGCCCTCATTGGGCTTTAGAAGTTTTTTTAATAATACACGAACTTTATTAAAAAAACTGAATTTACTTCTGTCATTAATCACAGCCATGTTAACTTTCCCGCTCTTATCGGCCATGCACGGCAGGTATGCTCCTCATGCTCAATGACCGTAATCATACGAGTAAAGCTATTTACAGGAGCATGAAGTCCCAGAAAGTGATCAAGGAAAGAACAAAATAGGAAACTCTCAGGGTGCATATATGCATCCTTTGAAAGAGTAACCGTAATTTCAATACCGCGAGCGGTTACAGGAGGATATATACCTGGTAAACGAGAAGAAACAGGGATAATCTGTAGCTCTTTAATCCATTCAATAAAAATTGATATTGATGGATTATTATTATAGTTATATACGGACAACATTTCTCGCAGTTTCATTGCCCCATCAGTACCACTAAGCAACACAAAATTCAGAGATAACTGAGAAATAATTCTCCAGTTCATTCCTCTTAATGTCATCCCTGGCAACATTCTTGATGGCCTGTTAAGTGCTGTTATTTTCAGGTTGGCAATATCTATATCACAATCAAAATCACCATCAGGGTCACCATTATTAATGGTTGATGGGATATCACCATTTGTACATACAACATCAATGGAAAGGACATCCCCTGTCATAATACGTGACTCAGAACCACCATCATCGCTTAGACGAATATATACATTTTCCTCAACATTTCTCTCGGAATAAGACATACGATAATGTGAACTATGCCAGTATATATTGCATGATTGTTTAATGGCTGAATGTTCAAGTCCAAATAAATTTTTTAATGGAATTTCCTTGACTAAATCTTTTTCATACCTGTGTAATGTTACTTTATTTATATTCCAGATTAAAACTTCATTACGGCGATATAAATCCACATTCACTTGATACTCATCTATGTCTTCCGATAATCGTAATGGTTCTGTTTTCTTATTGAACAGATTAATAACTGGAGCACAGTTTATTCTAAAAAATTCTTTCGAAAAAATCTTTTCTATTTTATCCAAATCGTATTTTTTAGCACTGTTTTTTAGCGTTATTACGATTCTAAAAGACTCCCCTGAAAACAAATCAATCCCTGAATCAAATTTTATATCAATGAAGTTAAATCTTTCAGGAAACGAAAAATAGTCAAGCGTGAGATTATGTATGTAAGAAACACTTCCTGTTCGTGGTAGTGTGGTATCCAGTTCATTAAACCCAGCTCCAGAAATATTAGCTTTGGCACCATATAGAATATTACTATTTTTCTTCAAGTCGATATTATCGACCTCATTACATAATAATGTATATATGACACCTGCAATTGTTGAAGGGCAATTTAGATAAAACCTTACAAAATCAAGAGAAAAATCAGCCCCATCATAAACATTTAAATCTAACTCAATTTTCCATAAAGAAGATAAATTATCATAGTAAATCTTTGCTTCATTAATAGTTGCAGGCACTATAGTTAGAGAATATATTGTCTGAAACTGGCAGATAGTTTTAGATTTATCTTTAGAATATATCGAAGTGCCTGCAGGAACTTTATAAATGGACGTCATGCCACTAGAAGTCGTATCAGGTTCAAATGAAACAATACATGAGGAAGGGTAGTGATACAAAAATTGTGGGGTAAGATTACGAAGCAATGCCTCCATTAACTCAGGTAAATCCTCATCTAATCGCTGATGGATCCTTGAGCTTAAAAAAGCAAAAGATTCCGTTAACCTCTGAATGTGAGGATCTTCAGATACACCTTTATTGTATCCAAGCCTCCTAGCTATCTTAGGAAATTTTTTGGAAAATTCATACCCTTGTTTTTTTAAGAAAAAAAGCTCTTTCTGGTAGTAAGATAATAGTTTATTCATCCAGTGAAAACTCTCCTGAATTTTTATCCCATTTAATACAGAGCGTCACCCTATCCATAAAGAATAGAGCAGTAACTGAAAAATAAGAATAATGTTCATCATTGACAATATGCTCAACAACAGGAGCCTCCAAGCGAGGCTCATAACGCTGAAGCATCAGCAATATTCTTGAAGAAATTTCACCATTTATAGTATCACTATGTTCACCAGCAGAAATACTGTATACTAATGACTTTATTCCATAATTCAAAACTGAACTATTAACAAGTGGAAGTTCATCTATTTCAAGATATAATGGACGCGATGATAATAACATTCCAAGTTCACACTTAAGATCATCCGAAGGGAAAAAATTCAAAACATCTTCCAACGAGTCCGGACTATCATCACGCAAAAATTGAAGGAACGAATGCATTCGGTATATTTATACAAGCATCTCTTTGTATAAGTTATATGTTATTGGTCCTAATTTTTCTGTACTTTTACCATCCGCCGATGGAAGATTCATCTCAAGTGAGACGCTTTCTTCTGGACTAAATGACATTTCAAGACATAGATTAGTGTCATAGTCATGAGACAATAATAGATCATGTAAACGACACCCATTATAAATAACCTTAAAGGATGAATATGCACTACCTGATTTAGTAGATTCCTTGCGAACAATTTCAATTACAATATCTTTCTCACCTCTTTTAAAAAAATGCTCTAATAAGAGTTGTATTTCCTTAGTGACCTTTAACTTAATATTAACCAAATCAAAAACAGTGCCGTCAATGCTAGAAAAAGCGTGAAATGCTTGAGGACAATTCCCATCAAAGTAATCAGTACACTGCTCGACTTTTGAATTTCCCTTTATAATCTTTCCATCAATAGTTATTTTGACAAACTCTCTGCTCTTGATATTCTCAGAAGCACTACTCATAGCTCCAACCATAATAACCTCTTAACTTACACTTGATGGTAAATCAGCAACAAGACGCAATGACATGCTTAAGCCCTCAAGTTGAAAATGGGGTTTAATCCATGCAATTGCACGATAAGTCCCTGGACATCCTGGAATCTCAATAACTTCAATAGATGCTTCACGTAATGGGTATCGTGCCTTTGTCTCCTGGCCAGCATTATCTGATGCCACAACATATTGCATGATCCAGTTTTGTAGATATGTCTGACATTCTGTTCTTGACATGAAGCTTCCCACTTTGTCACGAACAATAACTTTTAGATAATGTGCGAAACGAGACGTTGCTAATATATATTGAAGTTGGCAGGACAATTTTGCATTAGCATTAGCCTGATCAGTATTAAAGAGGCGTGGTTTGTTTACCGACTGAACGGCAAAAAATGCTGCAAAATCAGTTCCTTTACAATAAACAAGTGGGATAAATCCGAGATCTGACAGTTCTTTTTCCCTCCGGTCTGAGATAGCAACCTCAGTTGGACATTGTAATAGTCGCTCACCTGTATGGGATACATAATTATAGGCAGGTAATGATTTAACTAAACCGCCACCTTCCACACCACGAATTGCTGCACACCAACCATATTGCTCAAAAGCATCAACTATCCTACAAGCAAGTTCAAAAGCTGTATTTATCCACAGATAATCTTTGCCAGAGTTATCTTCACTAATGTGTTCTTCAAAATTAAATGTCTCAGCAGGCACAGTTTGCACGCCATACGGGATTCGTCCTAAGGACTTAGGCAAAGTAAGCCCCACATAACGGCTGTCATCTGTCTGCCTGAAGCTACGCCACCTAGCATAATCGGTTGTTTCAAATAATTTCGCCAGATCACGTGGATAGGGTAATTCGCCAAATGAATTCATGGACAACATCCCCGGAGCAATCGCACTCAAAAACGGCGCGTGAGCGCTGGCTGCAACATGTGAAATATGCTCAAGCAAATCTATATCCTGCGGGGTATTATCGAAATAGAAGTCCCCCACAAATGCAGCATATGGTGTTCCCCCGAAAGTTCCATACTCGCTTTCGTAAATATTTTTAAATAATACAGATTGATCGAAATCGGAAGCTGACTTAAAATCTTTAAGTAACTCTTGTTTTGTACAATGCAACACACTGTATTTTACATTTTCAGTCACACCTGCATGAACCAGCTTATATAGTCCCACCCATGCTGACTCTATTTTCTGAAACTCAGTTGCGTGCATAATCAGACTAAGCTGTTCAGACATTAGCTTATCAATATCAGCAATTCTCTTTTCAATACTACCAATTAAATCACTGTCAATTACTAAAGAACCTCTCGAAACTTCAGAAAGGAAATTATTAACTTGCAATTTAAATCTGTTTTTTTCTGAATCTTGTCTGACAGCTCTTGTATTTTTTATGATTTCCTCAAGACAATCATCTGTAGCATACTGTGTTTCACTATTCCCTAATGTTGCAGTAATTGTCATGTTTATTCTTTACCTTCATTATTTTCAGGATTGCTCATAGTATTTGTCACTAATTCCTGAAGTTTTTCCTTCAGTTTTTCATTACTTGCCGCCCTGTTTCTCAGGTCACAAAGGTGAGACCTTAATTCTGATAATTTCTTAAGGCACCCTACCTGCTGAATCACATTATCAGGAGAAAAATCCTCTTTGCACTCAAATGTAAGCTCGATATCAAGTTTACCTTCCGTTCCAGGTATAACACTTTCAACCATAAAATGAGCCCTTGGACTCATTGATGTCATAACTTCATCAAAATTGTCTTTGTCTATACTAATAAATTTTCGTTCTCTTAATGGTTTTTCTGATGAAGAATACTCCCCCAGAACTCCAATAACAAGGGGTAATTCTTTAGCTGTTTCGGCATCCCCAGTTTCAATATCGTACGTTATCTGCACTCTTGGAGGTCGTGCTTTATCTAGTTTATGCTGTGTATTACTCAATTTTTCTATCCTACAGTCAGTTTTTAAATACCTTTCTCATCAAGAATATTTTGCATTATTATAAATAATAATTTCAGTACAATCTTTCCCTATTACAGTCAAGTGCCCACTATTCTGTAGAGTCTTTCTGTTCTCACGACAAGGAGTCTTCGAAGGGGTGACGCTTTTTTAGTGAGCTGAAGAACGATTCTGCCACTACATTATCCCAGCAGTTGTCACGGCTGCTCATTCTAGGGGCAAGCTTATGGCAAAACCTAACCACCATCAGCATAGCATCCAGTGCCAGCTAGCCTGCTACGGTATAGGTAATTGGTGATCCACGCTTGATTTGCTATTTCGAATGGGTCCACGATTGCCCTTTCGCAATCGTGTATATCCTATATTCCGTTGGTTTCAGCAGTCGCTGATTATCCTTTTATCCAATAGATATAGAAGGTTGGTTCCAGCCATAAAATCCTGTAAACGAAAATTTCATAATCCCTACACAATCGTAACGATTGACTAGATCTTACGGTTACCGTTGATTAAGTGATGCCTCACTCAAAAGTACCACCTGCCTTCATATTTCAGAATATCATGTTCTTCCTCAGTACATTTAAGATGCGCTTTCAGTCTGAAAATTTCTGTTTTATCTGCTGGTTAGTCCTATGAGTACTCTCTAGAGCTACCAGGCTTAACAACACTAAAACCAATGATAGAATGTGTAGCCGACATACTGATTTGCTCATATACTTCAGCTGTATCTCAATCATCGGTGCAAACAATCACTTCCTTAAACTCAAGGGTAGAGCATGGTACTCAACAGCCCTCAAACAATTATCGCAGATAAACCTATGAACTCCGCATGACTCCATAGAGATTAGTATTGTTATACTCAAGAAAAATCTATCCATAGCTACCGCACAGATATTTTCCTAACATAAAAATATCTTACATAATCTCATGCTTATTATTTTACTCATGGCTCTCAGCTAATAGAAGTTGAGCCAGAAATATAAAGTAATTATTAATATTTTGTTTGTATTGTTAAAGCTCTGATATCAGCTCTACCATACAACACCGCTGCCTATCATTTATATATGGTAAAATCAACGCCCACTAATAAATGACAACAACAAAAATATTCCACATTTATTTTCATAATTTATACCAGTAAAAAAAAACAAATTATTGTGTTTTTGTGCACTGTATGTTTACCGAAGAGTAGATTGCTGTTGGTTAGAACCACGGCAGCCTGACGGCTGCAAATCGGGGAGGGGGCCAGAATATGAGCTTTCAGAGTAACCATCCAGAATGAGTTCCCATGTCACACAACCTAGAGCACCAGAAAGTCCACACCAGAATGGTGAAAGAGATTCTGAAAGCCGTCGCCAGAGCCAATAATCATCCTTATCAGTCCGTATTTGGCTGGTCAATGTTGTCAGCGGGGGATGCGGACGATTTCCTAGACTCTCAGGAGAATGAGATGAACGCATCCCCATCCATTAAATACGGTGCACAATGATGGATGAAGGGTATTTCAGGAAGGTGTGGAGCCTCGCAGATTTCCGGCATCATAGTGCCCAATACGGGATACAAAAAGTTCCCTCAGACTGGAGACTCCACAGTATTAAATATACACCGGTTGGCGTTGATATCGCAAAACATGTCATTCAGGTTCACTTCATCAATGAGCACACAGGTGAAGTGGTAGATAAGCAGATTCGCCGTCAGGATTTTCTGACATTTTTCAGTAACCGGGAGCCTTGCCTGATTGGCATGGAGGCCTGTGGGGGCTCTCAGCACTGGGCTCGTGAGCTGAAAAAACTGGAGCATGAAGTTCGGCTGTTGCAGGCTCGCTTCGTCAAAGCGTTCGTCATGGGTAACAAAAACGATGTGATGGATGCACGGGCTATCTGGATGGCGGTTCAGCAACCCGGTAAGGAAATTGCGGTTAAAACGGAAGAGCAGCAATCGGTTCTGGTTCTGCACCGGACCCGCAGGTGTCACGAACGGTGCAATAGTGGTTCTTCCGAAACTTTGGTAGAAGAAAATGGATGAAACTTTCTGGTGAACAAGGATCTAAACTGTTTTAAGTTATGGGCAACGTAATGCACTCTCTTAAGACACTTCTACAGTTACCTTGCGGATGGCGATGCAGTCGACAAATTATTAGCTCTGACGGTATAACCCTCCATCTCCACGGAAAACGCAAAACAGCACAATGTCCTGAATGCTTTAAGCGTAGCGACTCTGTTCATAGTTGTCGTCGGCGCCGGATACAGCATCTACCCTGCTCAGGGCAGACGCTATGGCTTGTATTTTCCGTCCGCCACTGGTACTGCCATAACCCGGCTTGTTCATGTAAAATTTTTGCCGAGTCGCTTGCTCCCTTCGCCAGTTCACACCAGCAGTCTTCACAGGCGTTACAAAATTTACAACGTCAAATCTGGCAGATATTTGCCAGCTCCAGTGCAGATTTATCGAGGTCCTTCAGTGTCGGTGATGCTGCCAACTTACTGATTTAGTGTATGATGGTGTTTTTGAGGTGCTCC
>ENA-UOZR01000248-UOZR01000248.1-food-metagenome-genome-assembly--contig:-NODE-248-length-25164-cov-5.472420_pt1 | contig 25164 bp, 22 predicted proteins | sample MGYA00249873_ERZ772733 | MGnify/ENA primary metagenome ERZ772733 (study PRJEB29005, sample SAMN08379462) | food metagenome | isolation source: cheese - non spiked | study: EMG produced TPA metagenomics... | reverse complement strand
GCAGCTTCGCGGGTAAATTGCTGCGTCAGGCACTCAAAGGTACCGGGTGCGGCGTACGTGAAGAATTCAGCATCACTAACAAGCAAAAGCGCATTCTTGATGCATTTGAAGCGCCGTTGTCGTCACGGTTCCTGTGGGCGCACACCGACGTGCTGGACGGCCCGATGTACGACCAGATGCGGGACTTTAACCCGGCGCTGACCAACCAGCCGGACGACTTTATCGACTCAGGCGCTGGCGCTATCAGCCAGACTCCGGTACGTATCGGGAAAGTGGTCGGGATTCCGACCGGGCAGTCGCGCGAACATTGGCAGTTAAGTGACGGAGACCATGAGGTCGAAGTCGATTACTAACCCTGCCAGAGGTTCAGCGCTATGTCGGTACCCAACCAGACGCCCTATATTATTTATAATGCCAACGGTCTGACGACCGTTTTCCCGTTTGAGTTCTATATTATCAACGCCGGTGATATTCAGGTCACATTTAACGGCGTGGAAGTGACAACCGGCTATAGCGTATCGGGAGTCGGGAACATCGGAGGAGGTGATGTTACGTTCCTTACGCCACCAGCAAGCGGTTCTGTGGTAATGCTGGAGCGTGTTGTCCCAACCTACCGCCTGACCGATTACCAGGACAACGGCGATCTGCTGGCCGACACGGTAAATAAAGACTTTGACCGCCTCTGGATGGCTATCCAGCGTTCTTTTATATATCTTGGGCTGGCATTGCGCAGACCGTTGCTGGGTGGTCCGTTTAATGCAGAAGGGTATCGGATTGCAAATCTGGGCGAGCCAGTTGATAGCCAGGATGCCGCCACCAAAAATTATGTTGATCAGGTTGGTCAAACAAATCTAAATCGCGTAATTCGCGTACCTGAAAGCTACGTTAATCCGGTACCGACAGTAGCCGCACGTAAAAATATGGTGTTTGCCTGGAATGGTGACGGCAACCCAATCGCTGTTCTCCCGCAGTCGGGTTCGGCATCAGATGTCATGATTGAATTGGCAAAACCAACAGGGACGAACTTGATTGGGTATGGCAGTGACATCCTGACTAACTCGATAAGCCGGACACTAAAATCATTTGGTGCAACGGGTGATGGGTCTGCTTTGGATAATATCGCCGTCATTCTTGCTGATGCCTGGAGTATTTCATCTGGCAAACCGGTAATTGTAACAAACGGGCAATATAAGCTGCTGAACGTACAACTAGGTGGTGAGTATTGGTTCGATAAAGATGCATGGTTTGTTAACGAAGCATTAGGCGCAACTGACAATATTGTAATCGCCAAGCCCGGATTAAAGCTGAGAGGTTGGAACACAAGGGTAGGATGTGTGGCCTGGCCTACCAGTGGGAACTACGGGAATGCGCTACTCGTTGGTTCATATTATCAACCAGCAGATGATTCTGGGCTTGTTAATGATATTGAGATCTACGATTTTACCATAGTAGGAACAACTACTGCTTTCAGCGGACAGGCAATGGAAGGCCTTGGAAATATTGATGGTGTTAAGGTTAAGCGCGGGAAGTGCATAGGCCAGGGGACCGGGATGCTTTTCCATTGGGGTGGCGATGTCGATTTGTCTAACCCTCATACTGGCACTGTAACTTATAGCCATCATCCGAGAAATATTGAAGTTGAAGATGTTCAGTTCCTGAGCTCAGACGGGGTTACTCCCCGAGCTATCGGTCTTTATTTCAGTGCTTGCTATAATGTAAAAGCCCATAATATTTATGGTGAAAGATGCCCTGCACTTATTAGCGCTAAGCCTGGTGATGTTTATGATCAGGTGGCAGTAGCTCGCGATAAAGGGAAAGTCCATACAGGCATTGATATTGACAATTGTTATTCAAGACTACCTCCTGACACTAATAGTGCTATGATCGCCATTACCGGGGTTCCTGATACATATCGTACATCTTCAACACGACTATCTGCACTTGATCCTGCCTCTCCTTCAGATATTACTGTTAATAACATTACAGTAGATCTCGGAACAGCAGCATATACGAACCCAATGATTCTTGTCCGTGGCGCCAAAAATGTAAAAGGTTCATTTAATGTTGTTGGCGGTAAAAACACGGTGACTCCATGGGCTTTGATTGACTACACGGTGAAATCTAAAATTAGAGTTTCTGGCTCATGCCCTGGTGGGGTGAGTGGTAGAGGGTATAGCTCTTCAGTTTCAGATCATGCACAACATTGCGATGAATCAGTCACGTATTCATCCTCTATGGTCGGTTTAAAACTGCAAACATTTACCCAAACTGGTATTACGCTACAGTCCGCTGTAGCGGTAGGCAACACATCAGTCAGCGTTCAGGCAACAGCAGACTCAATAATTTTTTACGGTGCCATGTTTTACAGTGGATCCAACTACATAGGGAAAGTGACGAGAACAACCTGGCTTACAGCCGGAGTGACAAATACCATTCCAGTGACTAAGTCAACTAGCGCCGTATCCTCTGGGTCAGCAATTACATCGTATCTGACTTCTGAAGGCCTTAAGGTAACCGGCACAATTTCCGGTTTTATGTACAACGTTCAGTCAACCAACACATGGGGAATTGATTTCGCCGTCAACATTGTAAGAGGCTACCGCGGAGGAATTCTTTGTGATGGAACATACTGTCGTTCTGCTAAATTCTCAGGCTCTTACGATGGGGTTGGCTGGGAGGATGGGGCAGCAGTAAATGCAAATATCCAGGTGACGGCAACAACTGTAAGAAACGTTACCATCAACGGCTGCAGGTTTGACGCTGATGAAACAAATCCTACCATCGACAACCATGTTCTGGTATCAACGACAGATCATGCCGGTGTTATTATTTCAGAGAACACCGGTACAAATCCAAGCGCCATTGCTTTCAGTATCAGTAACTCGACAGTTGCAGAATCGTATTCAATGCAGCAGATATATGGTAACCATATAAATGGACTTCAGGCACCAGTGGCCACAGCGACCGGGATGTATGTCGGTAATTATTTCCGCGGCATGGTTAGAAATAACGCCGTACCGACAACAGGATACTGGAATGTTGGCGACAAGGTTGACAGGCCAACATTGACGTCTGGTGGACAGGAGGGGTGGGCATGCCTGGTAGCTGGTGTTCCAGGAACATGGAATGGGTATGGGTCTGTTTCCTAAAAACATTAAGCCCCGCAAGGGGCTTAATGCGCACATAAAAGCAATGAAAGATTATTTGCTGTCACACAAGTGCGATGAATAATTATTCTCCAAATAATTATTCACTATTATTATGGCTTTTATTCCTAGTCTTGAACATTCATAATTATAGTTAATGCTATCCCTCAGGGCTGATTGTTTTTTGTAATTAATCAATCCATAGGCGCGCTCATTTCCTATTAATCCATTTATAAGTTGGACCCCAGTTGCGGCATAGATATTCATGGTGTAAAAATTTGCATTCCCATCATTTGTTTTTATTATTTGATTTAAAACAACCGATTTCGGTATGAATATAGCCATTTGATTACGTTGCAATCTATTATCTCGTTGTAATTGAGCAATGTATTCTTGTAAAGAATGCAAGTTCCCACCTTCGGCTTTCTCTTGAGTTCTCAATAATTTTGTTTTGGCATATCTATACTTGCTTACAACACTATTGAGATTAATGGTTGAAACAGAGAATGCCGGTTGATAGACAAAAAATGAAAGAAATGAAATAAGCATGAAAGATGTAAAATATTTAAGCGCCGCCTCCTCTTTAGCTGAATTAGCCCATGTGAGGATATAAGAACAAAGCAGCAATGCCACTACCGAGTAAAGACCCTGGAAGAAATAGTATTTATCACTCCAGTTAAAGGAGGTAAATGCTTGAGTTATTGCCAAAATAAAAACAAAAGAGCAACTAACTCCGAATAATAATCTAGTAAGAAATTCAGATTTTATGCAGATTCTCAGTGAAACTATAGCCGCAATACAAGGAATAAAGAATTTCTCATAGCGTATGTCAGCCTTTAATAAATGCTGATAAATTTCTGCTGGAGATAACATTTGCAGATTTAGTATTGCAGGTATGCCATATGAATAATTTATAAACTTCTGATAAAAAACAATAAACAACAATAAAATACCTGCATGAGCATAAAACCTAAAGCTTTTAAAGTCTCTAATAAATGAAGTTGCGAAAATAACTGAGATATAAGCCAGTCCTGTTGATATCTTTCCTAAGCATAATGTGATGGAAATAGCTGTGATGAAGCTATATTTTCTTAATGATGGCGTGTCGGCTGAGTATAGGAAGTTGAAAGTAAATCCTGCAGATAACACAAGAATGAAGCTGGGTAACCATAGTGCGTGAGAATTAATTGCATGCCATGATGCAATTATAAACGGAGCAACAAAAAGAAAAGCGATCGATGATATTATAACATTTTTTGAATATTTATAGCAGAATATATAGATTGAGCAAAGAAGGAATGCTGCTTTGACGTAGGACGTAAACCCATATGAGTCATATATAGGTAATCCTGACACAGTTAGAAGAAACGCATCAACATAATGACTTAAAACGTGATATGCGGTTAGTTTGTGACCATCCAACCCTATGCTTGGGTATCCAAAATTGATTATACTTTGAATTATAGAAATATTGTAGGCGCTATCTTTATGCCAAATATTATGGGTATCAACATCAAAGATTGGGTTAAAGCTAAAGTATTTATTCATATATGAGTCATAAAAACTCAATGCGTAAATCATAACAATAATGCTTATGGCTAATACTGGCCATATTTTACAGCGCACCGCGTCATTTTCACTAACGCCCACATCGAGTCTACAGTAAGTAATAAGTGCCAGAACAAATGCGGATACGTATAAGATTGTAGAAAATAGAGGCAAATTGAATATTTTATAGCCGAAAAAAGCCACAAGCACACCGCATAAAACTGGCGAATAATATATAGAATCAGCAAATACTCTGGTTTTTAAGTTTTTCATTTTTCAAATCCTTTCGTTTTTTCAACGAAAAATTTTGGTCTGTTTTTTGACTCCATATAAATCTTACCAACGTATTCTCCTATAACTCCCAGGCATAACATTTGCACACCGCCAATAAATAATACTGCCAGTATCACGGACGCCCATCCGCTCACTGTATGCCCAAGGAAGTATTGAATAAGAGTATATACAACCCCAATAGATGATAGCGTAGATATCATAAATCCTAGCGCCGTAACAATTCTTAGTGGTGTGACTGAGAATGAAGTGATTCCCTCAAGAGCCAATGCCAACATTTTCTTAAGAGGATATTTTGATTCACCAGCAGCACGCTCGCTCCTTGAGTAATACACTTTTTCACTAGGGAATCCAATGAGAGGGATGAGGCCTCTGATATAAAGATTTTGTTCTTTATATTGCAATAAAGCATCAATAGCACGCTTACTCAAAAGCCGAAAGTCCGCATGATTTTCAACCTGACTAACGCCAAGCTTGGTCATAACTTTATAGAAAGTCTCGGCTGTGAATTTCTTGAAAAAACTATCTGAAGCCCTGTCATTACGAACACCATACACTATGTCATGCCCAGACAGATAAGAATCAACCATCATTTCGATAACTGATGTATCATCCTGCAAATCAGCATCAATACTTACTGTTATATCAGAGTTAATGCAAGAAGATAGCCCTGCCATCAATGCAGTCTGATGGCCTTTATTGCGAGAAAGTTTCACCCCTTTGACTTTAGAGTTCTTGTTAGACTCCTCTTTTATAAGACTCCATGTTAAGTCTTTGCTCCCGTCATCAACAAACACAATATGACTATTAACATCTATTTTGCCTTTATCTACCATATTATTTAATACTGATGATAGCTCATTTAGGCATAATGTGAACACTTCCTGCTCATTATAGCAAGGCACAACTATTGAAAGAACTGGAGCTTTCATTATTTCATAACCCATAATTTATTAATAATAAAGCCAGAGACTGTGTAGAAAAACATCCCTGTCAACTGAACAAAATATACGTTCTTAGCACCAGAAAGCATGGCGATATTCATAGTAAATAAATTTATAGCATAACAAATGCCACAGCATGTTAAAAACTTCAGAAGCTTTGATGCTGATGGCTTCGATGAAAACGTAAATACCGTATTTAGAATAAAACTGAACAATACACCTACTACATAACCAGCAAAATTGGAGAAGTAAAGATCGACACCAGCGGCAGTAAGCGTGATGATAACGACTGCGGTCACCGCAGTGTTCATTCCCCCTACAAGACAGTAACGCAACGCTTGGTTACGGTAAATGGAAGCAAGATTGATACTCATGAGCCGCTCATCTTTAACATTATAGAAATCAGTGAATTCGGAAAGGTCTGAAGTTTAGCACTTGTTGTTAACCTAATCGACCACCTCTATATGGTCGGGATTCCGACCGACCCATCGTCTTACTCTCACGACACTACACAGTGATCCCCACGGGGGGTAAGGCATGAGGATGAACAACGTTTCAGATGTGGCGGCGGGGGCCTCCTACATCACATCATTGAGCAGCGGCGGTTACTGGTTGCTTCAGCTACTCGATAAAGTCAGCCCGAGCCAGTGGGCCGCTATTGGCGTTATTGCCAGTATTCTTTTTGGTTTGCTGACTTATCTGACCAATCTCTATTTCAAAATCAAAGAAGATCGTCGCAAAGAGGCTCAACTCTATGGCCAGCAACAGGACTAAGCTTAGCGCGGCCGTTCTGGCGCTGGTTCTCGCCGGTGCGCCAGCGTCGGTTATTCTCGATCAGTTCCTGAATGAGAAAGAGGGTAACAGTCTGACAGCGTACAAAGATGGTGGCGGCATCTGGACGATTTGCCGTGGTGCCACGATGGTTGATGGCAAGTCGGTGGTGCAGGGCATGAAGCTGACGCAGGAGAAATGCGACCGGGTAAACGCTATCGAACGGGATAAGGCTCTGGCGTGGGTAAATCGCAATATAAAGGTGCCGCTGACCGAACCGCAGAAAGCGGGTATTGCTTCGTTCTGCCCGTACAACATCGGGCCCGGTAAATGTTTTCCCTCGACGTTCTACAAGCGCATCAATTCCGGTGACCGCAAAGGTGCATGCGAGGCAATCCGCTGGTGGATTAAAGACGGTGGCCGCGACTGCCGACTGACCAAAGGCCAGAAGAATGGCTGCTATGGTCAGGTTGAGCGCCGGGATCAGGAAAGCGCACTGACATGCTGGGGGATAGACCAGTGACTATCAAATTGAAGCTGCTAATGCTGGCCGTTCTGCTGGCGCTCTTTGCTGGTACGTATTATGCCGGTTACCTGAAAGGCTGGTATGCGCACAGCGACAAGGTAAACAGCGAGCATACAGCAAAGAACAAAAAGGCTGAGAAAGCAGTCGCCACCGGGGAACAGAAAGCGGCAGCGGCCAGCGCAGAGGGAAAGGTAATTTACCGGACCATATACCGAGACGTGGTGAAATATGTTAACGACCCGAATCATGTTAAGTGCGATTTTGACGATCACGCTGTGCAGCTGCGGCAGCGAGCAATCGACGCGGCCAACAATATCCCAGGATTTGATGAGCCCGCCCTGCAAAGCAAGTAATGCCGGACGGGACAGCGACGAGGACCTGCAGGCAGATACCCAGACAACGGAATGTGTCCGTGAGCTGCGGACAAACATCTATCGCTGGCAGGCGTGGTACCGGGCTACGGAATAGCCTGTTTTGTTCCTCAATCGGGAGCGAAATAAAAACGGGTATCAATTCGGGTATCTATCTCATTTGTAAAAACAAAACGCAGTAAATACATGTAGTTATTTGCTGTGTTTTACTCCTATTATCGGCACCATTCTAACGTCTCCCCAAGTCGACTAAAGTTCACCAAAATCCCTTATATCCTGCGCTTTGAAACCCTTTTAGTATCTCCACGTCTACTAAAATCCCCTGATAATCAATGGTCAGTTGGTACAAGGGTACTTGTAGTTCGGTCTTAAGTAGGTATCTCCAGGTGAAACTAAATGCCACTAAGAGAAGGCTTACAAGTTGGCTAGTGGTGGTGGTTTGTATCTCATGATCCATCCTTAAGGCGGCAAATACTGGCGCTTAAAATATCATGTAGCCGGTATAGAGAAGCTGGGTTAGTCGGCAGAAGGTTTACGGCTGGATAGCCCGCGGTGAAATCGTTATTTCAGGCGAAAAAGTGGATGTCGAAGCATCGCAGGCTAAACAAAATTCTGCTGGTGCTGGCGAACACCAGACTGAAATGACGTGGGCGCAGGCCGCCGCATGGGTATGGGAGCATGACGGCGGGAAAGCGCTGCTGGCAGATATGGATGCTGGCCAGCGGATAGAGGCAGCTGCCGCTGAGCTGGGTTTTGATATTTAGCACGAGCCCGAAGAGCAACTGCTGATTCTCTTCCGGCCGGATGAAGAAACCCACAGCTTCTATGACAAAGACCGTGCCGCGGGTGCTTTACGGTTTCTTCGTTCTGAGCTGGCCTACGTTGCCACAATGCACCCCGATTGCCCGGATGACTGGAGCAAAACAGGTTTAATGTCGCTCAGCCTGCTGGACGTCGAAAAACTGTAGACCCCCAGTCCCTCAAACTTGACACTTTTTCGAGAGAAACAGGGAAAAGTGTCAACCTAACCTAACGGATCCTGACGCCCACGAACAGCAGCGGCAACAGAAGTGTAAAGGGCTGGCGTTGAGATTTGTTGAGCGCGGCGGTTAGCTTTTGTTAGTCCTGATGCGAAGCAGGACAGGTGACAGCCTGTTATGGTTTGTTATGCCTTACCAGGGAAGCGTCAACCGCTATCGCTTCAGAAAACTTCAGGTACAGCTCGTTGGATGCATCTGTCAAAACTTGTCACCCACCGGCACCGCCAGCGGGGATTTTTGGCTGTAGGCGCTCTAAGTTACAGTTGCTTCCTTAAGTTGTTATCGTTGTAACGTTTATAAGGATTAATAGCACTAGGAAGGTTGTGATTTTCCATGTTTGTAGTAACTTCTTTAGAAAAAAAACAAGGATTTTCTCAATGTCTCAAAAAATTACAGCAATCAAAGAGCCGGTAGTTGAGTACAAGGACAAAACTCTTCATTATCGTATTGCAAAAGTCATCGGCGAGAATGTAGATCAAACCTTACAAGAGATGATTGCGGTTGCGCTGAATCGTCTTTCTGCGGTTAAAGACCGTTACCAGACTGTAAGTGTTGACAGCCATGATGGCGAAGATGGTGATGTTCAACAGGCAAGGCAATTTTTGAATAATAAAATAGAGAGATGGAATATATTATTCAATGAATTAGTTCGCTATAGTGACGGCGCAAATAAAAGTATTATAACTATTGATGAAGGCGCTTCTTTTTTATCAATAGACCAAATAGCACCTCCGGTTTCTGTGGATGGTAAAAGACGTGAATTTCTTGATTCTATAATGCACATGGCATTTCTTAGAAACCATGTGGTGGTAATTCAGTCGCCAGTTCTAAGAACTCGAGAGTTGGAAAAATACATTACGTGGCTATTAAAAAAATCCGGGGTAATTACCCAGGGTTCTGTAATGCTCAATGCTGAGTTACCAAAGCAGCAAAGAGACAAAATAATGAATAATAATACCAAGAAGGTTAGAATCGGTACGCCTTTGGTAGATACGCTTAGTAATATACCTGTTGAGAACGCCAGAGAAACGATAACATCAGAAGCAATAAAAACAAATCATGTTAAAGTAACTCCGAAGGGGTTGGGGCTGGATATCATTAAAGTTCTTTTTACTGATAGAGAGCGTGAAAACTATGGGCTTACAGATGATGTCTTCTCAGGTGATGCTATTGATAAAGGTAATATTAACGTTTCGGTGGAAATAAGCTATAATTACAAAGCCAAAAAAACGTCCCAAACAATAATTAATAATATCAGCCAAGCATTAAGGCATAGCCATCCAGATGATGTTGAATTAACACTTGATAAGGTGGGGAAAATCAAAGGTGATAGCTTGGTTATTTCTAAGAAGATTAAGCTTAAATTTATTAATGGAATAGCAGATCCAGAAGAGATGTATATGAAGATTAGAGAATGGTTAGTTGAACAAATCCGGTTAGGCGAATTAGATGCTGAAGCTGAATAATGTTTTCAGGTTTATACTGACCATAATAATCTTTTCAGGCTCATTGTATTATTTTTCTGAGCCTGAAAGGATAAATAACTTAAGTGGTTGGTTACAATTGATTATAGGCGGGGGAGTTTTGACACCTTTGGTTACCTACGCCTGGAGTCTAAAGTCAAAATTTGAAAAGCTGATTGAAAGTGAAGGGTTGAATTCGGTTCAAACTGACAGGTTAAGTAGAAGTATTTCAGTCTTTATAAGAAAGATTGGATATTGGATGCTATTTTACGTTTTTAGTGCTGCGGTTATTTTTTTACTTCAGGTGTTTAAGGATGATGTTGAATATGCAGGATACTTAGCATCACTGACGGTAGCATTGTTATTCATAGCAGTATTATCATTTATTTCCTTACGTGATTTTGATATATCACTTTCTGAGTTGAAAGCTGCAATAATCATAAGACGAAAGAAAAATGCAGAGAAAGAAGCTTTACTCAAGTTGCTGAATGCTGATGATAAATTCAGTGACAAAGAAAAGGAATATTTTAATCGTTATAACAAGGATGATTAGCGTGACTGACGTTAGTTAGTATTTTGTCTTTTTTATATTAAGTGATATTAGGTTGGGCGAGTAACTATGTGTCGTCGTCTTTTATTAGGAATTAAATTTTTTACAAGGCCAAATTAATGACTAGTCGATCATTTAAAGGAGAAGTGCTTGAGCTTTCACCGGAAGTTAGAGGTCTGCTTGATAATGGAATGGATTTTTTAAAAAAGGCTCAGGCCGAATTCGCAACGTCTCCAACACATTCTATTGTTAGTTTTTGGACGGCTGTAGAATTGTTACTCAAAGTTCCGCTTGCACATGAACATTGGTCGCTTGTGTGTAGCGGAAAAAAAATCATACGTTCGAAATATCTTACTGGTGATTTCCAGTCAATAACTTTTGCAGAGACATGTGACCGGTTGAGGGATGTTCTCGAGAAACCTCTACATGCTTCCACTGTGTCATCTTTTGATATAATTAGGCAGCATAGAAATCGAGTTGTTCATTTTTATCACGATGCATTAAATGACCAAGCCAAGGAGAAACTACTGATTGAGCAGGCTGATGCTTGGTTCGCCCTGAATCGGTTGATGCGTGAAGATTGGAAATCTCTCTTTGAAGGAACATTGGGTCATTATCTTGCAAGTCAAGAAACTCAATTGCTCATAAATAACAGTTATTATGCAGATATTAAATTCCAGCAGGTTAAGAAAATATTAGAGAAACATGTCAGTAAGGGAGGTCGAGTTATTGAATGTCATTTATGCAAGAAAGTTGCTGCACCTCTTAAAACCACGTTTGAATTTGAAGAGTATTCGTTTAAGTCATCTTCATGTCTTGTATGTAGTACTACACAGGACAGATTGGTTGAATTTTCATGCCCTGAATGCGATGAAAATCAAATACTGAAGGCTTGGGAAGAATCGGACTTTGAATGTAGTGAGTGCCAACATACCGCTTCTCGTTATGAGCTTTTTGATACGAGTAGTTTTTCACCGGATGAATATGGCACTTTATCTGTCCCAGCAGGATGTTCAGAGTGTGAGCAGAACGATACTGTCTGTGAGTTCGGAGAAAAATACCTGTGCACTTACTGTTTTGGAATTTTCGAAACTGTTAAACAGTGCGAATATTGTACTTATCACAGTACTAGTGTTGATGAGTTTAGCGGAATGACTGGCTGTAGTTTCTGCGATGGCCACCGAGAAACCTGGCCTGAAGACGATGACTGATTTTCACTAAGTTATTACTTTGACCATCTACATCTACGGGGGCACTAGCTCGCAAGTGGCCTAACGGCTGTTGCTCATCTTTTTCGTTCTTCAACTTTGAAAGTTGCTATTGGAATTTAATCTTAGAAGCATATTTGGGGGTATCTTAAAAATAAAACACTAATAAATACTTTAAATTCATATTGTTGTGGTGTGTGTATGATTCCTATTATCGCAACAAAAAAATAAAAGCCATTAAAAACAATCCATTAAAGAGGTTATTAGTCTCAAGTTACGATCTTTTTTCATTAGATTCTATAATCAACAGTTACCGCTATGGTTAACAGTGCTATCAGAGATGTAAGTACGTAGCGACCTGTAGACCTGTAGTTGTATAGCTCGCACAAATACTAAGTGTGACACTCCACACGAATCGCCACGTACTATGTCATTCATCACCTTGCCTGAATATAAGTAAAATAAAAGGCATACAAGAATCCAAATGTGCCTCAATATCTGCTTTCTCAACGGGATGAGTTATACCAATCGCCGCCTGCCGAAGAGGTTCGGCGACACACATGGCGAGTATGACTTTGGCACTGGTATCTGCAGGTAACATCGGCAACCAGCCTTGTTTTTGCTGTCGTGTAATCCACTCAGTGAGTAATTGTTGGCCGCGTGCTATGCCATTTTCATTGTATTTCTTGAGAAGATCATCTTTACCAGGAAATTCAGTATTGAGAAGACGAAACATTTTCACGGCGGTTACTGATAGCGCCTGACCACAAATCGCAGCCAGTAATTTTCTTAGCGCCGGTAAAACGTCATCCTTATCTTTCGGATCGCTCTGCAGGAGTGGGGCGTAGTTATCCGTCCAGTTTCGAACCGAAAGGCCAAGCAATTCCTCCCTGTTTTTCGCAAAGCGATAGACGGTCTTTTTGGCAACGCCTGCATGCGATGCAACCGCCTCAATTGTTGTGGCGTCATAGCCTTTGTCAAAGAGCAAGGCCATCGCGCTACCAATGATTTGTTTCTTCACCTCTTCCTCAGGGACTGAGGGACGTCCGCGTGGTTTGGTTGGTGAGGTCATTCTGGAGATTCCTTTTCGCTTGTCATACGACCATTCTATCGGTAATGTTTAGGAAACGCACTTCGTTTCCTAAATGGTGCGAACTTCCCAATGCTAATGGAGAAAAAAATGCGACAACACGATATTGCCAGGCCCTGGCTGGATTATTCGGCATTGCTTGATCCTTCTCCCATGCCGCTGGAGACAGGTATTAAACGTCTGGATGACGGGAGTCTGCTGGTCGCCGTACGCACTGATTTACATGGCTGCAAAGGACGTATGATTAACTGGTGGTTTACCTTTTTTGAAACGACGCAGCATATAAAATGGTGGCATCCCGTTGATCATGTTGAGCATCGTGGATGGGACGCCAACTGGAAGCGTGGGGAAAGTTTTTACGGCGCAAGCATCCATGCAGTTGAATCATTAGCTGAAATCCCTCCCATTCCCGCGCGTCTTAAATTCCATCACCCTGCATCGGTATTTGGCGAAATGGCTGTCGACAAGGCAATGGCGGATGGGAGTGTCTCGGCAATCATTGCCGCAAGGATAGGCTTCGGTGAAAAAACTGAACTGGATAGTCAGGGCGACCCGCTGGACGGACAAATGCTACATGTTGTCCGGGATACGCCTTTTGGGTGTGTACTGCGTAGCCGGTTTATTCTGGGTATGAGTAATGACGACCACGCTGAACCTGCCGATGACGTTGGATTAGCGCTTATGCGACACTGTTATACAGAGTTCACGTTCTTATCTCGTTTCCTGCCTTCTCTGTATTACGGCGAGAAAGCGAATGATGAGAAAATTGCGCTTCCCTGGTAACACGCCGTTTTAACTGCTCAGGTAAACGTGTCGACGAGGGTAATCATGCCCACCGTGTATTACCGGGCCAGACCAATATTATCTCAAGCGTGACGCACACTGGCTAAGCAGTGATGCCTGGTTTAACCAACGCGTAGCCAAACCGGCATCACTTCATATCTGAAATGAAGTCAGCGTAATAAAATCAATCGACTGATTTTACTGTGATTCCAGTAATGCTGAAATCGTTACCATCGCCGCTGGCTTTATGGCTGAAAATTTCCAGCACATTATCGCCCTGTGCCGCCGTAAACTCTCCTGACAGCGTGACCCACTCGCCTTTCACGGAAAGTGCTGTAACCGAGGTAATATCCTGGCCTGCCACACGCAGTGACAGTTCGGGTATCACCTTGTAGTCATTATCCCTGCGAGCCTGAAGGCTGAAGCGATAGCGTTTCCCCGGCTGGAGTTCCGAATAATGTTTATAAAGCAGCACACCATTGTGTGTCCGGCCTTTAACATTGGTGGTCGGAAAACGAATCATGGTCGCGCCACCTTCTGAGTAAAACTCATGCTCAGGCGTTGCCGGTCCGAACTGCCAGTGATTCAGATGATTATTCGTAAACTTACTCTCATCCAGGAATGGTTTTGCTGGCGGCTCGGGATTGACAGGGGGAGTGTCCGGCGCAGCGGGGGGTGAGGAGGGGGTCACCGGTTTGTTGTGATGTTCCTGACACGGGCAAGGGGGCATTTTCTCTTTGCAACGACAGTCGCTGGCGCAAGCGTCAATCAGGTTCTTAAGTACATCAGCAAGCGTATTCACCGCCCGGACAATCTCAGGGGCCTGTGCGCACAGATCGCTGCCATTACCAGGCGTCTTCGCTGGCGTTTTACCTTCCAGCGCATCTGCTTCTTCTTTTTTGTTCGCCACGCTGTCGTGTTGCGTGGCCTTACTGGCGCAAATGGTGCTTTTTAAAACCGAGGCAAAATCGGCAATGCCGGAGGTGTAGATATAATGCTCACCACCCGTACGAAGCGCCAGGCGCTTGTATTCCCGAACCATGGCTTTCTCATCATCCGGGGTGGGATAAGGTAATGAGACATGAGGCGTGCCCAGATAGGAGTGGATTTTGACACCGTACTCCAGGGCGGTGGCAATGGCATCATCGCAGGCTTTGATGCGGTCCGCATCCAGGGTCATCTCCCCGCCTTTCAGACTTTCGTCTCCCAGCACAAAAACATTCTTTTCAGCGCCGTCACGCCAGTTGTAATGACGGATAACGTCCTCCGCAGCAGGCGCCACATCTTCCTGAGCGGGGTTCCCCTCTTTGACATACTCTCTGCCTTTCAGGGCGGATGGGTTAGCACCGGCCTCGCTCGTCAGGAACTGACGGACCGTTTTATTAAATTTGGTGCCGGCAAAAACGCCTTCGATACCCAGAAAATCAGTTCGTAAATCCGAAGGGCAGGCTTTTCTGGCCTCCTCAATGGCGCTCTCAAGTTTTGCACAGAGCGCTTCCGCTTCATCCTTCATTGAAAGACTGCTGTCGATGATGAAAACCAAATCAACTTTTTTATTGTCCATAATGCTCATATCAGGGGCTCCATTAACGTTCATTTTTGTTTTCCAGTGAACCGGCAGGGAAGGCAGTGAATGGCACGTTGCCTCCCTGCGGGTATTTCAACCGAGCACAACAAACCTGACGTCATAGCCTCCCGTATTATTGGCGTATTCAGACGCAACATTTGTATCGTTAAAAATGAATGAAATTTCGCCATCAGCCGGGACTTCCCAGTCGCTACCGCCGCTTCCGATACCGTAAATATGCTCACCCGCTTTGATCAGTAATTTCCCCGCCAGTGCTTCTGGCAGGACAAAAGTGGGATCCGGTTTTTGCGCTGACGGATGCTGGCTGTCGCCGTCAGGTCCAAAGCTGCGACCGCGGCTGTCGTACTGAGCGGTACCGGCTGCAATCAGCATCACCTTGTCCCCTTTGCTCACGGTTATGCCGGTGTGGGTCCAGTCACTGCGCGTTGCGGGAACATGACCTTTCCAGTCCGCCTTTTGAGCCGCCGCTTTCTTTTCGTCTTCAGCGATATACACAACCGCGCTGAAAGCGCCGCTGTTGTCGCGATGTGAAGAGTCGCTGACCACGAGAATCAACTCGCCTTCTTCCGGTACCGACCACTGGTAAACACCACTGCCAATGTCATAGCTTTTTCCGGATGCACTGAATCGGGCTTTCAGCACCTTATCGTTCCGTAAGACAAAGCCCTCTTTTAGCCTGCCGTATGGCGATGCCAGGGCGTAGTCTTCCTTACCGTATTTAATCCATCCTTCCGCAATAATACTGATTTTTTGCCCGGCTTTCAGTTTAAGTCCGGTATTAATGCCCGTGTCAGCAGTTGCGTCAATATTGCCCGACCATGCAGGTGAAACAGTCATATAATTCTCCGTAATCGTGACAGCGTAGAGCGTCCAGCTTGTCAGTGGTATGAGGTAATAAATAGCCTATAGATAATGTTTTTTGTTACTAAGGGGTACGGCATTCATAATCAGAATATAAACAGATATGCCACTCAGCAAATAATATTCTGGAAATGATGCTGATGATTTCTGTTCGTCTCCCGTCTGCTGCAGTTCTGCGAATTAAATATTAGGATTAATCTCATGCTGTGTTTTGTTGCTCCAGAGCGGTAATGCGTGTGAGTGAGAGGTATATGTTGAAACCAAAAAAGTAATAGGCATGGTAACTAAGTGGATACTTGTTAACCCATTCCTTTTCCGTCTGGGAGGCGTGAAATTAAGTGGAAAGGTAGATGTTTTTTATTGGACGGATATCACGGCAGGCGGTGCTGTAATGCGCCCTCTCACTGCTTTGTGTACCTATTATTACCGCCATTCGGGTATGGTAATTAATTTACTAAAGGTATAATTACAGTCATGATTAAAAGTGCGATTACTCCTATAGTTAACATTAAAATCAATTGCAAATCAGTGACTTAGTGTTTGATTGTGTTGGTGGATTTATATAAATCGCAGCGTAAAAAAAGAAATCGCATTATTCTTTCGACATAAGTCTGGAAAAGATAAATATATTCATATGTATCCATGATGAAATGTTATGAATACTGAATGTGATGTCTGTCACATGCAGGGGAGTTTTGTCTTTGATTGATGAAAAGCACGCATCAAATGTAATGTTAATGAAGTTTGATAAAGGAGAATAGCATGACGGCTAAGCCAGAATGGTCCGGAGAAGTTCCTGCAAACATTCCTGCCGGTATTAATACAGGCCTGCAACTGAATGCCGGTGATGAGATAACGATAATGGCCTCTGGCTGGATTAAATACGGTAAAGAAGAATTTGCGCTGGCGGTGCCGGATGGCAGGGTGAAAGAAGGGCTCATTACCTGCAATGATAAGGTGCTGAAGGCGAGATTTGATACCTCTGGAAAAGGTTATGATATAGGCGGTGGAGTATATAAATGGGCGGCTCCCCAAAGCGGTACCCTGCATCTGTATATTGCCGATACAGAGGTTGGATACTCTGATAATACCGGCAGTTTCAGCGTCAATGTATACCGGTAAGAACGGGTCGTTTCGGATACAGCGATTTCAGCCCCATTGATATGGCGGCAGGGATTATGTCCGGCGTTCTCAAACCGATATCTTATTCATTCCAATATTATTCGCAGAACTCAGCAGATGATAAGAAGACTAATCAACAATATTCTCTGGTACTCTACCGGGTGGGTGTTTTTTGGCCTGATAGTGCTCAGTGGAATCGCAGGGGGACTGGCGGCTTCAGTCCTGCATTTTACTACAACGGATGCATTCCTGGCCGCATTTTGCCTTTTTCTGTTGCTGTCATTGCCCGTTTGCTTCTGGCTGCACCGGTTATCTCGCATACACCGGCGTCAGTAATGTACACGCCCACAAGGTGAGTCCCTGTGAGCGTGTAGTGTTTCCAGTACGGAGCATGCGCAGTCGCGTTACTGGTGCTTATCCTGCAACGCCTTCAGGGGTAAACGCCATACGTCATAGCGCTCCTGGCCAGGTTTGACCGCGCCAGCAAAATGGTCGTTCAGGCTGCTGGAGGTAAAGATCAGATCCCCGTCCGGATTGATGGCCGGCGTGTCCGGCCAGTGTACGCCGTCGTTTGACGCCATCAGGGTCATTGAGCCGCTCTTCGGTTCATACCTGACAATACCGTTGTGTGTCACATCGGTGATATAGAGGTTGCCTTCGGCATCGGTCACGATACCGTCGGTATTGCCTCCCACCGAACCAAGATCCCGGATCTGCGCCGCAATCTGCGCATCGTCAGCACCTGGCTTTCGCAGAATGTCAGTCGGTACCGCAAACGCATGGGTCCCTGTCGTCACTGTCCAGTAGAGCGTGCCGGTATCCGGAGACAGCGCAATACCGTTGATGCCAATCAGTAATGGACGGCCAGGCCAGACTTCAGCCCCGTGCGAGACGACTTTCACACCCGGCTCAATCTGCAGGTCTGGATGACGGTCGAGCACGCGTCGGGCAGTGCCGGTTGCGAAATCGGCGATGATAAGACCGACGCGGTTTTCAGGCGCACTGCGCGAGCCGCTGTCGGAGATGTAGGCGACACGGCGCGTCTCATCAACAACCACATCATTGAGGAAGCTCGCCTTGCGGTCTGCCACGCCATCCAGTGGAATGCGTTTGATCGTGCGGCCGGTATTCAGATCCAGCACCATCAGTTTCTGCGAACCCACGGGGGATTCCGCTTCTCCCGCGACGAACCCCATATCCAGGGCCCACAGCCAGCCATTCTTACGGTCAATATAGAAGCCAAGCACGTTACGCAGGTTCTGGTCGGGAGCGGTTTCCACCGCATTACCCCCGCGGGACGGAAATGCCGTGAGGCGCGCCGGTCCGGTCTGCACGGTCGTATCAAGAATACTTAACGTCGCGGGTGCACCGGCTGAAACCAGTCGAGGGGTACTGACAAAGGCTCTTCCCTTTGCATCAAAGTGGATGCCTGCGATGGGCGCGTTAACCGAGCCGGAAAACGGCGTCGGCGTTTCCCCCTTCTCAGGCGTATTCCAGGTTACGCCGGTATAGCTGCGCCAGCGCTCAAGAGGGGCCTGGTTCGCTGCGCTGACTCCGCTCGCAAAAGAGAACAACATTGCCATCGCGATGGCGGACATATTACGGGTACGTTTGAACATTTCTATGCTCCGGTAAATAGGGGAAAGCAGGGGACACTGGTTCCCCTCAGGTCATGACGGCTGCTGCATTAAAGAATGGAGCGGAAAGTGCCGCCTTCGACGCGCACCGCGGCACCGTTAGAGGCAGCGCCCAGCGGGCTCGCCAGCAGCGCGACCATCGCGGCTATCTCATCAGCATCGATCATTCGCGCGATAAGAGAGCTGGGACGGTAGGTCTGGAAGAAATTCGCTTCGATCTCCTGGTCGGTCATACCCGGTGCAGGTGCGGTCTGGCGCAGGTATTCGATAATGCCGTCGGAGCGGGTCGCTGAAGGCAGTACGCTGTTGACCGTAACGCCCGTCCCCTTCGTGAGTTCGGCCATACCGCGCGAAACGGCGAGTTGCGCCGACTTACTGACGCCGTAATGCACCATATCTGGCGGCGTGAACGCGCCGACTTCGCTCGACATAAAAATCACCCGGCCCCAGTTGCGTTCCAGCATGCGCGGGAAGTAATGCCGTGACAGGCGAACGCCGGACATGACATTGATGTTGAACATGTTCAGCCACTCATCATCGGTGATGTCGGTGAAGTCTCGGGCTTCGTAAAAGCCCAGGTTGTTGATGAGAATATCGGTGTCAGGGCAGGCCGCGATCAGGGCTTTTGCCCCCTCAGCGTTTCCCAGGTCGGCAACGATGGCGGTGACCTGCGCCTGAGGCTGAGCGGCGGTAATGTCTGCCACGGCGTTTTGCAATTTCGCGTGGTCACGACCAGTAATGGTGACGGCCACGCCTTCGCGCGCCAGCGTGCGGGCGATGGCCAAACCAATCCCCGCGGTTGCGCCAGTAACGAGTGCTGTCTTACCGGTGAGTTGAAGATCCATGATTTTACCCTCTGGTGATGAATGCGCACACTTTACTCATCGCCCAACTGGAGATAAATTAGCGGAATTGAAAAACATTTGTTCCTGAAAGAGCATAATGAGCAGAAAATTCGATTATCTCGGCGATGTTGAGGTCTTCATCGCTGTCGTTGAACACGGCTCATTTACTGCTGCTGCCGTCGCCCTGTCCACCACGCCCTCGGTGTTGAGTCGTGCGGTTTCTCGCCTTGAGACGCGTCTGGGACGACAGCTTTTACAGCGAACCACCCGTCGGGTAGGCCTGACCGAGGCAGGGCGAGTTTATCTGGAGCAGGCGCGCTCTGCTTTTTCCCTGCTGGATGAAGCCGAACGTGATGGGCAGGGCCAGGAAGGCGACCTGACCGGACGCGTGCGCATGAGTGTACCGACTACCTACGGTCACTATCGCCTGCCGCCCTTGCTGGCGCGATTCTCCCAACACTACCCGCGCGTTCAGGTGGATCTGAACATCACCAACCGCAACGTCGACCTGATTGCTGAAGGGTTTGATCTGGCGATTCGTTTGGGTCAGATGCCCGACAGTGGTTTAGTCGCGCGTAAACTGGAGGATGCCGCTTTGCTGCTGGTCGCATCACCCGCGTACCTTCACAGAATGGGGACTCCGCAAACGCTGGATGATTTGCACCGACACATGTGTCTGCCGTTTATTTTGCCGCGCACCGGTCGCATCGCTCCGTGGGTGTTTCGGGAAGACGAACGCGATGTGGACTGGCTACCCGTTTCACCTATCGAAACATCGGATGATGTGCTTGGCGTTGTCTCCCTGGCTGAACACGGTATGGGGATTTGCCAGAGCTATGAATTTATCGTTCGGGACAGGATACAGCGCGGTCAACTGGTGGAGGTGCTTCCTCACCTTCGCGGACGCTCGCGGCCGTTCTCGGTGATCTTCGCGCCACACCGGCGCCAGTCCGCTGCCACCCGCGCGATGATTGATCTCCTGACCACGCAATAACGACAAGGGAAGGGTGCAATATGAAAAAAACGTCTTATTCGTTTTTGATTCCAGCGATTGTTGGGGTATTGACGCTGGTAATTTGTTTTATTACCTGGCGCGTAGAAATTTACCGTGTGACATTTATTAACGCTCTCGCAATGCAATACATCGCGACCGGCTCATTGCTCTTGTCGCTGGCTTTGATGGTCATTTTTATCTGGAAGGGACGGTTGAAAGGTTGGCCGTTTTCTGAGCGTCTAAAAGTGTTCATTGGCACCTTTATTATCAGCATGCCTCTCGCCATTTTCGTCGTCTTTACGGCGGTTTATTTACTGGATGGGAAAGTGTCGTCCTGGAGTGCTCCTTACAAATATAAATCTGTAGGCAGATATAATTGTGAAGGGGCTGAAGTATATGAACCTGAACTGAAAGAGAAGATACGTATTTGTCACCCGATGGGCGACTATCAACTCGATAACACCTTATATGTTGAAAAACGCAGTAATGCGCTGGGTATCGTGGTGCTTTGGGCTATCACGCGCTCATGAACAGGGGAAAGCATCAGTGGCGCAACATGACGTCTAGCCCGCCTCCAGCATCCCAAAACTTACAATCCGCGATCGACCCAGTTCTTTAGCCCGGTACAAAGCCACATCGGCTGCACGCAGCAGGTTGTCACTCTGGGCGTGCTGCGGATAGCTGGCGATACCAATCGAAACATCGACTGGCCCAATCTCCGTGAGTCCATAACGTAGCGACAACCCTTGTACGCCGTTGTAAATCTGTTGAGCACAGTCATGCGCTTCTTCTTCATCAGCACCGGAAAGCAGTACTAAAAACTCCTCCCCGCCGTAGCGGAAAGCCATTCCGTTGTCATGGGTAGCCCGCTGAACAATCGTCGCTACGCTTTTAATAACCTGATCACCCGCTTCATGGCCAAACCGGTCATTAATGCTCTTGAAGTGATCGATATCGATCATCATGCAACTCAGTGGTTCGCCGTTACGAATGGCCTGTGTCATTTGGGTATGAAGCGTATCTTCCAGATGATGGCGATTACGCAAGCCGGTCAGCGGGTCGAACAATGCTTTTTCCAGCAACGCATCGCGTAGCCGCTGGTTTGCCAGCGCCAGACCGAGCGCTTCGGCCATGAGTTCGAGATAAGCACGGGCAGGGGCATTTTCCGCGGTGATATTCTGGAATGAGAGTAGACCAATGGCCTCGCCCTGGGCAATAAGCGGCACGCACAGCGAACGATACGCCAGTGATTCCGGCAGATGATAGCAGGCGATATCCGGCTTACCGCTGAACGGGGGATGACTCTGACCACGCCTTACTGCCCAGCATTCGTCAGGATGAAACATCATCTCCTCTCCCGTGGGGGAGAGCCACTGGGCAACGCAGCGCATCTGCCAGGGATCGCGGTCAAGGACATAGAGCCGGCCAGGGACCCCCGGGGCGATATTGGGGGCAAACATCTCCGCCACGTTGATAACATCGGTAAAGTTCTCACACCCTTGCAGCCGCTGCGTCATGCGGGCCAGCAGTTCGCGGACAGCCCAGTCGGCGTCGCGCTCTTTTTCCAGCCGTTGCCGGGCAAGGCCGTTTTCACGAAAAATACGGATCGCCTGCGCCATATCGCCAATCTCATCAATCTGATTAAAATTCGGCGTTTCGACGGCGTAATCCTGCGACGCCAGACGGTGTACCACGTCGCTCAGGCGCACCACGGGGCGCAGCACGCGGCGTTTCAGGATAAAGCCCAGGACAAACAGAAACAGCAGGGCGGTCAGGCCAACCATCAGTTCAGAGGCCGTACGCAGCGCTTTCGATTTTTTGGTGGCATCCTGCACGGACGCAATCACCCGCTTGTCGAGGATCTGGCGAAAGTGATCAATCTGGTTTTGTGCGCGTTCCAGTGCCTGCTCATAGGGGGCACCATAAAGCAGGGCAATGGCCTGGGCATCTTCTCCCCGTTCTGTACTGGTCAGGGCCGTCTGCTGTTCATCCTGTAGCTCATCGATAATCTTGAGACCTTCCCGCAGCAGGGACAGCTCCTCATCGGACGCGCCGTTATCGCGCAGTTTATCCAGCCTCAGCTCGACATTTTTCAGGTTGTTCTCTGACTGGCTGTATTGTCTGAGGGTTTGCGGATCTTTTTTTATTACGTACAGGCGGGCTAAATCGGACTGCGCCCAGGCGTCGGTTTCAATATCCTCCGTCAGCTCATCAAAGCGCTGCCGCTGTTCCACGGCATGACGTTCCACGGTGTCGGCATTGGATGCCATCAGCATGATGATGCCTGAGACAAGGGTCAGGCAGACCGTGGCACCATAGGCCCAGTTAGTTATCGTTGCGATTCGCACCTGTGGATCCTTTTACGACATGAGAAGGATGGCGTTCTTTCAAATTATAGAAAACGTTTGATTTAAGGCGAAAAAAAAGGCGGCACAGTGCCGCCTGGTGTGGTCTTTATCGTCATATCATCACAAATCTGGAGGGTTTTTTCCTTCCTCGATGAAATCCGCATCCAGCTCTTCGGCGTTACCCGCGTGATCGCGACCGGAGAACAGGTTCCAGCAGGCGATGAACAGCGCGGCGATCAGCGGCCCAATCACAAAGCCATTAATGCCGTACAGCTCCATCCCGCCAAGGGTTGAGATGAGGATCAGGTAGTCCGGCATTTTGGTGTCTTTCCCCACCAGCAATGGACGCAGGATATTGTCCACCAGCCCGACAATGATGACGAAGAAGCCAACGATAAAGAGACCCTGCCAGAGCTGATGCGTGGCGAACAGGAAGATGGCGGCCGGCACCCAGACAATGGCCGAGCCGACGGCCGGAACCAGCGAAAGGAACGCCATCAGCGCGCCCCAGAGTACGCTACCGTCAATGCCAGCGATGGCAAATGCAATCCCGCCGAGCGTGCCCTGAACCACCGCCACTACCGCCGTACCTTTTACCGTTGCCCGCGAGACGCCGACGAATTTGGCGAACAGATGCTGTTTGGCAAAATCAGACAGAGGAAGCGAATCAAGGATCTGGCGTACCAGATACGGACCATCTTTCAGCAGGAAGAACAGCAGATAAAGCATGATGCCGAAGCTGATCGCAAAGCCAAACGTCCCTTTACCAATCAGAAACGCGCTGCCGGCCAGATACTGTCCGCCCTGCAGGGCCACATCGGAGAGTTTTTTCTGGATCTGCGCCGCGTTCGTCAGATTGTGGTCCGCAAGGAAGCCGCTGGCCCAGCCTGGCAGGTGGTTAAAGATGCTCGCCACCACTTCCGGGAATTGGGTATTGTTCGCTTGCAGCTTGGTGTACACCACGTTCAGTTCAATGGCGAGCGATGAAAAGATCACCATCAACGGGATAAAGACGATGAGGCAGATAATGCCGATGGTTAACAGCGAAGCCAGTCCGTTGCGATCGCCCATCGCCGCGCGCAGCTTGTTTTTTACCGGGTTAAAGATAACGGTAAGAATGGCGGCCCATAAAATCGCGGAGAAGTAGGGGGAGAGCACGTCGAAGAAAGCCCAGGTCACAAGGGCGAGGATGAAAATAAAGAAACCTTTGGTCAGTCCGTTAAAGCGCATCAGTTGATCCTGTAACGATGAAACTGTGTCGACTATAGAACTGATTGAGGGATTTACCAAGAATTGCGCCACTGTAAAATCCCGCGTATGAACCCGCTCCTTACGGATACCACTTTCGACTGACCGAAGAACGCCAGGGTCCGCGCCATGCTGTAAGTATCTGCTTGCGGAGGTGCTTATGGCCTGGCGTCCGTTCCTGTATGTGATCCTCACAACCCACCCCAGACTCAGCGCGCGGCGCGCCCGATTACGTCTGGTCATCTAGCTTTTTATTAACAATCGCGGTATAACACACCTTCTTTGGATGTTTAGATGTCCATACGTATAGAAGGTAATATGCAAACACAACAAGAAAATGGGCAGCTTAAGCGCACCATGAAAACACGCCACCTGATTATGCTCTCGCTGGGTGGGGTCATTGGGACAGGGCTATTCTTCAATACTGGTTATATCATTTCAACGACCGGGGCCGCGGGAACGCTGCTGGCGTACCTGATTGGCGCGCTGGTGGTCTGGCTGGTGATGCAGTGTCTGGGCGAACTTTCCGTTGCGATGCCGGAAACCGGCGCGTTTCACGTCTATGCCGCCCGCTATCTTGGCCCGGCTACAGGCTATACCGTGGCGTGGCTTTACTGGCTTACCTGGACGGTGGCGCTCGGGTCGAGCTTTACCGCCGCCGGGTTCTGTATGCAGTACTGGTTCCCGCAGGTGCCCGTCTGGACGTGGTGCGTGGTGTTCTGCGTGGTGATCTTCGGCCTTAACGTCATCTCCACGCGCTTCTTTGCTGAAGGCGAATTCTGGTTCTCGC
>ENA-UOZR01000201-UOZR01000201.1-food-metagenome-genome-assembly--contig:-NODE-201-length-29159-cov-20.846928_pt1 | contig 29159 bp, 30 predicted proteins | sample MGYA00249873_ERZ772733 | MGnify/ENA primary metagenome ERZ772733 (study PRJEB29005, sample SAMN08379462) | food metagenome | isolation source: cheese - non spiked | study: EMG produced TPA metagenomics... | reverse complement strand
TTGCTCAGTGCTCGCATTAATTTGTGGGGAACCCTCAGCCCTGTGGGAGAGGGCCAGAGTGAGGGCACAGCCCGCAGCGGAGTTTAGCGGCTAAAATGTCTGGTGATGGCGCCCTGTCCTGAAGCCGTCACAACCACCTCCCTGTACCCCGCCACCCGCTGGATCCACCCTTTGCTTTCCAGATAAAGAAGCAGCGCTGCGCCGGCTTCGCCTCCGAGATGAAACCGCCGCTCGCTCCAGTCCAGGCAGGCGCAGCACGCTTTTCGGCGCGGATGAGCGCTTAACGAAACGCCGAGCTTCAGAAACTGCTCCCGACCATACGGCGTGAGCGCTGAACCGTCTGCCTCCAGCCAGCCTGCTGCCTGCATGAAATCGTAGATCTGCACCGCCACCGCGCCCGCCAGATGGTCGTAGCAGGTCCGCGCCTCCCGCATGGCTTTCGGCGCGGTAGTTTCCGGCGGGGTAATGCGGCTCCACGAAAGCCCCATCATCTGTTCCACCAGCGCCGCCACGTCGTGCCCGGCAAGACGATAATAACGATGCCGCCCTTGCGACAGGCAGGTAATTAGCTGCCCTTCAACCAGCCGGGCAAGATGCCCGCTGGCGGTCGACGGCGCAACGTCTGCCGCCGCACTCAGTTCGGTGGCCGTCCACGCCCGCCCGTCCATTAGTGCACAGAGCATTTTCACGCGCGACGGATCGGCCATTGCAGCCGCTACAGCGGCAATGGCCTTTTCCAGCATCGCGCTGTTATCAGAGGGTAAGCTCGTCTTTAACATTTGTCGCCCAGGGTGTGGTGATCTCAGCGGCCAGCTTATCATCATCCGTCAGCAGAATAAGGTGATTCGCGTGGTCGCTGTACTGAGTCAGGATAGACACGCCCTTTGCGGCCAGCGCCGCCGCTATCTCGCCCAGCTCGCCAGGACGCTCCTGCTTAAGCTTTCTGATCACCGGCTTTCGCAGCGCCTGCACGGTAAACCCGGCGTCGAGCAGCACACGGCGGGCTTTTTCCCCGTCCTCCACCAGGAAATGGGCATCCGTACCGAAAACGCCGCCCCCCTCCAGCCCCACGCCGTTGCGGCCTAACAGCTGTCCAAAGCGCGCCAGCTCGCCGGGCCTGTCGCTAAAAATCACGTGAACGTCATACATCCGCGTGCCCTCCCGTTTCGGAGCTGTACTCCCGCACCAGCTGCGCCACGCGAATACGGTAGAAAGAAAAAATCGACTCCCGGCCTTCGGCCTGCGCGGCCTGATGGAAGACATTCTGCTTCCAGCGGCGGACGGCCTCTTCATCCCGCCACCAGGAAAGGGACAGGATTTTGCCGTCGATGCTCAGGCTCTGAAAACGTTCAATATCAATAAAGCCGTCGATGTCCGCCAGCAAAGGCTTGAGTTCAGCGGCAAGCTGCAGATAGCGCGCCTGATGATGAGGCTCCGCTTTGGCTTCAAAAAGGACTGCGATCATGGGTGTCTCTCCGTTGTGAGGGTGTGGAGAGAATGCAGGAGGCAAAACCACAATGCTTCGGTATGGAGCGAAGTGTTTGCCGTATGGCGCTGCGCTTATCCGGCCTACGGGCTCATGTAGGCCCCGTAAGCGTAGCGCCACCGGGCAGGGTTTAACCCACCATCGACTTCGACTCCATAAACGCCCCAATCCCCCACTCGCCTGGATTACGGGCGCTGGTGGCGATGATCCGCGAGCGCAGAATTATTCCAGGTTAGCCTTGTTCAGACCGTAAGCCGCATCCAGCGCGCCCGGCTCCATGCGGGAGGTAATGCCCAGGCGATTCCAGGCGTTGATCGCTACGATGGCGAAGTTCAGCTCTGAAATCTCGACATCCGAGAAGTACTCCGCCACGCTGCGGTACAGCGCATCGCTCACGCCATGTACGCCAATCTGGGTCAGCGCTTCGGTGAAGGCCAGCGCCGCTTTTTCACGGGCGCTAAACAGCGGGGACTCGCGCCAGGCCGCCAGATGGTACAGGCGCAGCTCGCGCTCACCGGCGATTTTAGCCTCTTTCGAGTGCATATCCAGACAGAAGGTGCAGCCGTTCAGCTGCGATACGCGAATGTCGATCAGGTGCTTCAGTGCCGGATCAATAGAGGTTTTCGCCACCTCCATGCTCAGGGCAGAAAGCGCGTTGGCAAGTGCAGGTGTGGCTTTGTGGTGGTTTACGCGGGTGCTCATTGTCTTTCCTCTTTTTGTGCCGTTTTTTTCATGCGATAAGGCAAATCTACGCCGTTAATGACATAGTAAAAAGACACAAAAAGCGTGAAATGAGGTAGGACATGAAGCCGGGCTATCATGAGATTTATTCCCGCTATCGCGACAACATCACGCGCGGCGTGCTGAAGCCGGGCGATAAAGTGCCTGCCATCCGCGTGCTGGCCGAAGAGCTGAAGGTGGCGCGTAAAACCGTCGAGACGGCGTATGCCATTCTGACGGGCGAAGGGTATCTGGTAAGCCAGGGCGCGCGCGGGACGCGGGTGAACCCGGATCTTCTGCTGCCCGCGCAACACGCCCCCACAGAACAAGCGACCGGCACGCTGCCGGCGTCGTTGATTAGCCAGCGCGAACGGGCCGGTTTTCTGCGCCCCGGCATTCCGGCGCTCGACAGCTTCCCCTATAAAAAATGGCTGCTGCTGGCGGGCCAGGCGACGCGCGCCATGCGTCAGGATGAAATGCTCAACCCGCCGGTGCTGGGCTGGTATCCGCTGCGCGAGGCGATTGCCCGCTATCTCAATATCTCGCGCGGGTTATTCTGCACCGCCGAACAGGTACTGATTACCAGCGGCTACAGCAGCAGCCTGCGCCTGATCCTTGACACGCTTGCCAGCCGCTGCGACAAGGTGGTGTTTGAGGATCCGGGCTATTTTATGGGCCAGCAGTTGCTCAAGCGGATCGTGCCCCGCCTGCACACCGTACCGGTTGATCGCTGCGGCATCGATACGGACTACCTGCTCCGTCATCATCGCGACGCGCGTTTTGCCATCGTGACCCCGTCGCATCAGAGTCCGCTGGCGGTGACGCTCTCACTGCCGCGCAAGCAGCAGCTGCTCGACTGGGCGTCACAAAACGAGGCGTGGATTATCGAAGACGATTATGACGGGGAATTTCACTACACCCGCAAAGTGCTGCCGTCGATGAAAAGCCTCGACCAGCATGACAGGGTGATTTTTATGGGCACCTTCAGCAAAACCATCATGCCTTCACTGCGCATGGGCTACGTGGTGATGCCCGCCAGCACCGTCGGGGCCTTTACCGACTGCGCGGACATTACCACCAGCGGCCAGCCGGTGCTGACGCAAAAAATCCTCACCGCATTTCTCAACGAAGGGCATTTTTTTCGTCATCTGAAAAAGATGCGCGCCCTGTATCAGATCCGCCGCGACTGGATGATTGCCGCCCTGGGTGAGGTCTATGGTGATCTGTTCTTCACCGAGCAAAACGACGGTGGAATGCATATTGTCGCGTTCCTCGCAAAGGGAAGCGCTGACCGGGAGATCGCCCGCTGCTGGCAGGAACAGCAACTACAGGTTAATGCGCTGTCGGAGTGGTATCGCGGGTCGGGCAAACGCTACGGGCTGGTGATGGGCTATAACAACGTGCGGTCATATCAGGAGGCGGTTGAGCTGCTGGAAAGGCCGAAACGGCAGACGCTTGCGCTGTTGAGTTGAAAACCGCCGGGTGGCGGCTGCGCCTTACCCGGCCTACGGTCTCCTGTAGGCCCGGTAAGCGTAGCGCCACCGGGCAACCCAATGCTTACACATCATATCGCGATAACCCAACGTCCTTGAGCTGCTCGTCGCTCATCTGGCTCAGAATGCGGCGGGTACGGTTGATGCGATACCAGTTACGCAGCGTTTTCGCTACCCAGACAAACGCGATAAACGGACGTTTTGAACGATTCTCGTAGAATTCCATGATGCTCTCCTCGCTGTGCCAGTGGGGTTATCATCATGGAAAACGGCCAGTACAATACAGATTCAAAAACTGCTTTTGTTTACCATACAGATCCGCTAAAACGGTATCTGCATGGCGTTTTACCCACCAATCTGTACTGGTTTATTAATCTGTATGGTGAAAACAAAGGATACAGCATGACGCGCTATCAACATCTGGCCAACCTACTGGCGGAACGTATCGAACAAGGGCTGTATCGCAGCGGCGAACGTCTGCCGTCGGTACGCACGCTGAGCCAGGAACACGGCGTGAGTATCAGCACCATACAGCAGGCCTACCAGATCCTCGAAAATCTCCAGCTGATCACGCCCCAGCCGCGCTCCGGCTATTTTGTCTCGAAACGCAAAGCGCAACCGCCCGTACCGGCGATGACGCGCCCGGTGCAGCGCCCCGTGGACGTCACCCAGTGGGATGAGGTGATGATGCTGCTGGACGCCCGCGCCGACAAAGAGATGATCTCCTTTGGCGGCGGCTCGCCGGACATCAACCAGCCGAGCCTGAAGCCGCTGTGGCGCGAGATGAGCCGCATTGCGCAGCATAACCCTAGCGAAATGCTGAGCTATGACGTGCTCGATGGTCGTCTGGAGCTGCGCGAGCAGATCGCCCGCCTGATGCTGGACGGCGGCTCCACCGTGGCGGCAAACGAGATTGTGATCACCAACGGCTGCCACGGCGCGCTGTCGATCGCCCTGCTCTCGGTGTGCAAGCCGGGGGACATCGTGGCGGTCGAGTCGCCGTCGTTTCATGGCACCATGCAGATGCTGCGCGGCTTCGACATCAAGGCGATTGAAATACCTACCGATCCCGAGACCGGGATCAGCATCGAGGCGTTAGAGCTGGCGCTGGAGCAGTGGCCGATCAAAGCGGTGATCCTGGTCCCCAACTGCAATAACCCGCTCGGGTTTATCATGCCGGAAGCGCGTAAAAAGCAGGTGCTGGCGCTCGCCCAGCGGCACGATATTGTGATTGTGGAGGATGATATCTACGGCGAGCTGGCCGCAGAGTACCCGCGCCCGCGCACCATTCACTCGATGGACATTGATGGCCGCGTGATCCTCTGCAGCTCCTTTACCAAAACCGTGGCGCCCGGGCTGCGCGTCGGCTGGATTGTGCCGGGGCGCTATTACGACCGGGTGATGCACATGAAATACGCCGCGGGCGGGTTTAACGTGCCGGGCACGCAGATGGCGGTGGCGGCGTTTATTCGCGACGGTCATTACCATCGCCACGTGCGGCGCATGCGCCAGATTTATCAGCAGAATATGGAGACCTACACCTGCTGGGTGCGGCAGTATTTTCCGGCAGAAATATGCGTTACCCGCCCGCAGGGCAGCTTCCTGCTGTGGGTCGAGCTGCCGGAGACGGTCGACATGGTGTGCGTCAGCAAGCAGCTGTGCCGTCTCAAAATCCAGGCTGCGGCGGGGTCGCTGTTTTCCGCCTCCGGTAAGTACCGCAACTGTCTGCGGATCAACGTGGCGCTGCCGCCGACGGATAAACATCGCGAGGCGTTGAAAAAGATGGGTGAGGCGATTGTGATTGCGATGGAGGGGTAGTGCGGCCTGTTGTCCTCACCCCGGCCCTCTCCCACAGGGAGAGGGTGAAAACCGATCCCGTAGGCCCGGTAAGCGCAGCGCCACCGGGCATTGGCTAACGACTCAGAACGTCCACGAAACGCTGCCGACAATGCTGCGCTCTGCACCGAAGTAGCAGTAAGAGAGCGAGTTACACGCCGCAACGTAGCTTTTGTCCGTCAGGTTATTGACGTTCAACTGCGCGCTCACGCCCGTGAGCCCCACTTTCGACAGGTCATACCCCACGACCATATCCACCAGGGTGTATGACGGTAGCGTATGGGTGTTCTGACGATCGCTGGCGATCCCGTTGACATAGCGCACGCCGGAGCCGACGGTCAGGCCGTCCAGCGGGCCGCTTTTGACGTCGTAGCTCAGCCAGGCGCTGGCCATGTTACGCGGGGCATAGACGGCGCGCTTGCCCTCCTCTTCCGGGCTGCTCTTCTTGTAGCGAATATCCGTATAGGTATAGGCCGCCTGCATGCGCAGGCTGTCGGTCAGCTGTCCAATCGCCTCCAGCTCAACGCCTTCGGATTCGATTTCACCGATGGAACGGTACGGATCGGTCGGCTCCTCTTTAGTGGCAATGTTCTTCTGGTTGATGCGGAACACCGAGGCGCTGAACTGGCTGTTCATCCCCTCCGGCTCATACTTCACGCCCGCTTCCCACTGCTTGCCCTTCATCGGATCCAGGATATTCCCCTGCTCGTCGGCAAAGCTGGTCGGCGTAAAGGCGGTGGAGTAACTGACGTACGGCGCGACACCGTTATCAAACAGATACAGCAGCGCCGCGCGGCTGCTGAAGTTGTTTTTATCCAGATCGCTGCGGGTATGGTTGAAGTTGTCGACGTTCGACACGCTTACCTGGTCGTAACGCCCACCCAGCGTGAGGCGCCAGCGGTCAATGGACATCTGATCCTGCAGGTAGTAGCCGGTCTGGCGCAGCTTATGCTTTTCCCTGCTGTACTGGGTGATGTAGTCCGGCTTCGCGCCATAAGCAGGATGGAAAGCGTCAATCGGCGGGAAGCCGCCGTAGTAGCCGGTGACGTTGTTGGTGCGGTCCTGGTAGTCCATGCCGATCAGCACGCGGTGGTTCACCTCGCCGGTATCGAAGCTGCCGTCGACCTGGTTATCCAGGGTGATGGCGTTCATCTTCTCGTCGGAGCCGGAATAGCCGCGGTTCAGCTCGGTGTCGTTCAGCCAGCCTGCGGCATACACCTGGTTCAGCTCGACTTTGGTGTGCAGGTAGCGCAGCTTCTGACGCACGGCCCAGCCGCTGTCAAACAGGTGCTCGATGTTATAACCGACCATGTTTTCCCGACGATCGTACTTGTCGTAATCGTCTTCACCTTCAAAAAAGGTGTTGGAGATTTTCTTACCGCTGTGCGGCACGACGGTGCCCTCATACGGCAGGCCGGAGTGGCTGCCGCCTTCCGGATCGCGGTGCAGGTAGGCCATCAGATCCAGACGGGTATTATCGGTGATACGCCAGGTCAGGCTCGGCATCAGCGCGTAACGCTCTTCTTTGAGCGGATCGAACTGGGAATCGGCATAGCGGGTCATCCCGCTGAGGCGCACCGCCACGCGGTCGTTATCATCAACCGGGCCGGTCACGTCGAACATCGCCCCGCGCTGGTTATTGTTACCGGCGAAGAGCTTGATCTCCCCGCCCGGATCGAACGATGGCTTACGGGAGGTGAGCGCCACGATGCCGCCCGGCGATGAGCGACCGTACAACACGGAGGCCGGGCCGCGCACGACTTCGATACTGTCCAGGAACCACGGATCAACCACCAGCGAGCTGTGGGAATTGGTGTCGCCCATCATCTTCAGGCCGTCGAGGTAGACGTTGTCCAGGCTGCCGTCCGAGAAGCCGCGCAGCACCATGTAGTCGAAGCGGTTTGATGCCCCAATCTGGTTGCTGTAGACCCCCGGCGTGTAGCTCACGGCCTGACGCACGCTGGTTGCGCCCTGCTCTTCGAACTGCTCGCGGGTGACGATAGAGACCGATTGCGGGGTTTCAATATCCGGCGTTTCAAGCTTGGTGGCCGCAGACTGCATCTGCGAGGTCACCACCACGGTGTCAGTTTTTTGGGCATCCTGCGCCAGTAAAGGAAAAGCGACGCTACCGGTAACCCATCCCACCAGCAGTGCCAGACGCGATTTAGCAAACATAACCCTCTCCAGAGATATTTCTTATTGTTAATAAGAATTATTACCTTTTTGAGGGTGCAAACAGCTATGCGCGCCGCCAGGTTATGTATGCGCGATGCTAAACCGCACGGGATACGTTCGCGCGATGGACAAAATTACGTTAGCGGAATTTGCGCACGTCACCCGGTGAAATCCCGTAATGACGACGAAACGCGGTGGCGAAGTTGGTGGCATGCTGATACCCGCACATCCACGCCGCCTGCTGTACGCTGTGGCCTTCCAGCAGATAGCGACGCGCCAGCGCAAGGCGACAGTCGCGGAGATAATCGAAGAGTGTGCAGCCGTAGCGTTGACGGAACTTGCTGCGCAGGCTGCTTGGGCTCATGGCAGCAAGGGCTGCCAGCTGCGCGAGTGTATGGTCACGTTCAGGAGACTGTTCCAGCAGGCACCGGACGCGTTCCAGACGCGCATGCTCAGGGCGGCTCGGGCAGGGCAGCTGGCACTGGTTCAGGCCGTGGCCGAGCAGCTGGTACATGAGCCCCTCCAGCAACAGCTTACGCGAGAGCACGCTTCCCCCCTGCCGCTGTGCATGCTGAATGCCTGACATCACAAACTCGGGAACGTGCCAGACAAACGCGGGGGTATTCAGGCTTTGCCATTCCAGCAGCAGCGACTCAAGCAGGGCTTCACGTCCGGCATCGTGCGGGTACACGCCAAACGAGAGCGTTTTCAGCGTGCTGTCAGCATCGTGACGCGCGCTCATCACCTGATCTTCACTCAGACGCGAGCTGAACGCCATGCCCGGGCGGACGGGATAATCGATACCATTGAGCGTGAGCGTCACGCACCCTTCCAGCACCACCAGCATATAAAGCGGGCTGCTGTGGCGAGAGGTGGTTTCATAGGGCTGTAATACACGTACGTCGGAATGGGTCAGTGAAATGCCGGACGAGAGCGTCATCTCTTCAACATTCCCCTGCAACACGGGGCTGCCGCTGACCTGCTCATCTTTTAGCTGCGGGAAACGGTAGTCGATGCCGTAGCGCTCGCCGAATATTTGAAAATCCTCAACAAAAAATATGCGCTTCGCTGATGTATTTTCACTCTGGAGCATAATTCGGAGCCTGCATCGGGGAAAGGACAGGCAAAACAGTACCATTCATTTGCCATGGCAGCAATCACCGGGCGCAGACACTATTACGCTCCGGACGAAGCCGGAGCGAAGGCGTATATTTCTTTACGAGAAATATATTTATGCTTCCTGCCACTCAGCAAAAACCTCTTTATGGTTTTTGGTCAGGACAACTTTATTATCTTCGACCTTATCGACCCAGCCGAGAGGAATAAAGTGGTGCTTGCCGCCTGATTCCGGGTCGCTCTTCGCAAGCTTGATACGCTCACCATCAAGATGGTCTACAACCCCGACATGCGTTCCGCAGCTGGCGACAACCTGAGTGTGATCCTTAATTGCGCTTTTATCTACCATATTCATTCTCCTGTTTCGGTTATTTGCCTGTTGCACGAAATTAACTGTAGCGCATAAATTCGGACCTGAAATGCGTATTAGCATTTTGAAACATCATTGACAGAACCGAATATTATGTCTATTTAGCGCCGAATTGAAAAAATAAGAATAAGATTAATTATTAGCGACTGATTATTTCCCGTTCATAATTAAAGTATCGCAACCAACGAGGAGGTATTTATGACGATTCGCAACAATCGGACAGAAATTTCGCTGGCTCTTGGTGAAGCGGTCTTAGACATCGTGCAAAAAGGCCATGAGGTATCGCGAGAAAATCTCGCCCAGGCGATGAAAATTAAAGCGGAAAAAGAGCGCGACGATGAGCGGCTTCTGAACTACTGGAAGGCCTGTAATATGCTGGTTTGAACGTAGCGGCGTTTAGTCTGACTAAACGCCGCAGTCTGTTACTCGTCGAAGTACCAGTATCCCTGGTTAATTAATCCGGTCAGCTCTTCCACAAACGCCGGATTATTCAGCGCATCGCCCAGTTCGGCCTGGCCGAGCTGGGTGTAGCGGGACAGCGCGTCCGCCCCGTTCACATCCGCCGTCTCCAGCTGTTCGCTGTTGATAAAGAAGCTGCCGTTGACGTTCAGCACGCGCAGCCCGCTCAAGCGTGATAGCGTTTCGCCCCCTTGCAGCGCGTCGAGCACCTCGTCTGCGGAATACGGCGGCTCGGCGGCGGCAATATCCAGCTCGTGACGCGGCGTGGAGACGAAGCTGCCGAACCATTTTGTAAAATCATCCGGCTTGCTAATCATGTCGATCATCATCTGGCGAATGCGATCGAGCTCGTACTGCTCCACGCGGCCCGGGTGTTCGCGGCAGGTCAGATCCGGATCGCTGTAGTGCTCGCCACCCAGATCGTTTTCCAGCGCGTAATCGGCAAAGCTGCTGATCAGATCGCGACCGTTCGGCCCGCGGAAACCGACAGAGTAGTTGAGCGCGGTTTCATGGGTGAAGCCGTCATGCGGGAATCCAGGCGGAATATAGAGGATATCGCCCGGGGCCAGATCTTCGTCAATGATTGGCTCAAACGGATCGACGTGCAGCAGGGCCGGATGCGGACAGAACTGACGCATCGGCAGCTTGTCACCCACGCGCCAGCGACGGCTACCCATCCCCTGAATAATAAACACATCGTACTGATCGATATGCGGCCCAACGCCGCCGCCCGGGACGGAGAAGGAGATCATCAGGTCATCGAGACGCCAGTCCGGCAGGACGCGGAACGGACGCACCAGCTCTGCGGCGGGCATATGCCAGTGGTTCACCGCCTGCGCCAGCAGAGACCAGCCGGTTTCACCGAGGTTATCGAAATGCTCAAACGGGCCATTGCTCGCCTGCCACTTGCCGTTAGCATGGCTTACCAGGCGGCTGTCGACTTCCGGCTCCATCGCCAGACCCGCCAGTTCATCAGGGGTAATGGGGTCGACAAAATTCGGGAAGGCATTTTTCAGCACAACGGGTTGTTTTTGCCAGTATTTCTCAAGAAATTCCGGCCAGTCGAGGTTCAGTTGATACGCCATGGTTAGCACCAGTGAGAGGGGAGACAGGCGCGATTATAGAAGAGACAGCCAGGGGGGAACTTGTCATGGGTCAATCGAGCGCGCGTAGGTCGGGTAAGGCAAAGCCGTCACCCGACGCACGCGCGGGCTAAAACTTAATCCAGGTTCAGCTCGTCATAATGGGTGATCAGTTTGCCCACGATGCCGTAGTCCAGCGCTTCCGCCGGTGACATCCAGAAGTTACGGTCGGTGTCCTTCTTCACTTTCTCCAGCGGCTGGCCGGTGGCGTCAGCAATCAGTTTGTTCACGCGTTCCAGCATGCGGATAATCTCGCGCGCTTCGATTTCGATATCCGTTGCCTGACCGCGCACGCCGCCCAGCGGCTGGTGGATCATAAAGCGGGTATTCGGCAGCGAGTAGCGGTGCTCTTTTTTCGCCGCCAGGAAGATGGTGATCCCGGCGCTTGCCACCCAGCCGGTGCCAATGACGTGCACTTCCGGTCGGATAAACTTAATGAAGTCGTGGATGGTGTCGCCCGCTTCCACGTGGCCGCCCTGGCTGTTGATGTACAGCTTGATCGGATCGTTGCTGACGCTTTGCAGCAGGATCATCTGAGTGATGACTTTCTGGGCCAGCTCCTGGTTGATCTCGCCGGAGATGACAATCGAACGGGATTCCAGCAGTTTTTGCTGTAGAGCGCCCGCGCCGCTTGTTCCTTCCGCTTTTTCTTTATCGTCACTGCTTTTCAGTGTGTAGTGCATCGTTATGTCCTCAGCTTGTCGCGCTCAAAATCAGAGTGTAGCCTGTTTTACCTGTCAAAGTCCTCACGCGCGCACAATGCGAACATCCAGTGCGGCAAAGGTATCGATAAGGTCCCTCTCCATAGTCTCATCCACCACCAGCACGTCAACGTCGCGGCTCTTTGCCACCACGTAGCGCGCCACGCCGGGGAGCTTCTCCGGGGTCAGCGCGACAATGGTCTCGCTACTCTGGGCAATGACCGTTTTTTTGAACTCGCAGTCGGCATAATCAAAGCCGGTCAGCCCCGTCTCAGGATCCATCGCGCAGCCGCCGATAAACGCCTGATCGAAGATAATCCCCTGGATCTGGCTCACCGCCGTCGCGCCAATCGCCCCGCCGGATGCCCGCTGGATCTGTCCGCCGATCATAATCACCTCGCACAGCGGATGGTGCAGCAGCGCCGCCGCAATGACCGGCGAATTGGTCACCACCGTGATGCTTAACTCCGCAGGCAACGCTTTCGCCAGCGCCAGATTCGTCGTGCCGGTATCGATAAAAATGCAGCCGCCAGCGCTAACGAGCGTTGCCGCTTTCTGCGCGATTGTGTCTTTTGTTGCACTGTTCGTCCGCTCGCGGCTGACAAAGCTTCCCGCCTCCGGCAGCTGAAGCACCGCCCCGCCGTAGACCTTTTTACAGATGCCCTCTTTGCTCAGCTCATGTAAATCACGGCGTATGGTGTGCTCTGAAACCCCCATCTGGATCGCCAGCTCTGCGCAAACCACTCTTCCACTATCGGTCAGGATCTGACGGATCCGAGCTTGTCGTTGATCCGGAAAAGCAGCATAATCGAGCATGAAGCATCCTTTAAATAAACCTAATCGCGTATCAGTACGCATAATGTTGCACAACCGCGCAGGACAAACAACGAGGGTTATGATGAATATTGCACACGTCGCGCTTTGGACGCGCAGCCTGGACGCCCAGGTCAGGTTCTGGGAAACGATTTTTGGCGGGCGGAGCAACGAGCGCTACCTCAGTAAAAACCGCCAGGGATTTGCCTCGCATTTCATTACGCTGGACAACGGGCCGACCATTGAGCTGATGACCGTCCCCGACATGCCCGACGCTCCCGCTTACCCAGAGTTTATCGGCTGGGCGCATATCGCCATTGATGTTGGCAGTAAAGCAAAGGTAGACAGCATGGCGGAGCAGGCTCGCTCGGGCGGTACGTTGCTCAGCGCCCCGCGTATGACGGGAGACGGGTTTTATGAAGCCGTGATTGCCGATCCGGACGGAAACCGGATCGAGCTTGTGGGTGAGTCTACCGGTTAAGCGTTCGTCACCGTTCTGTGCGGCGCAGGAAGGGAACCGCCCTCAATATTTATCACACATTTTGGGGGCTGGAAATTAAGGCTTATCACGTCTTATGATGCCCCTTTACAAAAGGGGGCGTCAGGATGAAGGCCGATTTTTTAAAAATCATTAACCGTAAATTTTTCATTGCCATTATAACCTCGTCCACCTTCGTGACAGGGTGTACCTTTAGCGTTATATGGTTCTATCTCGCTAACATTGACCGGCTGGATATTCTTTATGATGCGCTGAGCGTGACGAGCGCCATCGGCATCATATTTGGTTTCACTCTGCTTTCCCTGTTCGGCTTCAGTATCGTTATATTTATTTCGTCTTTCTTACTGTATTTAATCTACTTATCGAATGAACAATCGCTTAAGCATTATGAAGGCTTACCCTCACGTCTCGCAAATGTGAGTCTGGTAAACAGCATCATGATTTGCATCGTGTTTATCTCCAGCATGAGTCTTTATTATTTTCGCAACTGGAATGGACTTGCCGTTACAGTAACGGCGATCGGTTTGCTTCTGTTGACAACCTGGAGTATGTCGAGATGGCAGATTTTCACCCGTGCGTATGTTGAAATTGATAATACGCTGGAAAAGAAGTACCTCGAAACATGGCCGATTAAGTTCGGGTTACCTGCTCTATTGCTCATTCCTGCGTGCGTTCAGGTCCTCCCGCTTCTGTTCGTGACCAGCCAGCTTGATTTTAACAGTGAAACGAGCATGCTCGCACAGTTAGCCATTTTTACCGGGCTGTCGGTGGTCCTGGCCGTGGTCGGCATTTTCCCGGGGATGATCCTCGTAAGTGAACAGAAAAACATCATCCAGATGATAACGACAATAGTGATTGTCATTCCGGCCCTGGTGTTCCTGATGACGATTTTCTTTAGACCCACGCCGAACTTGCTTATCAACATGACCCTCAATCTTTCTGGCATCAGTGACTGGCGGACTCACCAGTATTACATCGAGACGCAGACGCATCCCCACGCCATGTTTGACGGAGCAACGTGGAACACCCGTTACTATAAAGAAATCCCGTCACGATTTTTTATCACTGGGGTAAATATCTTTGCACTGGGTAATATACAGCTCATATGCCCTGGCCAGATTAACGCCGCGAGAGCGGCAAGCCTGAAAACAACGGCGGATGATTTCGAAGCTTACGATCTCCGCAGTAAAGCGCTGAAGCGCACAGCCATGAAATGTATTCCATTCAAAAAAGAGCAGATCCATCAATGGGATTCACCGATTTCCGACCCTGTATTTTATCAAAAAGTAAAATCGACAGGCAGTAACGGCATTCTGGATCTCCTCAAGGAGATTAAACCGCCGCACGCATCGTAATGTCAGAGGCCAGACACCTGCCCGGCAGGTGTCTGGCAGCGCTAATTTACCGGCACAGGACGAACGCTACGCTCTTCGCTACCCCGCGCCCCTTCCCTACTCAACCTGCGCTCCGCCAGCAGCCGACAAATCTCCGCATGCTTCTCCTCGGTAAAGGTAAAGCGCGACATAAAGCCCATGCGGATCAGCGACCCAATCGCCGGCAACAAACAAATGCCGAAGAACAGCCCCGACAGCACGCTGTCGCTCTGTGACTGCGCCTGCGGCACATAGTTGATCATCGTCAGAAACACGCCAATTAACCCGCCGCCCACCGCCACCGACATCTTGCCGGTAAAGGTCTGCCCGGAGAAAGTGATCGCTGCACAGCGCTTGTGGGTGTGGTATTCCGCGTACTCGATGGTGTCGGCAATCATCGACGAGGTGAGGATGTTGGTCATCATCACGAACAGCGTGCTCAGGCCGAGCAGGATAAACAGCAGCGCCGTGTGCTGATAGCCCGTGAACCACATCACCACGCGCACCGCCACGTCCAGCCCGCAGAGGATCATAAACAGCTTCCGCTTCTGCATCCGGCGCGTCAGCAGCGGGGCGACCAGGCACAGCACCGCCGCCACTATCCCCATCACGCCAATTGCCATTTGCAGGCTGCCGTCGCCCATGTTGTTGATAAAGAAGTAGATATAGAGTCCGCCCGCCACGTTATGGAACACGCAGAAAAAGAACGACAGCAGGACGATAAACAGCGGCTTGTTCTGGCGCAGGTTGTGGAAGGTATCGCGCATCGTCACCTTTTCCGGGCTGGGCGGGACGCGCTCTTTGATCTGCATAAAGCCGTTGAGCATCAGCGGCAGCCCCACCAGCATCATCACCAGCGCCGCCATAAAGTAGCCTTTATCGTTGCTGTACTGGGCAAAGAACGCCGCCAGCTTCGGGAAGAAGATGTTGGCGCAGGCAATCCCGGCGTTTACCCCGAGCATCGCCGCCGTTACCGCGCGGGTGCGCTGGCCGGAGTCGTTGGTCATCACCGACGACATCGACCAGAACGGGATATCGGAGATGGCGTACAGCGTCCCCCACAGGATATACGTTACCCCGGCGTAGAGGATTTTGGTGGTCATGTCTGCTTCGATTTTATAGAACGCCAGCAGGGTGACGCCGGTAATCAGCAGCGGCGCAATCAGTAAAAAGTGGCGAAACTTGCCAAACCGGCTGTTAATGGTGTCCATAATGCTGGCAAACAGCGGATCGTGAACCGCGTCCCACGCGCGGGCAATCAGGAAGATGGTACTTGCCGCCAGCGCCGAGATCCCCAGCACGTCGGTGTAAAAATAGTTTATAAACGAACCCACTAAACCAAAGCTAAAACACTGACCTAAACCATAGCCAAAGTAGGACCATAACTCGCGAGACGGTATTTTCATTGTCATTGCCATAGTGCGTACCTGGTTGCCCGGCGACAGCGCGCCGGGTCGTTATTATTAGCCCTGCGGATCCGGGGCGATATTGCGCAGCTTCTTCATCAGCGCGATTTCAGCGCGTGAAAACGGGATACCGTTCTCCTCAAACACGTCGTGGAACCACAGGCGGCAGTAGTCCGTGGACTCCTTCATCACCACCGGCCACGGCAGCCAGGTCTGGGTTTTACCGCGCACCAGCCCCCACTGATACGGCGCAACCTTCGCCATGTACATCAGCGGGAGCTGCTCTTCGATGGTGCCGCCCACGTGACGCGCCAGCCATTCGGTGCAGAAGATTGGGCGGCCCAGCGCCTGAAGTTGCTGGATAATCGCCGTCATGCGTCCGGTATTGGTGTAGGCGTGATAGCTCACCACGTCCGACAATTCCAGCGCGGTCTGGTCCAGCGGGTGCTGATAAAACGTCTCGCCCTCCTCTTCCGCCGGCAGACGCCAGGCGCAGACGGTAAGCGGCTGGGTCGGGTCTTCCTCACGCACCCAGCGGAACGCCAGCTTCATCAACTCGTGCGCGCAGGTCTCCAGCTTCTCGTCGTACAGCACCTCTTCCGTGCCTGTCGCGAATATGCCGCGGTTGCCCGGCTCGTTATACAGATCCCAGAGCAACACGCGCTTATCCTCGCGGAACTGGCGCACAACGTCGCGGATATAGCGCTCAATCTGTGGCCAGCAGTCTCGATCGCACACCTTGTCGCGCCCCGGGCTCGCCGCCGCCTGGCTGTTGTGTTTGCCCGGTACGGGCGGCTTTTGCGGGCCGAGGTACGGCTCGTCGCCGGAGAAACCGCAGTCGTCCATTAGGGTCAGCATGGTGCTGAACCCGTTGTCGTCGGCAATCGTCAAAAAGCGGTCGATGCGCGCCATCAGCCCGTCACGGTCGTGCTCCCAGACGATAAACGGCAGGTTGATGCGCAGGGTGTTATAGCCCGCGTCCGCCGCCCAGCCCAGCTCGCGGTCGATAGTGGCGGGATCGAAGGTCTCTTCCTGCCAGATATCGGTCCAGTTCACCGCTGTCGACGGCAGATAGTTGAACCCGCACAGCCAGCCTTTTTGCTGATACCACGCCTGTGCCTGTTCTTTACTCCACTGCTCTTTCATTACGCATCCTCTTGCTGATAATGTTTAGCTAATAAATATTAGCTGCGGGATAAATGCGCAAATCGCGGTGCAAAGAAAAGCGACGCCTCTCACAAAGTTCACGCTTCGATGAATGAGAAACGTGATCGGCGGCGCTAAAGCGTGCGGTTAGGGTATGATGCGAATTCGCGAAAGGGAGAGGACGGATGAAGCGAAAAACGAAAGTGACGATGAACGATATTGCGCGGGCGGCGGGGGTGTCGCAGGCGACGGTATCGCTGGTGCTTAACCAGTCCCGCAACATCAAGCTCAGCGACGACACCCGCCAGCGGGTGATCAACGTCGCTACCGAGCTCGGCTACGACCGTCTTCCTGCCATTCACGCTCCGCGCAACCAGGAGGAGATCGCCCTGCTGGTCAGCTCGTTGCAGAGCTTCGACCCGTTTATCGACGCCATCAGCCAGGCGCGGGAAGCGGCGTGGCGCAACGAAACGTTGCTCACCGTCTACGACTACGGCGACGACGTGGAGCTGGCCCTGAACATCATCCGCCAGCTGGACAAGCGCAACTGCATCGGGATTATTCTTGCCTCTCCGGTCACGAACGTCGTCGATATGACGCCATTTCAGGACTGTACCCGCATCCCGCTGGTGCTGCTCAACCAGCGCGACCCTGGCTCGCCGCTGATGCCGTCGTTTATCCCGGACGACTACGCCAACGCCTTCCAGGTGACTAAACACCTCATCGCCTGCGGCGCCAGCCGTATCGCCCACATCACCGGCGAGAGCTGGATGGAGGCCTCGCGCCAGCGTCTGGCGGGCTACCAGGCGGCATTGAAGCAGGCCGGTTTAACGTGTGACGAGAGCCTGGTGCGCCAGACCAACTGGCAGTTCAGCGAGTCCTTTACCGCCACCACGTCCCTGCTGGAACTGACCGAACGCCCGGACGCCATTTTCTGTGCCAGCGACTGGCTGGCGATTGGCTGCTACCAGGCGCTGGCGGTGAATGGCGTGCGTATCCCGCAGGACATGCTGCTGGCGGGCTACGACGACCAGAAGATTTCCGAACAGCTAACCCCACCGCTGACCAGTATCCAGCTGCCCTACAGCGAGCTGGGACGGCTGGCGGTGGAGTACCTGTGCAATCAGGAAGATGCCGCCACGCACGTGACGCTGGCGGGCAGGCTGAAGGTGCGCGCCTCAAGCCCCGTCTGAAGTAAATACCATGCCCGCATAGGGCTTCTCGCGACACGCCGCCAGCCGCGCGGCGAGGCTGCCCACGTGCAGCTCCAGCTTGTGCCCGTCCGGGTCGAGAAAATAGAACGACGCCCCCTCGCTTTTGTTCTGCTTCCAGACGGTGACGCCCGCCTGCTCAAGCCTTTGCGAGAGCGGTTCAAAATCCTCTTCCGCCACGGTAAACGCGTAGTGGGTGTAGTCGCTCTCCTGCGGCGGCACGTACTGGCGCGCCTCGTCGTAGGACAGGCAGACCCACAGTTCGCCGCAGGTGAGATAGGCCCCGGTATTCCAGCGGGCGTGCAGCGTCAGCCCCAGCAGCTCGTGCCAGAAGGTGACGCTTTTTTGCAGGTCGCTGACCGCGAGGGTCAGATGATTGAGAGATTGCAGCATGACGTGCCCTTTTGTTTTTCGCGCCGGACGTGGTACGGTAAAGAGATGAACATAAACCACGCCGTGCTCACCGTAAACCGCTGGTGGCTGCCTTCTTAAGGCGGCACGGAGTAGTTTTCCCCATTTTCTGATAGCCGCCGAAAGGCGGCTTTCACTTTTCTAAGACCCCTTTCGGCAATTGCACATTAAGGAGTCTTTATGAACACACCAACCATCCTCACCGGCGACCGCCCAACCGGCCCGCTGCACCTCGGCCACTTCGTCGGATCGCTGCGCCAGCGCGTCGCGCTCCAGCAGACGCACAACCAATTTGTGCTGATTGCCGACCTTCAGGGGCTGACCGACAACGGCAGCAACCCGCAGAAGATCCGCGACAACATCCCCGAAGTGCTGGCCGACTACCTCGCCGCCGGCATCGACCCGAACCTGACCACGATCTGCCTGCAGTCCGCCCTGGCCGCCCTCGCCGAGCTGACGATGCTGTATATGAACATCGTCACCGTCGCCCGCGTGGAGCGTAACCCGACGGTGAAAAACGAGATTGCGCAGAAGGGCTTCGCCCGCTCGCTGCCGGTCGGGTTTATGGCCTACCCCATCAGCCAGGCGGCGGACATCACCGCGTTTAAGGCCGAGTGCGTGCCCGTCGGCGACGACCAGTTGCCGATGATTGAGCAGACCAACGAGATTGTGCACAAGATGAACAGCCTGCTGCCCGCCCCGGTGCTGCGCCACTGCAAGGCGATGCTGAGCGACACCAGCCGCCTGCCCGGCATCGACGGCAGCGCCAAGATGTCGAAATCGCTGGGCAACACGCTGCACCTGTCGGCCAGCGAAGAGACGATCCATCGTGCGGTCAGCGCCATGTACACCGACCCGAACCACCTGAAGGTGAGCGACCCGGGGCAGATTGAGGGGAACGTGGTGTTTACGTACCTCGACGCGTTTCATCCGGACAAGGAGAAGGTGGCGGCGATGAAGGCGCATTATCAGGCGGGCGGGCTGGGTGACCGGGTTTGTAAGAACGAGCTGGAGGGGTGTTTGCAGGAGCTGATTGCGCCGATGCGGGAGCGGCGGGCGATGTATATGCGTGACAAGGGCGAGTTAATGACGATGCTGAAGCGCGGCACGGAACGGGCGCAGGGGGTGACGCAGGCGACGTTGAGGGAGGTGAAGGTTGGGTTGGGGGTACCGGTGTTTAGTTAAAGTAGGTTTAGCGGTGGAGTGCGTGGAATTGGCATGAAGCCGCTTAATTGTTTTAGAAAGCAGCTATGAAATATCTCAAGCACGTTTCAGGCTGCATATCTTTCGGATGATATACATCAGTAGCGCGTTAACGACGACCATCATCCCACACAACACCCACAGGAATGATGGGTCTGCTTCACCATCAGCAAACCCCAGACCGGTACGATTTAAAAAATCATTGCTGGCTTGAGACAAGTAATCGAGCAAGCCTCCCAGAGGAAACAGGACGATAAAGAAGGAAGCAATGAGGCATGCCAGACCAATCAGGATATTATTTTTTAACTTTGCATGAAGCATAATCAGCCCTTCCTGTCACATCAATACGTCTATATGCCATCAACCCTTTACCACCAGGAACACGAATCTTCTTACGTGCAAGCAAAGATTGTCTGACCAGTTGAAAATCAGGGATATTATAGAACGTTATGCATCCCCACGACTCTCCCTCACCATTCGGCCTCAATGGATGAAGTCGAAATGAACCTCTGTCGACCCCATTCACAAATACGTTATCAGCCATGGTCGAAGCGTTAAACAAGCCGAACCATTCAGAATGATCGGTCCCGTTCTTGAAGTCTTTTACAAACCGCTCAACCCGATTAGCAATACTGCCTTCCGGTGCATCAACGATCCAGTACGTACCCACAGGTAATGCAGCATTCCTGATAAAGGCACACTCTGCGATATTGGTTACGGGGTCTATCCCTGAAAAAACGGGAAACGTCCCAACGCCATAAACGTGTAGTTTCAGCCTTCGTCCATCGGCTGAGACATCGTTGTAATCCATCCTACAAATCTGCATAGCAATCCTCCCTGTCGCTTTGCGGAGAATGTTACAACCGATTTATTGAGTGCACCAGCGGTGATAGATAATTCACGTGAAAAACAAAAAAAATACGGACATGCGCATTCATGCCCGTATTGATTTATCCTTTTACAGGATCACTGAGGTGGAAATTTATATATTATTTTGCAAAACCATTTCCGCGTTTCACCATAGGTATATCTCCCGTATCATTCAGCGCCCCCGGAAACGTTTTTAACCACTGCACGACTTTCTGTTTATTTATATTCACCACACTCATACCTTCCAGGCATCCCCATAATTCTCTTGTATGCTGCGGAGTAATCACAATGCAGTCTTTCATGGCGCGGATTTTTACCGGCATACCATTGATAAAGCCTGCACGGGTTAACCAGTCGCCACCCAGAAGAAGGTATTTCATGTCTATGCGCGCATAGAGTTCGCAGCAGGCGGCACTGTCCTGCGGTGTTTCCGCGCGTGGATGGACGGGTGCCACGTTGGTCTGGTTGCCGTGCAGACGGCGGGCGCTGTTTTTGCGTACCAGCTCGCGGTTTTCAATCATGCCGGCGAAAGCATCTGATTCTGTTTTGCAAACAGTAAACTCTGGCTTAAAATTCGTCGCAGCCATTTTCAACTCCTCAGTAGTTGGTAGTGGTTAGCGGTATGGGGGTGTTGCAGCACCTTCATATCGCGAATTCCTCGTTTAAATTTCTTTGATACTTCCTTTTGCCGTACGGCGTAATTTCTGGTGTTCATTATACAGGGCTGAATATAAATACAGCGGTTTGGTGTGGGGTAAATTTGAAATTTGCGAGGGTGATTCAGGAAATAGGGTTCTGTGGGGTAAGCTCATGTTTTTGTTGATTGTGGGTTGATTGGTCTGGGTTTTGCGAGCATCATCGCAATTATTTACCTTCTTCCGTAACGCGATGGCTTCCAGCAAAACTCTCGAACAGGCAATTGCCGACATCACCATCTGGCGCAAAGGCGAACAGCGTGCGCCGCATAAGCCTTTATTGCTTCTGTACGTGCTGGCGAACTATCAGCAAGGGCATGCGCGACTGTTTGATTACGGAACCGAGGTCCACGAGCAGCTGCTTTGCCTGTTAGAACGCTTTGGCCCACAGCGGAAGGCACATTACCCAAATATGCCCTTCTGGCGGCTCAAGAGGGACGGATTTTGGGATCTTCAGAATACTGAGTTCTGTTCGACCACTGGCAGTAAGCAACCGCCTGTTAAAGAACTTGTGGAACATAACGTCGCAGGCGGGTTTGATGAAGAACACTTTGCGTTGCTGAGTAAGAATAGAAACCTGATCGGCTCGCTGGCGCAGCAGATCCTTGAAGCACACTTTCCAGAAAGTATTCAGGAAGAGCTCGCGGATGAGATGGGCTTTGATATTCAGCAGATCCGTAAGGTTCGCGATCCGTTTTTCCGTCAGCAGGTGCTGCGTGCGTATAACTATGAGTGCGCAATCTGTGGATTCAACATGCGGCATGATAACGCCTCTGTTGGACTTGAAGCCGCGCATATCAAGTGGAAGCAGTTTGGCGGACCGTGTGAGATCCCGAACGGACTGGCGTTGTGTGCGATTCATCATAAGGCGTTTGATAAAGGATCTATTGGGCTGGATGAGAATATGCGTTTGCTCGTGTCCGAGGCGGTGAATGGGAATGGGATTGTTGGGCGGTTGTTCTGGGATTTTGCTGGGAAGCAGATTGCGTTGCCGATGGTTAAAGGGATTTATCCAAGGGAGGGGTTTGTTGAATGGCATAGGAAGGAGGTGTTTAGGAAGTGAATGCGAAGCCCGGACGCGAATTTATCAACAATAAACAAACATTAATACAGTCTTACTAACTATACATACCTAAATCAGTACTAATATTCGCAAGTCAAATTCAATTCAAAACAAACCGTAAAAGGTGGATAACAATTCATCCCTTACAACATCCATATGGCTATAAAACAAGATTTATGCGCGCAGGATAGTTTTTTACATTGATATAATCCTACCTTAAAAAGTCAACTGTGAGTTAAAACGACCAGTAGCGTTAAATTTACTACTATTACGCTAGTCCCGAATGCAAATCCATACGCCTGTTAACTGGATTCAGAGTACCTTCGTTTCTCAATTGTTGAGCGGCCTTACATATGTCATATTGCTAAGTAAAACAGCACATTGTCTGAATCCCTGAGTTGATCATCTTAGTCATCTCAACATACCTAGAAACTTTTCTTGGCCAAGCAGTGCCACCCTGAGCCTGAAGACACTGAATGTTCCATTTTTTCATACTTTCCTTGCTTACCATCATATTTTCTGCTCATCGCCCATTCTCTATACATCGCAATAGTAATGCAGATGTTTTTTGTACAAACCAGCCTGAGCTGAAAAATTTATTGGTTTTGAGCAAAAAATAGCCATAAATTGTTTGCATTATGTCACAATTTTTTGCTGGTCATGGCTTTTAGGTGACCGCGATGACATGAGTGTATATATAGTTGCCTTTCAAATATATTAGCATGATAATATGATCATCATTATTCAGATTGGATGAAAAAATGGAAGCTAAAGAGTGTAAAGTTCAAGATATCCTTACAGAGAATAAAAGATTTATTATACCATCCTATCAACGCCCATATAGCTGGAGCGTTGATAATGCGGAGCAACTCATTGATGATATTTATAAAAGCTCCCAATCAGATGAAAGCGAATATTTCATAGGAAGTATGATTTGTATTAGTAAAGGACAAAATAATTTCGAGGTTGTTGATGGTCAACAACGTTTGACAACATTAAGTATCATTGTCTCTGAATTAAAAAAGATAATCCCATTACAAGGTATCAAGGATGATCTGCAGAAAAGGGTCTTGCCAATTGACGTTTACTCAGAGGAAACTGAAGAGCCAAGATTAATCGTAAGGAAAAAAGAGTACGAGCTTTATAAATATTACATTCTGCAAGATTTAAAAGATTATAAACCAGAAAAACCTTCAGACACCGATTTAGTTTTCATCAGTAACTCTGAAGTCATAAGAAATTATTTAACTCAGTTATCTGTTAATGATCTTAAATTGTTAGCAAAATATATACTCCAAAATGTATATATTGTATTTGTTCAAACTGATGATATTGTTTCTTCATTTAGATTATTTAACGTTTTAAATAGTCGTGGCTTACCTTTAAGCAATGCTGACTTATTAAAAAATGCACTTTTTGAATCAGCATCAGCACATAATAAAAAATCAGAGCAAATCGAGTCGGCCTGGTCTCAAATTGAAGATATGGTCGGTGTAAGAAAACTTGATAAATTTCTTACCCTCCATAAACTTTCTGAGAAAAAAGATCGCGACAGAGTTTTGCAAAAAGGATTCGAATCTTTCATTGAAAACTTACAGGAGCAATTTGCTGGCGATGCTATTGCGATGTCTTTAATGTTAGTGAACTCTGCAAAAAATTACACAAAAATATTAGAAAATGATTTCGAACATCCTTCAATAAGGAGAAAGATAGCATCACTTAGTAATCTTGGCGTAGACGAGTGGATTCCACCTATAATGGCATTCATGAATCGAATGGCTCGTTCCGACAACTTTACTATGGAGGATTTCTCACAATTTATAACTAGTTTCGAAAAGGTCTATATGCATGGCTGGTTGAAAAAACAAATTAAGAGCCAAAGAGAAATGGTCTGCTATTCGACACTTGTTGCTGTAAATAATGACATGTCTTTCCCTTCAATAATCAATCAGATTAATCAACATGCCGATAATGTCGGATTTTCCTTGGCACTCGACGATGACTTATATGAACCCAGACCTAACCAAGTGAATTTAATAAAAGCAATTCTTCTTCGCTTGGATATGGAGCAACAAGACGAAAGCGTTATTAAAACATACACTGGACGAATTACTATCGAGCATATATTACCTCAGGCTTTAGTTAATGAATATTGGATACAGAGATTCAATCCACAAGAACATATTTACTGGTTACATAAAATTGGCAATTTAACCCTAATCAGCGGAAGTAAAAACTCAGAAGCGCAACACTATGACTTTATTAAGAAAAAAACCATTTATGAGAAATTAAATAGTAAGAGTTCATTTGATTTAACAAAAGATGTATGTAAATCGGAATGTTGGGGGATTGAAGAGCTTAAAGACCGACATGAAAAAATGAAGCTACAGCTAAAAGAACTATGGTTAGTATAAATCCCAGCCCGACTAATAAAACATACCTATGGTAGGTATGTTTTATTCATAGGACTGAAACGCAAATTTTTATATTGTTAATATTTAAATATAGATGAAGTAGGATGATTCAGTCAGTCACGGAGATCTCGCAACCAAGGTTATAAGGGCGACCTGCTCCCGTTGATTAATACACCGTGATGTTATTTATGTCTTTTTTAGCCACATGAGGGCATCAGCATGAAGAAACGCTTTAACATGAATTTGTCTGCATCTTCAGCTTCGTATACAAAAAAGCACCCGAAGGTGCTTTTCTTTATGCCATAAGTGTTTCAAATTCTTTTTCAAATTCAGTCATTCTTTCTCTACTATTGTAGAACGGTAGCCCCCATACAACATACTTCTTGTTTGAGAATAACTGCTCAATTTCGAAGTGCTCCTTGATGCTCACCAAGAACTTTTCCTTCCACTCATCAGCCTTCAGCAGATGTGTACCCTTGGGTTCAACAAATACCTGATAGTGCATAGTATTTGTTTTTTCCTTACCTATCAGATACAGGATGAAGTCCGGTTCAAATGGACGACCATCTTCAAAGGCATAAATCTTGAAATGCTTTTCATTCCGAATCAGATAAGCTTCTGAATAAACCTTGGACAGCTCCTTGTACTTCTTATCAATGTATTGAATCAGAAGTTTTTCTTCAGAAGTCCCAAAGCAATCATCAAAGACAAACCATGCCCTTGTCGTCAAATCCAAGTGGTAGGCCGTTTCGGTAACATTGTTCATGGACTTGCCGAACTCTTGATCTTCGCCACCATCAATCATGAAGTTCAAGGTCTTGTCAGTGAATACTTCCTTTATCATCCGCGGTGTGAACTCCTTGCTACCCTTGAACTCAATCTTGTCAGAGGCAATCACACCACTGATTTCACTGAGCACCTGGATCGCAGCATCAAGCTTCTCATCCGGAGATAGGTTTGCTACCTGTTCGGGTAGCCCAGTAACCTCAATTTTTATCCTGCCAAGGTAGCTATCTGATGTGATGAATTCAGTCACCGACCTCAGGTTAGGCAGATATTTTTTTAGGCTGGAGAACTCATAAAACTCGATCCGCTGAAGAGCCTTCCTAACAACGGCAGTCCCAAAATCCTTCAGCAAGTAGTCCTTGCTTTCTTTGTTAGCACCACGATCGTTATCTTGAGCTTCAAAGGCAACAATACTCCTAGTATAACCAGTCCTCAACGACACATGGTGTGTCCTGTTGATGATGCTACTTTCTAGGCCGTTGATATCTTCGCGCAAATACTTCACACGGTCATTTAAGAAGACATGGCCAGCCTTGAAGAGAGCAGTTTGCTTGAAGGAATCCTTCAAGTGAATCTGTCTTTCCTTGGTTTCCTTTGCCTTCATACCGATTTCTTGCAATGCGGTATTTAGCTCTTGGATGTACTTTGGGTTGTACGCACTGTGATAGTAGAGCTCTTCACAGATTCGCATTTCATGGTCGAGATCAGAATCAAACTTTCGGCGATACAACGGTTCATCATCTGCAGTCTGGAAAGGGCAGTAACGAGCACCACGACCAATCAACTGTGCTTCGCTCATCGTTGTCTTTCCGATCTTCCCACCCTTGCTATCGCGAGTGTCATAAAGACGAACTATGTCAAAGAGGTTAAGAACATCCCACCCCTCATTAAGCTTATCTACTGCAAAGACAGAACGATATTCGTTCGTTTCTAATGAGTTCACTGCTAACTGCTTTGCCACAGAATCTTCTTTGCTATTAACTGAAATAAGCTTCTCTTCAGAGAAATCTTCCTTCAACTCAATGATCAGGTTCTCCAACGAGATATTGTTCTTTTCCAGATAGGCAAACACCTTCAAAATCGTTTCATCACTGCTACGATTTTTAATAGCTTGCAGTGTCTCTGCATTTAGAGTTTTGATGCATAAAACAAAGTCTTCAAAGAATGCTTGGCTGTCTTTAATAGTTTTGGACTTGAACATAATGACAGGCTTGATGTGCAACCTGTTCTTCTCAAAGATTTTGCGCCGATACTGGCTCAGAAGCACGGCCTGCAATGCTCGATCAATGAGTGGCAAGTCAGCCTGCAAGACCTTTACTTCCTTGGAATATCCATCTTTTCTGAATTCCTTTAGAGGATAGTCAAACAGGAGTTTTGGCAGATACTTTGCCTTCAGATTGTCATCACTGAAATCAACGGTAGCAGTGAATTCAAGAAGCAAGTTAGCAGTGTTTGCACGGAAGATTTTTTCGACAGTGCCTTCCCAAGACACAATTCCAAAAAGCTCTTCTTGGTCAACTTCTTTACCCTTCTTGGTGTCAGCATTGATGTGATGGGCCTCATCAGAAATCAGAACGATTTTCTGGTCTTCAAAGTCATCATAGGTAAGACTATTTTCCTTGGGTGTATTCAAAGCCATGTGCAGACCTTGAATAGTAGAGAAAACAATGTTTATGTCATCGGGATTGACACTCTGGAAGTTTTCAACTTCACGTATGGCAACCCGCTTGTCGCCAAAACTAATAGTTTCAGCGAACAGATATTTCTTGGACACAGAGTTCAGGAAGTTGTCTCTGGTCTTCTCAATGATGTTGCTGTTATTCACGAAGAACAGAAAATTCCTGTACCCCTTTTCATAGAGATAGGAAATCAAACCAGCCATCATCAAGGTTTTGCCACTGCCTGTTGCCATGTGGAAGAGCAGTTGGTGATTCTGACGAGGCTTGCCATCAAAAGCCTCTTCCCAGTAGTTCTTGAAAAACTTAAAGGCTCGTTCCTGATAGGGGCGCATAGGGAAAGCAGGATTCAAGTTACCAGTAATGGAATCTGGTAGCTTCGTTCCTTCAATCGATCTTTTCCCAAGTTCTTCAATAAGGACTTGGGACAGTGTTTTCACATCGGTCATTCCAAATCCTTAAGCAAAAAACTTCTTGTTCATTGCCTTATCGGCATCAGAAATTTCATAGGTAGCATCATCAATTTCGGATAATGGAACATACAACATGTTCTTATCCAAAGTCTCAATCAAGAATTTCTTCTGATCGGCAAAGCTCAATTCAACAAAATCATTCTTAGATTCGTCAAATGCCTTTGGATTTACACGATAAGACAAAAATGCCTTGTCTTGCATCGTGCTCCAGATAGTCAGAAGCTCTTCAGGTGATTTGGCAGAGTGAATGGCATCAACAAAGATCTGATTGGCTTGAGCAAGTTCGCAATAGACGAATGAATAGCCACGGATAATCTAGACACTTCCGAGCCGTTGATGGACTGACCCCGCCCCGGTAGACGATCCTGCCCTATAGTTTGAGCATAGGAGGAGCGTATGGGCACACCACGATTTACACCTGAATTTAAGGAAGAAGCCGTCCGTCAGATAACAGAACGCGGTTATTCCGTTGCCGAAGTATCCGACCGTCTGGGCGTTTCTGCACACAGCCTCTACAAGTGGCTACGGGCTATCAAACCTGATAACAGCGAACAGCATGCCCGGGATTTACTGGAAGCCAAAAGCGAGATCCTGAAACTCCGGGCGCAGCTAAAACGCACCGAAGAAGAACGGGATATCCTGAAAAAGGCCGCGCGGTACTTTGCAAGGGAGCCCGACTGAAGTACCGCTTTATCAATGAACACCGCACTGTATGGGGTGTGATGACGATGTGTCGGGTACTGAATGTCGCCCGGGCCGGGTTCTATGCGTGGCTGCACAACCCGGTCTCGGCGCGTGATAAAGATAACCAGCGTCTGCTGATGCTTATCCGCGACTCATATTCACTGAGCGGAGGCGTATACGGTTACCGGCGGGTTCATGGCGACCTGAACGAAATCGGGGAAACCTGTGGTAGAAACCGGGTGGGTCGGATCATGCAACTGGACCGGATCAAAGCTGTGCGCGGCTATAAAGCGCCACGTCGTATCGCTGGCAGGCCTTCAGTCGTTGCCCCTAATCGCGTGCAGCGGCAGTTCACCGTTGTCCGGGCCACCCAGGTCTGGGTCACAGATATTACTTATATCCGCACCTGGCAGGGCTGGCTGTATCTGGCGGTGGTTATCGATCTCTTCGCCCGTAATGTGGTCGGCTGGTCGATGAAGCCCACTCTCTCACGCGAACTGGCACTCGACGCGCTGATGATGGCCGTCTGGCGGCGAAAACCGGACGGCGAGGTCATCGTGCACTCAGACCAGGGCAGCCAGTACGGCAGTGACGACTGGCAGCGCTTCTGCCGGGCTAATAACCTGGCCCCGAGCATGAGCAGGCGTGGCAACTGCTGGGATAATGCGGTGGCCGAATCGTTCTTCAGTTCGCTGAAAAAAGAGCGGATCAGAAAACGCATCTATAAAACCCGGGATCTGGCCCGGGCCGATATCTTCGATTACATTGAAGTGTTCTACAACCGGGCCCGGCGCCACAGTCACCTCGGCGGCCTCAGTCCGGAGGCCTTCGAACAGGCCTCATCGTGAGGACAGAATTTGTCTACGGGCGTGGGGTCAGTCCACTAGGGTTACCTAATTCACCTATGTCTACTTCTGGCACAATGCAGAAATGAGATA
>ENA-UOZR01000135-UOZR01000135.1-food-metagenome-genome-assembly--contig:-NODE-135-length-36749-cov-15.581403_pt1 | contig 36749 bp, 30 predicted proteins | sample MGYA00249873_ERZ772733 | MGnify/ENA primary metagenome ERZ772733 (study PRJEB29005, sample SAMN08379462) | food metagenome | isolation source: cheese - non spiked | study: EMG produced TPA metagenomics... | reverse complement strand
CCTTTATGGCGGCTGAAGCCATTGAAACCGAAGCGAAAAAACGCGGCTGGTGGGTGAAGGTTGAAACTCGCGGCTCTGTTGGCGCGGGTAATGCCATCACACCGGAAGAGGTGGCCGAAGCCGATCTGGTGATCGTGGCGGCCGATATCGAAGTGGATCTGGCGAAGTTTGCCGGTAAGCCGATGTACCGCACCTCAACCGGCCTGGCGCTGAAGAAAACTGCGCAGGAGTTTGATAAAGCGCTGGCGGAAGCCAAACCTTATCAGGCGACCGGTGCGGCTAAGACGCCTGGCGAAGGTAAGAAAGAGTCTGCGGGTGCCTATCGTCACCTGTTAACCGGGGTTTCCTACATGCTGCCGATGGTGGTGGCGGGCGGCCTGTGTATTGCGCTCTCCTTTGCCTTTGGTATCGAAGCCTTTAAAGAGCAGGGCACGCTGGCGGCAGCCTTGATGCAGATTGGTGGCGGCTCCGCGTTTGCGCTGATGGTGCCGGTGCTGGCGGGCTTTATCGCCTTCTCCATCGCTGACCGTCCGGGTCTGACGCCGGGTCTTATCGGCGGTATGCTGGCCGTGAGCACTGGTTCTGGCTTTATCGGCGGTATTATTGCCGGTTTCCTTGCCGGTTACGTGGCGAAGCTCATCAGCTCTAAGCTGAAGCTGCCGCAGAGTATGGAGGCGCTGAAACCTATCCTGATCATCCCGCTGATTTCCAGCCTGGTGGTCGGTCTGGCGATGATTTACCTGATTGGTAAGCCGGTCGCGGGCATTCTGGAAGGTCTGACCCACTGGCTGCAAACCATGGGGACGGCGAACGCGGTGCTGTTGGGCGCAATCCTCGGCGGTATGATGTGTACCGACATGGGCGGTCCGGTAAACAAAGCGGCATACGCGTTCGGCGTTGGCCTGCTGAGTACCCAGACCTATGCGCCTATGGCGGCGATCATGGCGGCAGGTATGGTGCCTCCGCTGGCGCTTGGCCTGGCGACAATCATTGCCCGTCGTAAGTTCGATAAAGCGCAGCAGGAAGGCGGCAAAGCGGCGCTGGTGCTGGGTCTGTGCTTCATTACCGAAGGCGCAATACCGTTTGCGGCGCGCGATCCAATGCGTGTTCTGCCATGCTGTATCGTCGGCGGTGCGGTAACGGGAGCTATCTCCATGGCGGTAGGTGCGAAACTGATGGCACCGCACGGCGGTCTGTTCGTCCTGCTGATCCCTGGCGCCATCACGCCGGTGCTGGGCTACCTGCTGGCGATTGTTGCCGGTACGCTGGTGGCGGGTCTGTCTTACGCGGTGCTGAAGCGTCCGGAAGCGGAAGTGGTCGCAAAAGCAGCCTAAAAGAGGTGTCGGGTGGCGGCTTCGCCTTACCCGACCTACAAAAAAGCCGGGTCGCGTTTAGCGCCCGGCTTTTTTTATGCCGCCTGTTCAGCGGTCTGCTGTGCCTTCAGCCAGGCAATCTCTTCTGCCCAGATATCCGGATTGATGGTTTCCAGCACCATTGGAATGCCGTCGAAGCGGGCATCCTGCATGATAAAGCGGAACGCATCGTGGCCGATATTACCTTCGCCCAGGCTGTGGTGACGGTCTACGCGGCTGCCGAACGCGCTTTTCGCATCGTTTAAGTGCATACCGCGAAGATACTTAAAGCCAACAATACGCTCGAACTCTTCGAAGGTATTTTTCGTGGCCTCGGTTGTGCGCAGATCATACCCGGCGGCAAACGCGTGGCAGGTATCAATGCATACGCCCACGCGGGATTTGTCTTCCACGCCGTCGATGATCGCCGCCAGATGCTCAAACTTAAAGCCGAGGTTGCTGCCCTGACCGGCGGTATTCTCAATCACCGCCGTCACGCCCTGGGTTTTATCCAGCGTCATGTTGATGGACTCGGCGATGCGCGCCAGACAGGCGTCTTCGTCGATTTGCATCAGATGGCTACCGGGATGGAAGTTCAGCAGCGTCAGCCCCAGCTGTTCACAGCGCTGAACCTCATCCAGGAATGCTTCGCGGGATTTTTCCAGCGCCTCAGCAACCGGGTGGCCGAGGTTAATCAGGTAGCTGTCGTGCGGGAGGATCTGCCCAGGCCCATAGCGGTATTTCTCGCAGGCGGCTTTGAAGTCATCAATCACTTCCGCGGTGAGGGGAGCTGCGCGCCACTGGCGCTGGTTTTTGGTGAACAGGGCGAAAGCGGTCGCCTCGATTTCGGCGGCGCGAATGGCGGCATTCGCAAGGCCACCGGCAGCGCTGACGTGCGCTCCAACATATTTCATAAAAAGACTCCTGTTAACCCGAAATGCCTATGATAGCGGGTTAACAGGAGAAGGACGAGATGGTTTATGCCAACAGGCTGTGTACCGCAAGGTTAATCGCACCGCCGCCAACAATCAGCCAGATGAACAGCACCAGCGCCATCAGCAGCGGTTTCGCCCCGGCTTTTTTCAGCGCGCTGACGTGCGTGGTGACGCCCAGCGCCGCCATCGCCATCGCCAGCAGGACCGTATCCAGCGTGACCAGCATATCCACCATCACTTTTGGCAGCAGGTGGAAAGAGTTGAAGATAGCGACCACGATGAACAGGATCGCAAACCACGGAATGGTGATTTTGCTTTTCTCGCTGCCGCCTGCAGGAGCCAGCTGTTTAACCCGCGCCGCGAGGAAAATCAGGAACGGGGCCAGCATCATCACGCGCAGCATTTTGGCAATGACCGCCGCGTTTTCCGCTTCCGGGTTAATGGCGTGACCTGCCGCCACCACCTGCGCCACTTCGTGCATGGTTGAGCCGATATAAATGCCGTAGGTTTCCGGGCTAAACCAGTGCGCCACCAGCGGATACATGGCTGGATACAGGAAGATCGCCAGCGTACCGAAGATAACTACCGTCGCGACGGCAACCGTGACTTTACTGGCTTCGGCTTTGACTACCGGCTCTGTTGCCAGTACAGCCGCTGCGCCGCAGATGCTGCTACCCGCACCGATCAGCCAGCTGGTCTGTTTGTCCAGTCCAAAGATCTTCTGGCCGATAAAGCACGCCAGTAAAAAGGTGCTCGAAAGGGTCAGGACGTCGATGGCAATCCCGCTGACACCCACATCCGCGATCTGCGAAAAGGTGAGACGGAAGCCATAAAGGATGATACCGAGACGTAATAAATGCTGCTTGGCGAAAATCACGCCGCCGTCGCAGGATTTCCAGATGTGCGGGTAAACGGTGTTCCCGACCACCATGCCGAGCAGAATGGCCAGCGTCAGGGCGCTGAACCCTGCGCCGGCAACAGCTGGTATACTGCCACCCCATAAGGCCACGCCGGTAACCACGGCGCTGAGCGCGAGACCCGGCACGAAGTGCCACACTGTACGATGATGTTGTAAGGTGATTTCTGACATAACCTTCTCCTTTGTCTGGCTAAAGGTTACGGCGCTCTGGCTTAAAAATAAAATTGATTATATATTTATAATCAATCTTTATAAGTGGTAAGCAACCATGCACATTACATTGCGTCAGCTGGAAGTATTTGCCGAGGTGCTGAAAAGCGGCTCGACAACCCAGGCGTCACAAATGCTGGCGCTCTCGCAGTCCGCCGTTAGCGCGGCCTTGACCGATCTTGAAGGGCAACTGGGCGTCCAGCTTTTCGACAGGGTAGGAAAGCGACTGGTGGTGAACGAACATGGCCGCCTGCTGTATCCGCGTGCCCTGGCCTTGCTTGAGCAGGCAACGGAGATCGAACAGCTGTTCCGCGAGGACAACGGCGCTATTCGCGTCTACGCCAGCAGCACGATCGGTAACTACATCCTGCCGGAAGTGATCGCCCGCTACCGCCGGGATTTTCCGACCCTGCCGCTGGAGATGAGCGTCGGCAACAGCCAGGACGTGATTAATGCGGTGATTGATTTCCGCGTGGACATCGGTCTTATCGAAGGGCCGTGCCACAACGTTGATATCATTGCGGAGCCCTGGCTTGAGGATGAGCTGGTGGTGTTTGCTTCCCCGGCCTCTTCTTTACTCCAGGGCGAGGTTACACTGGAGCGTCTGGCGCAGGCGCAGTGGATCCTGCGAGAGCAGGGCTCCGGCACGCGTGAGATTGTCGATTATCTGCTGCTGTCCCATCTGCCGCAGTTCCAGCTAGGGATGGAGTTAGGTAACTCCGAGGCCATTAAGCATGCCGTACGTCATGGCCTGGGCATTAGCTGTCTTTCCCGACGGGTGATCGCCGAACAGCTGGAAACCGGCTCTCTGGTTGAGATCCCCGTTCCGCTGCCGAAGCTGGTGCGCACGCTGTGGTGCATCCACCATCGTCAGAAACACCTTTCCAGCTCGCTCCAGCGTTTTCTGCGCTATTGCGAGATGTAAAAGCGCCCCTCACCCTGGCCCTCTCCCCAAAGGGGAGAGGGAAAAATTATGCTTTACTTATAATCCTGGCCGAGTCATGAAGCTCTCTTATAACTGAGCATTTCTGCCGGAAGCAACGCAGATCGTCTGCTACAATCGCGCCTCATTTATTGAATGGACAGCATTTTCACATGGTTTCAGAAACTAAAACCACAGAAGCGCCCGCGCTACGTCGCGCACTTAAGGCGCGTCACCTGACGATGATCGCCATTGGCGGCTCCATCGGTACGGGTCTTTTCGTTGCCTCTGGCGCAACAATTTCGGCAGCCGGCCCGGGTGGGGCATTATTCTCTTATATCCTGATTGGCCTGATGGTCTACTTCCTGATGACCAGCCTGGGCGAACTGGCGGCATACATGCCGGTGTCTGGTTCGTTTTCGACCTACGGACAAAAATACGTTGAGGAAGGCTTCGGCTTCGCGCTGGGCTGGAACTACTGGTACAACTGGGCGGTGACCATCGCCGTTGACCTGGTCGCGGCACAGCTGGTGATGACCTGGTGGTTCCCGGACACGCCAGGCTGGATCTGGAGCGCCCTGTTCCTGGCGGTCATCTTCCTGCTGAACTACATCTCCGTGCGCGGTTTCGGCGAAGCGGAATACTGGTTCTCTTTGATTAAAGTGGCAACCGTCATCATCTTTATCGTCGTCGGTGTGGCGATGATCGTTGGTATTTTCAAAGGGGCCGAACCGGCGGGCTGGAGTAACTGGACAATAGGCGATGCGCCGTTTGCCGGGGGCTTCTCGGCGATGATTGGCGTGGCGATGATTGTCGGCTTCTCCTTCCAGGGCACCGAACTGATTGGCATTGCGGCCGGTGAATCCGAAAACCCGGAGAAGACCATCCCGCGCGCGGTGCGTCAGGTGTTCTGGCGTATCCTGCTGTTCTATGTGTTCGCGATCCTGATTATCAGCCTGATCATTCCGTATACCGACCCAAGCCTGCTGCGTAACGACGTAAAAGACATCAGCGTCAGCCCGTTCACGCTGGTCTTCCAGCACGCGGGTCTGCTCTCAGCGGCGGCGGTGATGAACGCGGTGATCCTGACGGCGGTACTGTCTGCGGGTAACTCCGGGATGTACGCCTCCACCCGCATGCTCTACACCCTGGCCTGCGACGGTAAAGCGCCGCGTATTTTCTCGAAACTGTCTCGCGGTGGCGTGCCACGCAACGCGCTGTATGCGACCACGGTGATTGCGGGTCTCTGTTTCCTGACCTCCATGTTCGGCAACCAGACGGTCTACCTGTGGCTGCTTAACACCTCTGGTATGACGGGCTTCATTGCCTGGCTGGGCATTGCCATCAGCCACTACCGTTTCCGTCGCGGGTACGTCAAGCAGGGGCATGATCTGAATAACCTGCCGTACCGGTCAGGATTCTTCCCGCTGGGGCCGATCTTCGCCTTTGTTCTGTGCCTGATCATTACCCTGGGCCAGAACTATGAGGCCTTCCTTGCGGACACCATTGACTGGGGCGCCGTCACGGCCACCTATATTGGCATTCCGCTGTTCCTGATCATCTGGTTTGGCTACAAACTGACGAAAGGAACGCGCTTCGTTCGCTACAGTGAAATGGATTTCCCGGAACGATTCAAACAATAACCGCACTTCCTCTCTTTTAGCCCGCTCAATCGAGCGGGCTTTTTTATGGGCAGATCAGAAGCTGTAGGTCATGCCAACGGTATAGCGACGGCCATCCAGCACGGTGTCATACGTATCGTAATCAATCTGCTTATCGAGCACGTTATACACACCGGCAGTAACCAGCAGGTTTTTGTTGGCGTTGTAGCGCATACCGACATCAACCTGAGTGTAGGACGGTGTACCCTGTGACATTGACGTGCGGCTCAGATACTCAGACGTTTTACCGCGCAGGTTCAGACGGCTCCAGAAGCCGACGTCGGGCGTCGCCTGCCAGTCCAGGGTGGTGTTGAACATGTGTTTTGGCATTTTGTTCAGTGGCTTGCCGGAGAACTGGCCGCTCTTCTGCTCGGATTCCGTATAGGTGTAGTTTGCAGTCCAGTTCACATCGCGCGTGATTTTCCAGCCGAACGAGGACTCCACACCGCGCATATTGGCTTTGTCCACGTTGACGCGATCGCTGACGAAATCATAGCTATGATCGCCAATCGTACAGGCGGGATCGGCGCTGCTGTTACAGCGGCGAACTTCCGTAATTTTATCCTTGAAGTCGGTATTAAACAGCATCACACCGGCATTAAGGTTATCGTTGTTATCCCAGAGCAGGGCGAGCTCTTCGCTCAGGCTCTTCTCGGGTTTCAGATCCGGGTTGCCGACGATGATACCGTCAAGACGGCCGCCACCTGTCACCTGGCCCCAGCTGGCAGACGACTGACGCAGATCCGGCGCACGATAGCCAGCAGAAACCCCGCCTTTCAACGTCCACTGATCGGCCAGGTGCCATACGCCGTAACCGCGCGGCGTCCAGTTCGTCCCGTAGTTTTGGTCTTTATCCATACGCAGGCCGCCGGTCAACGTAAAGCTTTCCGTCATTGACCATTCATCTTCGGCAAACAGGGCCCAGCTCCAGCGCGTCAGTTTGTTCAGGCCGTCAGCAGCTTCTAGCTGATTGCCGTTGTCGCGCAATTTCTCATAACGGTACTGTCCGCCGAGGGTCAACGTATGATCGCCGAGGAAGATCTGGTTCTGGTTGTTAAAGGTGGTGTTGTAGGAACGCATTTTGCGACCTGGATTATTGGTCTCTTCCTGCTGGATATAGCTGGTGGTATTGAAGTCGTCGTAATAACCACTGTGGGTTAACGAGTAGGTCGTGTGCTCATAGCGCGAGTCGCTTTTGGTATTTGGCGTACAAGTTGTTCCCCGGCAGGTTTCAGCCGCTTTCGACATCCCCGGGGTGCTGTTTCTGTCCTGAAGCTCGCGAGCAAAGTCGAGATCGAAATCGTTCTTCTCGTCCGGCGTGAAGTTCAGCGTAATGCCACCGTTACGCATTTTCTGCTCGTTATAGCCGTTCACGATTTTATCTTCTGCGCGGCGTGACAACAGCCCCGTCACTTTTGCACCCAGCAGCCCGTCAATCAGGGGACCAGAGGCGTAGGCGTTGGTCTGGAAGATATCGCCGGAGTCATGATTTTCCTGGAAGGTTGCATCGCCATGCAACGAACCGGTCCAGGCTTTGGTGTTCGAGACTTTTTTGGTAATGACGTTAATGACGCCACCCATAGCATCGGAGCCGTAAAGCGAGGACATCGGGCCGCGGATGACCTCGATGCGCTCAATGGACTCCAGCGGCGGCAGCCAGCCTTGTTCAATACCCGAGTTGTCGCTGTTGGGGCGGGTGCTTCGCGTACTGACGCGTTTGCCGTTCACCAGGAACAGGGTGTACTGAGAGGCCATGCCGCGAATACTGATATCACTGCTACTTCCACCGCCGGTGACGACGACGCCCGGGACATCTCTCAGGGCATCGGTAACATCACGGTAGGCTTTATCTTCAATCTGCTGTTTTGAAATCACAGAGATGGAGGCGGGGGCATTCTGGATCTTTTGTTCAAAACCCGTCGCGGTAACGACAACGGTGTCCTGATCGGCTGCGTGAACGAAGGGGGAACATGTGGCAGCGCCAATGGCGACGGCCAGGAGCTTAATGCGTGGTATTGTCATTTGTACATTCCGTATAAAAATGAAAAAAACTCCATCGGGATAACCCTGAGAACTGTATGTTTTTGTCTTGTAAGCACTCTTTGAGATGGAGAAGAGCCTGGAATTGTACAAAAGAATGTAGAATTGTAAACACAAATGATAATTGAAATCATTTGTGTTTGAGTGAGGGCGACGGAAAACAGGCTGGATTCAAGCGGATAGGATTATGTAAATGAGGGGAAAGGCCCGACAGGCGAGAGGCTATCGGGCAAACAGCTGTATTTACGCGAACAAATGTGTCGCATGGAAGCGAAGATGATCTTCAATAAAGGACGCCATAAAGTAATAGCTGTGATCGTATCCCGGCTGTATGCGCAGAGTCAGCGGCCAGTCCTTCTGGCGCGCGGCTTCCGCCAGCACCGCAGGCTGTAACTGCCCGGCGAGGAACTGATCGGCATCACCCTGATCCACCAGCATCGGGATAGCGTCTTCTGGCTGGCTTGCCAGCAACAGCGCACAGCTGTCCCATTCCTGCCATTTCTCTGCATCCTCACCCAGATAGTGCGTGAAGGCTTTTTGCCCCCACGGCACCTGCGTTGGGTTCACAATCGGCGCAAATGCGGACACGCTGGTGTATTTCCCCGGATTTTTCAGCGCCATTATCAGCGCCCCGTGGCCACCCATCGAATGTCCGCTTATCGCGCAGCGCTCGCTGACCGCGAACTGAGAGTGCACCAGGGCAGGCAGTTCATCGCGAATGTAGTCATACATGCGGTAATGGCTCGCCCAGGGTTGTTCCGTGGCGTTGAGATAGAACCCGGCGCCTTTACCCAAATCGTATCCGGCATCGTCGGCCACGTCATCGCCACGCGGGCTGGTATCTGGCATCACCAGCGCAATGCCCAGTTCGGCGGCAATACGCTGGGCGCCCGCTTTGGTGGTGAAATTTTCGTCGTTGCAGGTCAGGCCTGAAAGCCAGTACAGCACCGGTGGATTGTCCGCAGGGGGCAGGAAAATGCTGAACGTCATAGCACAGTTCAGCGTGGTGGAGTCGTGCCGCCAGCGCTGCTGTCGACCTTCAAAACAACGATGCTCTTCGAGCAGTTCCATGCAGGGCTCCTTATCCGAAAGACTATTCATTAAACGCATAATACAGAGTTTTCATTGACCTGTGAGCAACTTTCACTTTCGCAGGACGGCGAGATGTTGCATCATAAATTTACTTTTCTTTAACAATTGGAGCGATCATGGCGCTGCGTATCGCGCTCAGCGGATTTGTGGTTCTGGTCGTGGCGATGGGGATAGGGCGCTTCGCCTTCACGCCTCAGGTGCCGCTGATGATTGCCGCCGGGCAACTCACGCTTACCAGCGCGGGGCTGGTGGCGGCAATGAACTACCTGGGCTATCTGGTGGGGGCATGGGATGCTATGCGCGCTCATCGCTTCGTTGAAACGCGTCTCTGGCTTGGCATCACTGGCGCGGTGGCGCTGACGCTGCTCTCTGCGGCGGCAGATAATGCTGTCGTTCACGGCCTGCTGCGCTTTGTGATCGGCTGCATGAGCGGCTGGTCGATGGTGCTGATTGCCGCCTGGACCAACGAGCGGCTGGGGCAGCTGGGCAAGCCGGGGCTTAGTGCAGCCGTCTTTGCCGGACCCGGGGCCGGTATCGCCCTGAGTGGCCTGCTGGCGGTCTATATTCAGGCGAGATCCCTGTCTGCCGGCGCGGCATGGCAAATCTACGGCGTACTGGCGCTGGTGCTGATTGCGCTGGTGGCGCGCTACCTGCCGCGCGCGGGCCAGCTTCATCGCCCCGGTACCGCGCCTGAGCCGCTGTTGTTGACCGCGGATCTCAGGCGTCTGGTCTGGAGCTACAGCCTGGCAGGGTTCGGCTATATCCTCCCTGCGACCTTCCTGTCGCAAATGGCGGCGGTGCGTTTCCCGGGCAGCCTGTTTGCCCAGTTTGTCTGGCCAATATTTGGCGCCGCCTCGGTGGTGGGGATTGCGCTCAGTATTGCCCTGCGGCATACATCAAGCGCTAACCGCAGGCTGGCGATTGTTCTCTGGTTACAGGGGATAGGCGTGCTGGCGGCCTGGCTGCTGCCGGGCATTGGCGGCTTGCTGACGGGTGGGCTGCTGGTGGGCGGCGGGTTCCTCTGCGCCGTGCAGCTCTCTCTTCTGTACGGTCGCGAGCTGGCGCCAGATCATACGCGTTATATGGCGGGACTGCTCACCACCGGGTATGCCATTGGTCAGCTGATTGGTCCGGTCACGTCGGCACTCTCGACCTGGCTCACGCACCGGCTGGAACCCGCGCTGGGGCTGGCGGGGATCGCGCTGTTCGCTGGCGGAGCGTTAGTCTGGAACCGTCAGGCTGAAAGGCAACAGCAATTGCAATAATTATCGACGTGAATACTGGATTATGTGCGTCGCCTCACGCACAATGAGCGCACACTTTTGCCACAACGAGGGCAAAAGACGCCACACCTGCAGGAGAAAAGAATGTCATCACTCAGTAAAGAAGCAGCCCTTGTCCATGAAGCGCTGGTTGCGCGCGGTCTTGAAACGCCACTGCGCCCGCCGGTGCAGGAGCTGGACAATGTTACCCGCAAGAGTCTGATCGCCGGCCATATGACGGAGATCATGCAACTGCTGAATCTCGATCTGAGCGACGACAGCCTGATGGAGACGCCGCACCGCATCGCGAAAATGTACGTCGACGAAATTTTCTCCGGCCTGGATTACGCGAACTTCCCGAAAATCACCGTCATTGAAAACAAGATGAAGGTCGATGAGATGGTGACGGTACGCGATATCACGCTGACCAGCACCTGCGAGCATCACTTTGTGACCATCGATGGTAAAGCGACGGTGGCCTATATTCCAAAAGATACGGTCATTGGCCTGTCCAAGATCAACCGCATCGTGCAGTTCTTTGCCCAGCGTCCTCAAGTGCAGGAGCGTCTGACGCAGCAGATCCTGACCGCACTGCAAACCCTGTTGGGGACTAACAACGTGGCGGTGTCTATCGACGCGGTTCACTACTGCGTGAAAGCGCGTGGCGTGCGTGATGCAACCAGCGCGACTACCACCACCTCGCTGGGCGGCCTGTTCAAATCGAGCCAGAACACCCGCCAGGAGTTTCTGCGCGCCGTGCGCCACCACAACTAATCAGACAGGGCAGGGACCATGGAGCGAAACTTCACGCTCGATTTTGTTCGCGGCGTCGCCATTCTCGGTATCCTGCTGCTGAATATCAGCGCCTTCGGTCTGCCGAAGGCCGCCTATCTGAACCCTGCATGGTATGGCGACATCACGCGCAGCGACGCCTGGACGTGGGCAATCCTTGATCTCTTCGCACAGGTTAAATTTCTGACCCTCTTTGCGCTTCTGTTTGGCGCGGGACTTCAGCTTCTCCTCAAACGCGGTACGCGCTGGATCCAGTCGCGTTTAACGCTGCTGGTTATCCTCGGTTTTATTCACGGGCTGCTTTTCTGGGACGGCGATATTCTGCTCGCGTATGGTCTGGTGGGCCTGATTTGCTGGCGGCTGATCCGCGACGCGCCCGGTGTAAAAAGCCTCTTTAATACTGGCGTGATGCTCTATGTCATGGGACTGACCGTGTTATTGCTGCTTGGCATGATTGCCGATGCTTCCACCAGTCGTTCGTGGATCCCGGATGCGGCCAATCTGCAATATGAGCAGTTCTGGAAGCTGAAAGGCGGCATGGAAGCGATCGGCAACCGGGCCGATATGCTCGGCGATAACCTGCTGGCGCTGGGGGCGCAATACGGCTGGCAGCTGGCGGGGATGATGCTGATGGGCGCAGCCCTGATGCGCACCGGCTGGCTGAAAGGAGAATTTAGCCTGCGACACTATCGTCTCACAGGCGCTGGCCTGGTACTGCTCGGCGTGATGATTAACCTTCCGGCGGTGATCTTACAGTGGCATCTTCAGTGGGATTACCGCTGGTGCGCCTTCCTGTTGCAGGTGCCGCGAGAGCTGAGCGCGCCGTTCCAGACCATTGGCTATGCGGCGCTGATCTATGGCTTCTGGCCCCGGCTTTCTCGCCTGTGGATCGTCAGTGCGGTGGCCTGCGTTGGACGGATGGCGTTAAGCAATTACATCCTGCAAACGCTGATATGCACCACGCTTTTCTACCGATTCGGCCTGTTTATGAAATTCGACCGCCTGACGCTGCTGGCGTTTGTTATTCCGGTCTGGATTGTTAACGTGGTGTTTTCAGTTATCTGGCTGCGTTTTTTCCGCCAGGGCCCGCTGGAGTGGGTATGGCGACGGTTAACCGCCCTTGCGTCGGGCGTGTCATTGCGTAATACATCCAGATAACGATCTGGATCACAATCATTAACAAAACGGATGTAAGCGTTTTCATCTGTGTGAGCTTCTTCACGTAGTCTCCTCTCTCTCGCTGCCAGAATAGCCACCTTGCTAAACACAGGGGGTGTCTGTGAGTTGCTGCAATCCTTTTAAGGGTGGTGAATATGATCACCATTCGTGACGTCGCCCGCCAGGCGGGTGTTTCTGTTGCTACTGTCTCCCGCGTGCTGAACAACAGTGCGCTGGTCAGCCCTGAAACGCGTGAAACCGTAATGAAAGCCGTGACCCAGCTGGGGTACCGGCCAAACGCCAATGCTCAGGCGCTGGCGACGCAGGTCAGCGATACCATTGGTGTCGTGGTGATGGACGTGTCGGACGCCTTCTTCGGCGCGCTGGTCAAAGCGGTGGACGTCGTTGCCCAGCAGCACCAGAAATATGTGCTGATTGGCAACAGCTATCACGAGGCTGAAAAAGAGCGTTATGCCATTGAGGTACTGATCCGCCAGCGCTGTAACGCCCTGATTGTGCACTCAAAAGCCCTGAGCGATGAAGAGCTGGCCGGGTTTATGGAGCAGATCCCCGGTATGGTGCTGATCAACCGTATCGTCCCCGGTTATGCGCATCGCTGTGTCGGTCTGGATAACATCAGCGGCGCGATGATGGCGACGCGGATGCTCATCAGCAACGGCCATCAGCGCATTGGTTATCTGGCTTCCAGCCACGGTATTGAAGACGACATGATGCGCCGTGAGGGCTGGCAAAACGCCCTGAAAGAACAGGGCATTGCGCCGCTGGAGAGCTGGGTAGGTACCAGTTCGCCGGACATGCAGGGCGGTGAAGCGGCAATGGTTGAACTGCTGGGGCGTAATCTTCAGCTGACGGCCGTGTTTGCCTATAACGACAGCATGGCGGCAGGTGCGCTTACCGCGCTGAAAGATAATGGCATTGCGGTGCCGCAGCATTTATCGCTGATCGGTTTTGATGATATTCCGATTGCCCGTTACACCGATCCGCAGCTGACAACGGTGCGTTACCCCATTGCGTCGATGGCGAAACTGGCGACAGAGCTGGCGTTACAGGGGGCGGCAGGGCTGTTAGATCCTGACGCAACGCATTGTTTTATGCCGACTTTAGTACGCCGCCATTCGGTCGCTATTCGACAAACTGTGGCTCCGATCACTAACTGATAACATCACGTGATGTAACCGTTTTCAATCTGTGAGTAAATTCACAGTATCTTAACAAGCCGCTGTCTATGATGTCAGCGTTTTAGGGGCTGAAACACAATGTAACGGTGATTATTCACTTTTACCGTTACCAGAATGCCTCAAACAACGAATAAAACGCATTTCTGGAGCGTTACCGAACACGGAAGCTGGACATTTTATAAGTGAACTTCGGCGATCAGTAACGTTTTATTAACATCTGCCCGCCGACCGTTTTTCACAAGAACTACCCTGCATAAAAAAAACCGGAGATACCATGAATAAGAAGGTGTTGACTCTGTCTGCTGTCATGGCAAGCATGCTTTTTGGCGCAGCAGCACACGCAGCGGATACCCGTATTGGCGTGACTATCTATAAATACGACGACAACTTCATGTCCGTTGTGCGTAAAGCAATTGAAAAAGATGCTAAATCAGCGCCAGACGTGCAGCTGCTGATGAATGACTCCCAGAATGACCAGTCTAAACAGAACGATCAGATTGACGTTCTTCTGGCAAAAGGCGTGAAAGCGCTGGCTATTAACCTGGTTGACCCGGCTGCGGCAGGTACGGTGATCGAGAAAGCACGCGGCCAGAACGTGCCGATTGTCTTCTTCAACAAAGAGCCTTCCCGTAAAGCGCTGGACAGCTACGATAAAGCGTATTACGTGGGTACTGACTCCAAAGAGTCCGGGATTATCCAGGGCGATCTTATTGCGAAACACTGGGCGGCGAACCCAAACTGGGATATGAACAAAGATGGTCAGATCCAGTTCGTTCTGCTGAAAGGCGAACCGGGCCATCCGGATGCTGAAGCACGTACCACCTACGTTATTAAAGAGCTGAACGACAAGGGCCTGAAAACCCAGCAGCTGGCGTTAGACACCGCAATGTGGGACACCGCTCAGGCGAAAGATAAGATGGATGCGTGGCTCTCTGGCCCGAACGCCAACAAAATTGAAGTGGTCATCGCCAACAACGATGCAATGGCAATGGGTGCAGTTGAAGCGCTGAAAGCACACAACAAATCCGCCATTCCTGTATTCGGTGTGGATGCCCTGCCAGAAGCGCTGGCGCTGGTGAAATCTGGCGCAATGGCCGGTACCGTGCTGAACGATGCTAACAACCAGGCGAAAGCCACCTTCGATCTGGCGAAAAACCTCGCTGATGGTAAAGGCGCTGCTGACGGCACCAGCTGGAAAATTGAAAACAAAATCGTTCGCGTTCCTTACGTGGGCGTAGACCAGTCCAACCTGGCTGAGTTTATCGGTAAATAAGTTATCTGAATTGTCTTCACTGGGCGCAATTCGTTGCGCCCTTTTATAACGCGATATGCGAGGCCAACAAGGTATAATTATGGTCAGCACAACTACTCAGTCGTCCGGTGAATACTTGTTGGAAATGACCGGTGTTAACAAGTCATTCCCCGGTGTTAAGGCGCTCGATAATGTTAATTTAAAAGTTCGTCCTCACTCTATTCATGCGTTAATGGGTGAAAACGGTGCGGGTAAATCAACATTATTAAAATGCCTTTTTGGGATCTATCAAAAAGATTCTGGCAGCATTCTTTTTCAGGGAAAAGAGATCGACTTCCATTCAGCGAAAGAAGCGCTGGAGAACGGTATCTCGATGGTACACCAGGAATTAAACCTGGTTCTGCAACGTTCAGTTATGGATAATATGTGGTTGGGCCGCTATCCAACCAAAGGTGTCTTTGTCGATCAGGATAAAATGTATCGCGACACCAAAGCCATTTTCGATGAGCTGGATATTGATATTGACCCGCGCGCACGCGTCGGGACATTATCCGTTTCCCAGATGCAGATGATCGAAATTGCCAAAGCGTTCTCCTATGATGCGAAAATCGTGATCATGGATGAACCGACATCGTCATTGACGGAAAAAGAGGTTAACCACCTTTTTACCATCATCCGTAAGCTGAAAGATCGCGGCTGCGGCATTGTCTATATCTCACATAAAATGGAAGAGATCTTCCAGCTGTGCGATGAAATTACCATCCTGCGCGATGGCCAGTGGATTGCCACCCAGCCGCTGGAAGGGCTGGACATGGACAAGATCATCGCCATGATGGTTGGCCGTTCATTGAACCAGCGCTTCCCGGATAAAGAAAACAAGCCGGGCGAAGTGATTCTGGAGGTGCGTAACCTGACCTCACTGCGTCAGCCGTCCATCCGCGATGTCTCTTTCGATTTGCACAAGGGCGAGATCCTTGGTATCGCAGGGCTGGTGGGCGCTAAGCGCACCGATATCGTGGAAACCCTGTTTGGTATCCGTGAGAAAGCCGAAGGCACCATTACCCTGCACGGTAAGAAAATCAACAACCACAACGCCAATGAAGCCATTAATAATGGTTTTGCGCTGGTGACGGAAGAGCGGCGTTCCACCGGTATTTACGCTTATCTTGATATTAACTTTAACTCGTTAATTTCTAATATTCGCAATTACAAAAACAAGGTCGGGTTGCTTGATAATTCCCGCATGAAGAGCGATACCCAGTGGGTGATTGACTCCATGCGTGTGAAAACGCCGGGCCACCGCACGCAAATTGGCTCACTCTCGGGAGGGAACCAGCAGAAAGTCATTATTGGTCGCTGGCTATTAACCCAGCCTGAAATACTGATGCTGGATGAACCTACGCGCGGTATCGACGTGGGTGCAAAATTCGAGATTTACCAGCTGATCGCAGAGCTGGCGAAAAAAGATAAAGGGATCATTATTATTTCTTCCGAAATGCCGGAATTGTTAGGGATCACAGACCGTATTCTGGTTATGAGCAATGGTCTCGTTGCCGGTATTGTTGAAACCAAAACGACAACGCAAAACGAAATTTTGCGTCTTGCGTCTTTGCACCTTTAAGATCAGGGGCTCCTCATGAGTGCGTTAAATAAAAAAAGTTTTCTCACTTATCTGAAAGAAGGCGGTATTTACGTTGTTCTTTTAGTCTTGCTGGCGATAATTATTTTCCAGGACCCAACGTTCTTAAGTCTGCTGAACTTAAGTAATATTCTGACCCAGTCTTCCGTACGTATTATCATCGCACTGGGCGTGGCAGGGCTCATCGTTACCCAGGGGACAGACCTTTCGGCAGGGCGCCAGGTGGGTCTGGCGGCGGTTATTGCGGCAACCCTGTTGCAGTCGATGGAAAACGCCAACAAGGTGTTCCCGGAGATGGCGACCATGCCGATTTTCGTGGTGATCCTGATCGTATGCGCCATCGGCGCGGTAATTGGGCTGATTAACGGCATCATCATTGCTTACCTGAACGTGACGCCATTCATCACCACGCTTGGCACGATGATCATCGTTTATGGTATCAACTCCCTGTACTACGATTTCGTCGGCGCGTCTCCAATCTCTGGCTTCGAAAGCGGCTTCTCGACCTTCACGCAGGGGTTTGTTGCGCTGGGCAGCTTCCGTCTCTCCTATATCACCTTCTATGCGCTGATTGCGGTGGCGTTCGTCTGGATCCTGTGGAACAAAACCCGCTTCGGTAAAAACATCTTTGCTATCGGGGGTAACCCGGAAGCGGCGAAAGTCTCCGGCGTCAACGTGGCTCTGAACCTGCTGATGATTTATGCCCTGTCCGGTGTGTTCTACGCCTTCGGCGGGATGCTGGAAGCAGGCCGTATCGGCTCTGCCACCAACAACCTCGGCTTTATGTACGAACTGGATGCGATTGCGGCCTGCGTGGTCGGCGGCGTCTCCTTCAGCGGCGGCGTGGGTACCGTGCTGGGCGTGGTGACCGGTGTGATCATCTTCACCGTGATCAACTACGGCCTGACCTACATCGGCGTGAACCCGTACTGGCAGTACATCATCAAGGGCGCGATCATTATCTTCGCGGTTGCCCTGGATTCACTGAAGTACGCGCGTAAGAAATAAGTTCTTCAGAATGGAAAGGCCCGCTCACGTAGCGGGCCTTTTTTTGCCCGGTGGCGCGACGCTTACCGGGCCTACAAAATCGCGATCGTAGGTCGGGTAAGGCGAAGCCGCCACCCGACATCAGTTATTACTTCTTCTGCATTTCCAGCAGCTGCTCCGGCGTCACCGCCGGATAACCTTGCGCATTTTCAGGCACTTCGTGCATCGTTGGGATCGGCACCAGCGGGCCTAAAAAGCGCGGTTCACGCTTGAACAGGTACAGGTCAGCCAGCGCGCCAAAACGGGCGCCAAACTCGCGTACGCGCACGCTCAACATATCCTTTGGCGACGGCACGGCGTAGCACTGGGCCTGGATCCCCATATGCAGGGCGATAAACAGCGCCCGCTCGCAGTGGAAACGCTGGGTGATGATGATGAAATCGTTGGTGTCGAACACCTTGCGGGTACGCACGATGGAATCAAGCGTGCGGAATCCGGCGTAGTCGAGCACGATATCGGCCGGGTCGACGCCTGCGGCAATCAGGTCTTTGCGCATCGTCACCGGCTCGTTATAGCTTTGCAGCGCGTTATCGCCGCTCAGCAGCAGATAGTTCACCTTGCCGCTGTTATAGGCGTTCAGCGCGCCCTGAATACGATACCGGTAATACTGATTGATGACGCCGGTGCGGTAATACTTGGCGGTGCCAAGCACCACGCCAACCTGGCGGTAGGGGAGGTCCTGTAGGTCGTCAAAAATGTAGGGAGCTGTTTTCCAGCTCATCCAGCGGTCGAGACCCAGCACGATCAACAGCAGTATGCCGACCAGGACAGACAGGCTGTAAAACACGCGCTTTAACATGCAGATGGCTCGTACCGATGATGAAATTTCCCTCAGGCTACTGTACCCGCCTGGTTAGCGCAAGAAACAGCGATTCAACTGAGGGGTTTTTCGTCAGACTGGCGGGCAAATCTGCCCGCCGAACAGATTATGCCAGCAGCACGCGGTCGATGGTTGAACAGCCCAGCGCTTTCAGCGTGGCTGCGGTCGCGTCCCACTGGATCAGCGGTGCATCGGCCTTTTCAGCAAGGATCGCGCGCTGAATATCCGGGTAGTCATACCCGTTCAGGCTGAGCAGGTTCAGGGCGCCCTGGAGCGGAGGCAGCGTCGGGTTAAACGCGGCGTTCTCTGCATAGCTGCCGGTGAAGATGCGGCCGTCGCGGCACTGAAGGGCGACGCCGCTTGGTGATTTGCTGTATGGCGTGTGGCTTTTATTGGCGGCGGCAATGGCCGCTTCGCTGAGCGCATCCCCTGAGAGCGCGTAACCGTGGTCCTGCTCGTCCATCAGCAGGGTTTTGATCTCAAGATCTTTAGGGCCAAAAGCATCCGGCAGGTAATCACCCAGCGTATGCGGCGCGCGTCCCGGCAGGTTGATACGCAGTTCAAGACCGCTGTTCAGCTCATTCATAAACTGGCGGCAGTGGCCGCAAGGGGTATAGTTGACGGTGATGGCGCGCAGGGCCTTTTCGCCGCGCAGCCAGGCGTGACTGATGGCACTCTGCTCCGCATGAACGGTTTGCTGCATGGTCGCACCGAGAAACTCCATGTTCCCGCCGAAGTACCAGGTCCCGCTCACGCCGCGCGCAATTGCGCCTACGTTAAAATGGGAAAGGTCAGCGCGGGCGCAAGCAGCCGCCAGCGGCAGCAGGGCGAAAGCCAGCGCGTCTTCGTCCAGCCCCGTTGCCTGTTTAAGCGTCGTGACCTGATCTGCCGTCAGCAGGGCGGGGAAATGCGCATCCGCCAGAACCGGAGCCAGGGCTGATTGCAAATTCTCTGCAAGCTGAGAGAAAGCAGCTTGAAAACGTGGATGCATGACGTTGCCTCATCAAGGTTAATGGATCGGTAGTGTACGGAGCCGCACGGCCTTTATATGTGATCCAAATCTCATTATGTATGCAACTTATGAAATGAAAATGAAATTTGCGCGACGCATCGCAAATTTTAGCCCATTACTGCCAGAATAATCGGGAAGATAAACGGCGCAAGCAGGGAGGTTATAATCCCGCAGATCACCAGCGCCAGAGAGCTGAATGCCCCTTCCTGATAATCCAGCTCCGCGCAGCGTGCGGTGCCCAGCGCGTGCGAGGCGGTACCCATCGCCAGACCGCGCGCCGCTTTGGTCCGAATTTTCATGATATTCAGCAGCGTATGACCAAACACCGCGCCCAGGATACCGACGAAAATCACGCACACGGCGCTGATGGCCGGAATGCCGCCGATACTGCCGCCCACGGCCATGGCAATCGGCGTAGTAACGGATTTAGGCAGAATAGAGGCGGCGATCTGCGGCGATGCGCCCATCAATAAGGCCACCGAGGTACCGGTGATCATCGCAACAAGGCTACCCACAAAGCAGATGGTTATGATGGATTTCCAGCGCGCGCGGATCTGATGCAGTTGCTCATATAAAGGAAACGCCAGCGCCACCACGGCAGGCTGCAACAAATCGTTGAGGATCTTGCTCCCGGCGAAGTAACGTTCATAAGAAATGCCGGTGAGCAGCAGAAAAGGAATAATCACCACCATGGCGACCAGCAGCGGGTTGAGCAACGGCATTTTGAAACGAACCGCAAGCTTACGCGCAGCAAAGAACACCACCAGGGTTAACGGCAGGGACCACCAGATATTCGCCATCATTTTTTTGTTTTCTCCCCGATGACCTTACGTTCGCCATGCACAATGTGTGAGCTCCAGCTGACGACCAGGAAAACTACCAGCGTACTGATGGCGCAGGAGACCACTATCGGGCCGAACTGCGCCTTAAGCACATCGTAATACTGCATAACCCCAACGCCGATAGGCACAAAAAGCAGGGCCATATAGCGAATGAGAACGAAGCACCCCGGGTTGACCCATTTCGCGGGCAGCACCTGTAATGCCAGCAGCACAAACAGGATCAACATGCCGATAATGCTGCCGGGGATGGTAATAGGCAGCAGCGACGCGATAAAAATGCCGGCGTACAGGCAGGCATAAATCAGGACGAAGGCGCGAAGGTATTGCCAGATAGTATTCAGTGATTTGCTCATGGTGAAAGTCCTTGCTGAGACGTATTCATCATACAATTAAACCTGAAAATGTGCCACGGATCACATCATGAATTTTGGGCATACCAGACATTCCAGAATGGAACGCCGGGCTTTCAACATACATAGAGAGCAGCTACTATAGCGCGTCTTTTTTCACAGGTACTCAGAATGCGTGTTTTACTGGCCCCGATGGAAGGCGTGCTCGACTCTCTCGTGCGCGAGCTGCTTACCGAGGTGAACGATTACGATCTCTGCGTGACGGAGTTTTTGCGCGTGGTCGATATGTTGCTGCCAGAAAAATCATTTTATCGTCTCTGTCCGGAACTGCATCGTCAGAGCCGCACCCCCTCCGGTACGCTGGTGCGCGTCCAGCTGCTCGGCCAGTATCCTGAGTGGCTGGCGGAAAACGCCGCCCGCGCGGTAGCGCTTGGCTCGTACGGTGTCGATCTTAACTGCGGCTGTCCGTCAAAGCTGGTCAACGGCAGCGGCGGCGGGGCGACGTTACTCAAAGATCCGGAATTGATTTATCGCGGCGCAAAGGCCATGCGTGAGGCGGTGCCATCGCATCTACCGGTGACGGTCAAAGTGCGTCTGGGATGGGACAGCGGCGACAGGCAGTTTGAAATTGCCGACGCGGTGCAGCAGGCGGGCGCCACCGAGCTGGTGGTGCACGGGCGAACCAAAGAGGATGGTTATAAAGCCGAGCGCATTAACTGGCAGGCGATTGGCGAGATCCGCAAACGGCTTACTATTCCGGTGATTGCTAACGGCGAAATCTGGGATTATGAGAGCGCGCAGGCCTGCCTCAAAGAGACCGGCTGTAATGCCGTGATGATTGGCCGCGGTGCGCTGAACGTGCCGAACCTCAGCCGGGTGGTGAAATACAATGAGCCGCGGATGCCGTGGGCGGACGTGGTGAAACTCCTGCAAAAATACACGCGGCTGGAAAAGCAGGGCGATACCGGGTTGTATCACGTCGCGCGCATTAAGCAGTGGCTGAGTTATTTACGGAAAGAGTACGACGACGCGCTGGGATTATTTCAGGAGATCCGTACGCTACAGACGTCGGCGGATATTGCCCGTGTGATCCAGTCGAAGCACTGAGCGAAGTGTGAATACGTTTGCCCGGCGCGGAGCCGGGCAAACGTATCAGAAAATCATTTTGAATACACCGGTTACCACCAGCAGCCCTATCAGAAATATAATCAAAATAACCCACAATAATATTTTCATTCGCTTCTCCTGCGTATGTCTGTCGTCAGTAAGTGTAGCAGTCAATTCATAATTGGTATGAATAGGTGAAATTAAATCATTCGCTTGGGGAATAAATTTCCGGATATGAAAATGTATAACAATATGCGGATTGCCACGCGTTACTAAAAAACGGAACGTCAGTAAGCGTAAGTTGCGCCTTTATTTTTTTGAGTTTATGGCGTAATGAAACGTTCTCTTACTTTATCTCTGAGTGCTCCCCTTATTTTTATGCTGGCCGCCTGCGCGCCGGAGCATGCCACGGTGTCTCCAGTGAAAACGCAAGCCGCCGCCGCTGCTGTAAATACCCAACTAAGTCATGCCGACTGGCCAAAAAACGAATGGTGGAAAGATTTTAATGACCCTCAGCTCAACGCGCTGATCGCTAAAGCGCTGGCGGATGCGCCGGATATGCAAATTGCCCGGCAGCGCATCACCCTGGCAGAAGCACAGGCGAAAGCCGCTGTCGCTGCTGATGGTCCACAAATGGATTTTTCCGCAGATGTGGAACGGCAAAAGATGTCGGCAGAGGGGCTGATGGGGCCATTCGCCCTGACTGACCCGGCGGCGGGGACAACCGGACCCTGGTACACCAACGGCACCTTTGGTCTGACGGCCGGATGGGATCTGGATTTATGGGGTAAAAACCGCGCCCAAATTGAGGCCCGCATCGGTAAGGTGAATGCGCAAAAAGCGGAGCTGGAGCAGACCCGACAGCTGCTCGCCAGCAGCGTCGCGCGGCTGTACTGGGACTGGCAGACCGAGGCCGCGGTGGGTGACGTGCTCGCGCAGATCAAACGGGAGCAGGAAAATATCATCGGTGCCGATCGTGAGCTTTATCAGCACGGCATTACCTCCTCGGTGGAAGGCGTTGAAACAGATATCAATGCCAGCAAAACCGATGAACAGCTCGCTGACGTGCACGGCAAAATGAAGGCCATTGAGGCGCGTCTGAATGCATTGACCAATACCCCTTCAGTCACGCTCGCCCGGCATGCCTTACCTGACGCAGAGGCGTCGCTGCCGTCAACGCTCGGTTATGAGCTGCTGGCTCGCCGCCCGGATTTGCAGGAGGCGCACTGGTATATCGAAGCGTCCATGAGCGAAGTGGATGCCGCCAGAGCCGCGTTCTACCCTGACATCAATTTGATGGCGTTCTTACAGCAGGATGCGTTGCACCTTAGCGACCTGTTCCGCTCATCTGCTCAGCAAATGGGCGTAACCGCGGGGCTGACGCTGCCAATTTTTGACAGTGGTCGGTTGAATGCGAACCTGGATATCGCCCAGGCGCAAAACAACCTCTCCGTGGCGAACTACAACAAGGCCGTAGTGGACGCCGTAAACCAGGTTGCCCGGACGGCCAGCGAAGTGGAAACCCTGACCGCCAAAAATCAGCACCAGCAGCAGATCGAAAAAGATGCGGCGCGCGTCGTTGCGCTGGCACAGGCGCGCTTCAGCGCGGGGATCATTGCCGGCTCGCGGGTGAGTGAAGCAAAAATTCCGGCGCTCAAAGAGCGTATTGCCGGGTTGATGCTGAAAGGTCAGTACGTGGATGCTACGCTCCAGCTCACCTCCGCGCTGGGTGGCGGATATCATCACAGCTAAAATCGCGCATTATCTATACTTACCTCTTTGCAGATTTTCAGGAGGTGAGTATGACGCGAGTCGCAATTGTTACCGCATCGGATTCAGGAATTGGCAAAACGACGGCCCTGATGCTGGCCGAACGCGGGTTTGATATCGGGGTGACCTGGCATTCAGATGAGGAAGGGGCGCTGGCAACCTGCCGTGAAATTGAAGCGCGCGGGCAGCGTGCCGAGGCCATCCAGCTCGACTTAAGCAATTTGCCGGAAGGCGCAAAGGCCATTGAAACCCTGATTACGCGTTTCGGGCGGCTGGATGTGCTGGTAAACAATGCCGGGGCGATGAACAAAGCGCCATTTCTGGACCTGTCGTTTGACGACTGGCGGCACATATTCACCGTTGACGTGGACGGCGCGTTTCTCTGCTCGCAAATCGCGGCGCGTCAGATGGTGAAGCAGGAAGAAGGGGGGCGGATCGTGAACATCACCTCGGTGCATGAACATACACCATTGCCGGACGCCAGCGCCTATACGGCGGCCAAACATGCCCTGGGCGGGTTAACAAAATCGATGGCGCTGGAGCTGGTTAAACATAAGATTCTGGTGAACGCCGTTGCGCCTGGTGCGATCGCCACGCCGATGAATGATATGGACGACAGCGAAGTGAAAGAAGGCTCAATGCCGGAAATCCCGCTGGCACGGCCAGGGCATACCAAAGAAATAGCCAGCCTGGTGGCGTGGCTGTGTGACAGCGACGCCAGCTACACCACCGGGCAGTCGTTTATCGTCGACGGTGGTTTTATGCTGGCGAATCCGCAGTTTAAGCCAGCAGAATAAACATTCCCCTCACCCCAGCCCTCTCCCCAAAGGGGAGAGGGTGTATAGAGTTCCCTCTCCCCTTTGGGGAGAGGGGTAGGGTGAGGGGCAGCAGGCCGCACTCACTCTTCATCCCGCCGCTTTTCACGATGCTTGAGCCACAGCCGTACCCCAATCACCACCGCAACAACCAGGATCAACCAGGCCCAGTGTTTAAGATGCTGATCGAGATTATGCAGCCACGGGCCTATCACTTCGCCACCCACGTAGCCAAGCGTGGTAAAAATCAACGCCCAGGCAATCGCCCCGATAATGTTCAGCGGCAGGAAAATTTTCGGCGGTAAGCGGCTCGCGCCAATCAATATTGGCCCAATGATGCGAAAGCCATACATAAAGCGGGTGCCAATCACAAACATATAGGGATGCCGCTGGATAAGCCGCTGAGCACGAAGAATTTTCTTTTGATGCTTAGCAAAACGTTGTAAAAGCGTCGGACCAAAGCGCAGACCCAGAAAGTAGAGCAGCTGGTCGCCAATCATACCGCCCAGTGCGACGGCGGCGACCACCAGCGGGAATTTAAGCAATCCCTGATGTGCGGCCACTCCGCCCAGCAGCGTGATGGTTTCACCCTCTGCCACGCTGCCGATGACCAGCGCGGCGTATCCATATTGTTCAATAAGACCGTTGATATCCATTAAGTAAATGTCGTCTCCCTTACTGTGCCTGCGTTAATCATATACCCCATCCATCAACCACGCGGCAATCAACGGAAATTTCCCACTGTACATAAAATAATCTAAAGCCTGCATTATACTTTAGCTATCGCTGACGGGCCGACAACAAGGGGGCGTTATGAACCATGTCTGGGGACTTTTCTCCCATCCCGATCGTGAAATGCAGGTCATCCGTAACGAGAACGAAACGGTCGCGCATCACTACACCCACCACGTCCTGCTGATGGCAGCGGTGCCGGTGGTCTGCGCGTTTATTGGTACTACGCAAATAGGCTGGAACTTTGGTGACGGCACCGTGGTTCAGCTTTCCTGGTTTACCGGACTGTACCTGGCCATTCTGTTTTATGGCCTGATGCTGGCCGGGGTGGCGGTAATGGGGCGGGTCATCCACTGGATGGCGCGCAACTATCCGCAGCGCCCGTCGCTGGCACACTGTATGGTCTTCGCCGGATACGTCGCGACCCCGCTGTTCTTAAGCGGTATTGTTGCGCTCTATCCACTGGTCTGGCTGTGCGCGCTGATCGGTACGGTTGCCCTCTTTTACACCGGTTATCTGCTGTATGTAGGAGTGCCAACCTTCCTCAACATCAATAAAGAAGAGGGCCTGAGCTTCTCCAGCTCTACGCTTGCCATCGGCGTGCTGGTCCTTGAGGCGCTACTGGCCCTGACAGTTATTCTTTGGGGTTATGGATACCGTCTCTTTTAAGTCCCCTGCATTGCTGGCGTAAATGCCAGCAATGCAGCATCTGGTTATGATTCTCCGCTGGCGACAACGCACGGTGACCGCTATGATGCCGAAGCCAGCCTGTGTTTATCCGTCGACACAGGCGGTGTACGTCATAACGTGCGTGAATCATTATCAGAAGTCTCATCATGCTGAAATTTCGAGTGTCACTCCTTAGTCTTGCGCTACTGTTGGGCGTCTCCGCTACCGCGCCAGCCATCGCCAAAACGCCCGCAGTTGCCACCGCTGCTGCGCAACCCCAGATTGCGTCCGGCAGCGCGATGATCTTTGACCTGAATACCAACAAGGTGATCTACGCCAGTCACCCGGATCTGGTGCGCCCGATCGCTTCCATAACCAAAGTCATGACCGCGATGGTGGTGCTTGATGCACGACTGCCGCTGGACGAAAAGCTAAAAGTGGATATCAGCCACACGCCAGAGATGAACGGGATCTACTCTCGCGTGCGTCTGAACAGTGAAATCAGCCGTAAAAATATGCTGCTGTTGGCGCTGATGTCCTCAGAGAACCGCGCGGCGGCGAGCCTTGCCCACCATTATCCTGGCGGTTACGACGCGTTTATCCGCGCGATGAATGCCAAAGCCAAAGCGCTGGGGATGAAAAATACCCATTTCGTGGAGCCAACCGGTCTGTCGATCCATAACGTCTCGACGGCGCGTGATTTAACCAAGCTGCTGATCGCCAGTAAGCAATACCCGCTGATTGGTCAGCTCAGCACCACGCGTGAGGAGATGGCGACATTCTCGAACCCGGCGTATACGCTGCCGTTCCGCAACACTAACCATCTGGTGTATCGCGATAACTGGAATATTCAGTTAACCAAGACCGGATTCACCAATGCGGCAGGGCACTGCCTGGTGATGCGCACCGTGTTTAACGGTAAACCAGTGGCGCTGGTGGTGATGGATGCCTTCGGCAAATATACCCACTTTGCGGATGCCAGCCGCCTGCGCACCTGGATTGAAACCGGGAAAGTGCAGCCGGTGCCGGCTTCAGCGCTGGCGTATAAAAAGCAGAAAGCGGAACAGATGGCGACGGCGCAGAACGACTGAGTCGCCTGTCTGTGCCGGGTGGCGGCTTCGCCTTACCCGGCCTACGGCCCTAAAGCGGCCCCGATACGTAGGCCCGGTAAGCGGAGCGCCACCGGGCGAAAGCGCCTACTCCGGCAGCGTCCAGTCACCATCGTTGAGTGGACGCTGCATGATCAACGTATCCCGCCAGTCGCCCTTCTTATACCCTACGCTGCGCAGTTGACCGACAACCTCGAAGCCATGTTTTTTATGCAGCCGTAGCGATCCCGCATTATTGTTTCCGTCACCGACCACAGCAATCATCTGCCGCCAGGGACCTTGCTCACATCGTGCAATCAGGGCATCCATCAGCGCCGAGCCAAACCCGCGCCCGGTGGTGCTGGCATCCACATAGATGGATTCCTCAAGGGTGTACCGGTAGGCCTGACGTGGACGATAAAACGTGGCGTAGCAGTAGCCGACGACAATGCCGCGATACAGCGCAACCAGCCACGGTAAACCGCTGTCGGTCACACTCTTCATCCGCTGACGCATCTCATCGACGGTGGGGGGAACTTCCTCGAAGGACGCACGGCCATGAAGCACATGCCAGGCGTATATCGCCGAGATGGCATGTGCATCGTCAGGAAGGGCGTCGCGCACCTCGATTTCAGTTTCGGGTAAAATCTCTACAGCCGACATGTTCTGCCCGCTCCTTGTTTGGAAAGCCAGAGAAACGTTTCTCTGGCAACAGGCAGATACTCTAGTACGATTGAGGAGAGCTTAACAATCTCTTAAATTTGGCTATAGGCGTTCATCAGAGGCTTGCGTATTTTGCTTCTCTGTTTCGGCACTCTCTTTCCAGTATTTCTTCCGCGTTGTCTTACCAATGCCGGGGTTCATACTGTTTGTAGGGTCATTTTTGCGATAAAACTGTTTAAGCGTCTCCGGCGCTTTGTACAGATGCCCCACGTTATGCTCGGCAGGATATTGCGCGCCACGCTCGTGCAGCAACGCCAGCATCTGCTCTTTCAACGCATGCGCATCCACCCCTTTTTTGACGATGTAATCCTGGTGGAAGACATAGCACATGAAGTGGCCGTAATAGAGCTTGTGCACCAGCTTGCTGTCAATCTCCGGCGGCAGATGTTCAAACCACTCGGTATCGTTGCGACGCAGGGCAATATCCAGCGCCAGAATATCCTCTACCTCTTCGGAATGCACAGCCTGATAACGGATAGCCGCACCCGCCGCGGCGAAGCGGTGCAGGAAGGCTTTGCTGCCTTCTTCCGGCGTGCAGGCGAAGAAATCCCCGTCGGCAGTTTTGAAGAACTCGGTGAGCCAGCTCTGCGCTTCGGCAATTCCGTCCCCGGCCATTTTCAGCAGCAGGTGGTGCTCATACTTATCGCGCCAGGTCTTCATCCGCTCCGGTAAATGCGCCGGGAAGGCGTTGCCCAGTTTCTGCATAAAGCGGTCGGTGAAGTGCGGTTTGAACAGCGACACTTTCTCCAGCATCGCGTCGGTGCGGCCCTTCATGGTGAAGAAGAACGGCATTTTGTCGGTGCCGAGCTTGTCGATCATCAGGAAGGTATCTTTGCCGTAGCGCTCAGCGATGTCATAAATGTCCCGGTGCATATACTCGCCCGCCACCGGCAGGTGAGTGAACTCGGCCAGAATATGACGGCGGATCTCCGTCAGCACCTCCGGCTGATTGGTGCCAATGTAAAACACCTGCTGCTTTTTCTCTGCCGGGAAGGTATCGAGGCGCACCGCAAAAACGGCCAGCTTGCCCGCGCAGCCGGAGGATTCAAACAGGCGATCCGGATCGGCGTTATAGCGCGCTGGCGTATCGGCATTGATATCGCGCACGCGGGTGATGTAATCGTGGTCATGCGCGTGACGGCCATCGTGCTGAACGTCTTCGTCCTTCACGCGGTCATCGTCAAGTTTGCTGAGGATCTGCTCTGGCGTTACACCCAGATCGATCCCCAAATGGTTAACCAGCGTCAGCTTGCCGTTTTCATCGATACGGGCAAACAGCGACATCTCCGTGTAGGCCGGGCCGCGCTGCACCAGCGAGCCGCCGGAGTTATTGCAGATCCCGCCGATCACCGAGGCACCAATGCACGAAGAGCCGATCACCGAGTGCGGTTCGCGACCCAGCGGCTTAAGCGCCTTTTCCAGCGAGTAGAGCGTGGTGCCGGGGAAGGCGAGTACCTGTTCGCCCTTGTCCAGCAGGTGCAGTTTGTCGAGGCGCAGGGTGCTGATAATCACGATGTCACGATCGTAATCGTTGCCGTTCGGCGTGGAGCCTTCAGTCAGGCCGGTGTTAGCAGCCTGCATTAAAATAATCTTGTCTGCCGCAACGCAGGCGCTGAGCACGCGCCACAGTTCGAGCAACGTACCGGGGAAGACCACCGCCAGCGCGTCGCCCTGGCCGGAGCGAAAGCCCTTACGGTAGCGGGCGGTTTTGGCCGGGTCGGTAAGCAGGTGAGAGTGACCAACCAGGCGCGACAGTTCGTTAATAAAAGTAGTGTTATCGTTAGTTCGAACAGAAGACATCTTCCACTCCTTGTGGTGGGGCAAATTTCTCGCTGTAAAGCATAGCGCGATTAGCCGTTGAGCGGTCGGGTATTCATGAGAAAAATCAGAGAATAACCCTGCAAGGTTTTCAGGCTTTGTGGCACACTGCGCTTTTCGCACGGTCTGGCCGGGTGCTTCCCGCGGTTATTGATGAGAGAGAATAACAACATGAAATGGCTATGTTATGTAGGTGTCGCCGTCAGCCTGGCGCTGCAACCTGCGCTGGCAGAGGATTTGTTTGGTAATCACCCGCTCACGCCTGAAGCCCGCGACGCCTTTGTCACGGATTTACTCAAAAAGATGACGGTCGATGAGAAAATCGGCCAGCTGCGCCTGATCAGCGTCGGCCCGGAGAACCCGAAAGAAGCCATTCGCGAGATGATCAAAGACGGGCAGGTAGGAGCCATTTTTAACACCGTTACCCGCCAGGATATCCGCAAAATGCAGGATCAGGTGATGGAACTGAGCCGCCTGAAAATTCCGCTGTTCTTCGCCTACGACGTGGTGCACGGCCAGCGTACCGTCTTCCCGATTAGCCTCGGCTTAGCCTCCTCCTTTAACCTCGATGCGGTGAAAACCGTCGGGCGCGTATCGGCATATGAAGCCGCAGACGACGGCCTGAACATGACCTGGGCGCCGATGGTAGACGTCTCCCGCGATCCGCGCTGGGGCCGTGCTTCGGAGGGCTTTGGGGAAGATACTTATTTAACCGCTACGATGGGCAAAACCATGGTGGAAGCGATGCAGGGCAAAAGTCCGGCAGATCGTTACTCGGTGATGACCAGCGTCAAGCACTTCGCCGCCTATGGCGCGGTGGAAGGCGGCAAAGAGTACAACACCGTGGACATGAGTCCGCAGCGCCTGTTTAACGACTATATGCCGCCGTACAAAGCGGGGCTGGACGCGGGCAGCGGCGCGGTGATGGTGGCATTGAACTCTCTCAACGGCACGCCTGCCACCTCCGATTCGTGGCTGCTGAAAGATGTGCTGCGCGACCAGTGGGGCTTCAAGGGCATCACCGTTTCGGATCACGGGGCGATTAAAGAGCTGATCAAGCACGGCACAGCGTCTGACCCGGAAGATGCGGTACGCGTGGCGCTCAAGTCCGGCATCAACATGAGCATGAGCGACGAATACTACAGCAAATACCTGCCGGGGCTGGTGAAGAGCGGCAAGGTGACGATGGCGGAGCTGGACGATGCCGCTCGCCACGTGCTGAACGTGAAATATGACATGGGGCTGTTTAACGATCCTTACAGCCATCTGGGGCCGAAGGAGTCTGACCCGGCAGACACCAATGCTGAAAGCCGCCTGCACCGCAAAGAAGCCCGCGAAGTGGCGCGCGAAAGCCTGGTACTGCTGAAAAACCGTCTCGACACGCTGCCGCTGAAAAAATCCGGCACCATTGCCGTGGTCGGTCCGCTGGCCGACAGCAAGCGTGACGTCATGGGCAGCTGGTCCGCCGCAGGCGTGGCGGATCAGTCCGTTACCGTGCTGACAGGCATTAAGAGCGCCGTGGGTGATAATGCAAAAGTGGTTTACGCCAAAGGCGCAAACGTCACCGACGATAAAGACATCGTGACCTTCCTCAACCAGTACGAGGAAGCGGTGAAGGTGGATCCACGCACGCCGAAAGAGATGATCGACGAAGCGGTTAACGCCGCGAAGCAGTCCGACGTGGTGGTCGCCGTGGTGGGTGAAGCGCAGGGGATGGCGCACGAAGCCTCCAGCCGGACCGACATCACGATCCCGCAAAGCCAGCGTGACCTGATCGCGGCCCTGAAAGCCACCGGCAAGCCGCTGGTGCTGGTGCTGATGAACGGGCGTCCGCTGGCGCTGGTGAAAGAAGACCAGCAGGCTGACGCCATTCTGGAAACCTGGTTCGCCGGTACCGAAGGCGGTAACGCCATTGCCGACGTGCTGTTTGGCGATTACAACCCGTCCGGCAAGCTGCCGATGTCCTTCCCGCGCTCCGTCGGGCAGATCCCGGTTTACTACAGCCACCTGAACACCGGTCGTCCGTACAACGCCGACAAGCCGAACAAGTACACGTCCCGTTACTTCGACGAGGCTAACGGCCCGCTCTATCCGTTTGGCTATGGCCTGAGCTACACCACGTTTAAGGTCTCTGACGTGAAAATGTCGGCGCCGACCCTGAAGCGTGACGGCAAAGTGACCGCCAGCGTGGAAGTGACCAACAGCGGCAAACGCGAAGGCGCGACGGTGATCCAGATGTACGTTCAGGATGTCACGGCCTCCATGAGCCGTCCGGTGAAACAGCTGCGCGGCTTCGAAAAGGTCAACCTGAAACCGGGCGAAACCAAAACGGTCAGCTTCCCGATTGACGTAAATGCGCTGAAGTTCTGGAATCAGCAGATGAAATACGATGCCGAGCCTGGCAAATTCAACGTCTTCATCGGCGTGGATTCCGCCCGCGTGAACAAAGCCGAGTTTGAACTGCAATAATCTTACCTTTCTCCCTATCCCCCGCCTGGCGGGGGATGCCTCTCATCTGGTACGAAAAACGGTTAAATTCACTGTTTTAAGCTACGCTTTTCTCTCAAGCCTATGAAAAAGGCCACAAAATAATGAGGAAAGTAGAATGACGATTATTAAGGGGATAACAGGGTCGGCGGTGCTACTGGCGGCGCTGAGCCTGCCGTTACAGGCCGCAGAGCCGGTTAAGGTGGGTTCCAAAATTGATACCGAGGGCGCGTTGCTCGGCAATATCATTTTGCAGGTACTCGAAAGCCACGGCGTGAAAACGGTCAATAAAGTGCAGCTTGGCACCACGCCTGTCGTGCGCGGTGCAATCACTTCCGGCGAGCTGGATATCTACCCGGAATACACCGGCAACGGGGCATTCTTCTTCAAGGATGAAAACGATCCGGCCTGGAAAAATGCCAAAGCCGGGTACGAAAAAGTCAAAAAGCTGGACGCGGAAAAAAATAAGCTGGTCTGGCTTACACCGGCACCGGCCAACAACACCTGGACCATCGCGGTGCGCAAAGATATCGCCGAGAAAGGCAAGCTCACCTCGCTTGACGATCTCAGCCGCTACCTGAAAGAGAAGGGCGAGTTTAAGCTCGCGGCCTCGGCAGAGTTTATCGAGCGCGCTGATGCCCTGCCAGCGTTTGAAAAAGCTTATGATTTCAAGCTCGATCAGGCACAGCTACTTTCTCTGGCGGGCGGCGACACGGCGGTGACCATTAAGGCGGCGGCGCAGAAAACCTCCGGCGTCAACGCGGCGATGGCTTACGGCACCGACGGCCCGGTCGCGGCGCTTGGTCTGCAAACCCTGACCGACCCGAAAGGCGTTCAGCCAATTTACGCCCCAACCCCGGTCGTGCGCGAGGCGGTGCTGAAAGCCTACCCGGATATCGACGATTGGCTCAAACCGGTGTTTGAAAAACTGGATGCGAAAACGCTGCAACAGCTGAATGCCAGCATTGCCGTAGAGGGGCTGGATGCCAAAAAAGTGGCTGCCGACTTCCTCAAACAACAAGGGCTTGTGAAGTAACGGGACAAGGCTGTGCCAATAAAATGCCATAACCGCGTTCTGCTGCTGTTGGCCTGTGTGGCCATCGCGGCGGTCGCGTTACCTTTTGTGAATGTCGCGCCAAACCGTCTGGTGTCGGGCGAACCGCGCGCGCTGTGGCAGATCTGGGCATTTACGCCGCTGCTGCTGGGCGCGGCGCTGGCGAGTACCGTAGTCTTAGCCTTCTGGCCGGGGCGAAACGCGCTGTGGCTGACGCTTCTGCTCAGCGAAGCGCTGTTTATCGTACTGTTCTGGAGCGCAGGACAGGCGGCAACGCAGATGGCCTCGGTTGAAAGCCCGCTGGCGCGCACGTCGATTGGCAGCGGCCTGTGGCTGTGGCTGGCACTCTGCCTGCTGGCCTGTAGCGATGCCATTCGCCGCCTGACGCCGATACCTGTGTGGCGCTGGCTGCTGAACGCGCAATTCTGGGTTATCCCCCTGCTGATCCTCTTCAGCGGCGAGCTGAATCAACTCTCGCTGTTAAAAGAGTACGTCAACCGTCAGGAGGTGTTTGACAACGCGCTGGCGCAACATCTGACGATCCTGTTCGGGACGCTGGTCCCGGCGCTGCTGCTGGGCGTGCCGCTGGGCATGTGGTGCTACCGACATCCCAGCCGCCAGGGTGCCGTCTTTACCGTGCTCAACGTTATTCAGACCATCCCCTCCGTTGCCCTGTTTGGCCTGCTGATTGCCCCCCTCGCCGGTCTGGTTAAATCCTTCCCTGCGTTGGCCGCGGCAGGCATTGCCGGAACCGGGCTGACCCCGGCGCTGATTGCCCTTGTGTTGTATGCGCTGCTGCCACTGGTGCGCGGCGTGGTGGCTGGGTTAAGCCAGGTTCCGCCCGACGTGCTGGAAAGCGCCCATGCGATGGGGATGAGTGCGCGCCAGTGTTTCTGGAAAATACAGCTGCCGCTTGCGCTTCCGCTGCTGGTTCGCAGCCTGCGGGTGGTGACGGTGCAAACCGTGGGGATGGCGGTGATTGCCGCGCTGATCGGGGCGGGCGGCTTTGGGGCGCTGGTGTTCCAGGGGCTGCTCAGCAGCGCGCTGGATCTGGTGTTGCTGGGCGTTGTGCCCACGATTGCGCTGGCGGTCGTGCTGGATGCCCTGTTTGCCCTGTGGCTCGCGCTGCTCAGGAGAAGAGCCAATGATTGAATTTCATGATGTGAGTAAAACCTTTGCGGGCCGTCCGGCGGCAAGCCATCTCAATCTGCATTTTGCCGAGGGGGCGTTCTCGGTATTGATCGGGACGTCGGGGTCGGGAAAATCGACGACGCTGAAGATGATCAATCGGCTGGTGGAGCACGACAGCGGGACGATTCGCTTTGCCGGAGAGGAGATCCGCAGCCTGCCGGTGCTGGAGCTGCGGCGGCGTATGGGCTACGCCATTCAGTCCATCGGCCTGTTTCCCCACTGGACGGTGGCGCAGAACATTGCCACCGTGCCACAGCTGGAAAAATGGTCCCGGGGGAAGATCAATGAGCGTGTCGACGAGTTGATGGCGTTGCTGGGCCTGGACGCGTCGCTTCGCGACCGCTACCCGCACCAGCTTTCCGGCGGACAACAGCAGCGGGTCGGGGTGGCGCGCGCGCTGGCCGCTAACCCGCAGGTACTGCTGATGGATGAGCCCTTCGGCGCGCTGGATCCGGTCACCCGCGGCGCACTTCAGGCCGAGATGAGCCGCATCCACCGTATTCTCGGGCGTACCATCGTGCTGGTGACGCATGATATCGACGAAGCACTGCGGCTGGCCGATCGTCTGGTACTGATGGATCACGGCGAAGTCGTCCAGCAGGGTACGCCGCTTGAGCTGTTAACGTCGCCGGCAAACGATTTTGTGCGTGAGTTCTTTGGCCGCAGCGAGCTGGGTGTCAGGCTGCTCTCGCTGCGCACCGTCAGGGACTATCTGCGTCCGCAGGATGCGCAAATCGTTGGTGAACCGCTGCATGACGGGATGAGCCTGCGCGATGCCCTTTCGGCGTTTGTCGCCCGGCAGTGTGAGGTGTTACCCGTTGCGGACGGGCAGGGGACACCATGCGGGACAATCCATTTTCGCGATCTGCTGGCGGGGGAGGTGACGCGTGAAGTGGGTCCGTGATCCGTTACTCTGGCTGACAGGGCTGTTTATCGCCTTACTCTACCTGATGCCGCACAGCGCGGCGCTGTTTAATGCGCTTATTCCCGGGCTGCCGCGCCCGGTGTACCAGCAGGAGAGCTTTGTTAATCTCACCCTGGCGCACTTCTGGCTGGTAGCGGTGTCAAGCGTGATTGCCATCGTGCTGGGCACAGGCGCCGGTATTGCGGTGACGCGGCCTGCGGGCAGGGAGTTCCGTCCGCTGGTGGAGACCATCGCCGCAACGGGGCAGACCTTCCCGCCGGTGGCCGTGCTGGCGATTGCCGTGCCGGCGATCGGTTTTGGGCAGGAGCCTGCCATCATTGCGCTGATTTTGTACGGCGTGTTGCCCATTCTGCAAGGGACGCTGGCGGGGATTGCGGCGGTGCCTGCATCGGTGCTGAGCGTAGCGGAAGGGATGGGGATGAGCGCCTGGCAGCGGCTACTGAAGGTTGAACTGCCGCTGGCCGCACCGGTGATTATTGCCGGTGTGCGGACGTCCGTGATCATCAACATTGGTACGGCAACCATCGCGTCGACGGTCGGGGTCAATACGCTGGGGACGCCAATCATTATTGGGTTAAGCGGGTTTAACACGGCTTATATTATTCAGGGGGCGGTTCTGGTTGCGCTGGCGGCGATTGTGGTGGATCGCCTGTTTGAACGCATGGCCGGATACCTCAGCCAACACCGCCGCGAACAATAAACGAGTAACCTGCAAGCATAACGCCACCGATACCGCTGACGGCCATCAGTGCAAAAAGGGTAATTACGGCCAGTTTCGTTGCCTTCATCATGTGCTCCTGTTGTTAACGGAACAATTATACGGTGAAGCGCAGCTGTTAATGAACCATTAAATGCCGTTACAACGCATTTGGCCCCAGCGAGTAAACGGGATAACCATGTTCGCGCCATTCCGTCAGGAGCTGCTGCTGGGAAGCGGAGGGGACTTCGCCACACCAGACCAGCAGCGTCTGCCCCTCAAACAGTTCCGGCCTGAGCTGTGCCAGGGAGTGTGCAAGCACGTCAACGCGCCAGCCCTGCTGGGTGGCAATCCAGGCTTCGAGCCACAGCCGGGTGGTATCGTGGACGTTCCAGCCGATCACCAGCGCATCTTTGCTGTTTTTATTCCGCGCTGAGGCAAGACAGACGGAAATATAGTTAATCAGCACGCCATCAAGCATACTGAGCAGTGCCTGTAAGGTGGTTTGCTGACACTGAAGCCGACGCCGTAGGGGAATAAAAAGATGGGTGATCAGGGTTTGCGCGGGGTAGTCTCGACCCTGTTCTTTGATCCAGCCGCGCAGACGCTGCAAATTGCCGGTCTGCAACAGCCTCAGCAGCGTTTCCTGCTGCTCGCGCCAGAGATGCTGCGTATCAGGATCGTCCTGGCTCAGAAGCGACTTCACCTTGCCTACCTGTACGCCATTGTCGATCCAGCTTTTGATCTCGCGTATCCGGTCAATATCCGCATCGTTAAACAGGCGGTGCCCGCCGTCCGTTCTTTGCGGCTTAAGCAATCCATACCGTCGCTGCCACGCCCGTAGCGTAACGGGATTGATATCACACAGGAGTGCCACTTCACCTATCGTGTAAAGCGCCATTTTCGCCCCCAGGCTTGCGCGTCCCCAGCTTAACTGTAGACCCACTTTGCGGAACCAGGAAGATTTGATTCTTTTTTGTACAAATTATACGAAAGACAGGTTATCTCCGGCAAAAGGTGTGATGACGGACACGATTTATCGCTTTTTTGGCACGTTTCAAAGAAAGTTAACCGCCATCAGTGTATGTTACGCGTTTTTAGAATGTGCGGTTTGTGAGTATGTACGAGTTTAATCTGGTGCTGCTGTTGCTTCAGCAGATGTGCGTGTT
>ENA-UOZR01000096-UOZR01000096.1-food-metagenome-genome-assembly--contig:-NODE-96-length-42258-cov-13.082553_pt1 | contig 42258 bp, 44 predicted proteins | sample MGYA00249873_ERZ772733 | MGnify/ENA primary metagenome ERZ772733 (study PRJEB29005, sample SAMN08379462) | food metagenome | isolation source: cheese - non spiked | study: EMG produced TPA metagenomics... | reverse complement strand
TGGAGCACCTCAAAAACACCATCATACACTAAATCAGTAAGTTGGCACCATTACCAGTTGTCTCTATCTGCCCACTCATGCATGATATAAAAAATCCCGCGACTGAAAAACATAACCATCTCGAAAGTATCGCACTTCGCTACGAAAAGATTACCTGGAAGCATTGCGACGGGAATATTCTCTTCTCTGATGAATGGAAAGACAGATGATTCGATGTACTTTTCATTTAAACGGGGGACAACTTTCAACGCTGAGCTGTCCTGGCCTGGGTTTTTTCCCCGCATATTCAGGAAACTCAGGTCACAACAGAAACAATCCTGATGCCGTTTCAACGCCTGAGGTAGGGCCATTACCACCCGGACTCTATTATATCGTTACACGTCCTCGAGGTGGGTTAGCTACCCACTGGCATGATGTTATCAAAGAGTTTGAAAGCGGATCGAACCGTGATTTTTGGTTTGCTCTTTATCGTCATGATAATCACATTGACGATACAACCTTTATCAACAGAGTTGAGCGAGGATCTTTTCGTCTACACCCTGCGGGACAGTCCGGTATTAGTAATGGATGCATCACATTACCAAACCATGCTCACTTCAGAATATTAATGCATGGACTACTGGCGTCCGGCACAATAAAAGTCGCTGCTGGATTAAATGCACTTGGTACCATACAGGTATATTGATGAATGCAAGAAAACATGCCCTTACGTGGGTGGTCGAAACATTGATGCTTTTCATTATTTATTCGCTGGTATGCTACATCATGCCGGATGTTTTGCTTTATCACCTCTACACCAGACATTTTGGATTTGTAACTGAACTTGAATGGAGTGAAAGCTACACATTATTACTTTTTATTTTTTCCTTTCTGCTTAACGCCGTATTGATCTACCTTTGGGCGTTACGAAAGTGAGCGTTAACATGGGCTGTAATATTACCGCCCGATACAAGTTTCACATAGACGGTCAAGAAAACTGTTATAGATAAATAACATCGGTCTGTCTCTGCAACCCAGACCTGGCAAAGCTTAGAATGGCATCGAATTTTTTGCACTGCGGAGTTTTGCATGTTTGGTTTCGATGCGTTTCATCTTGCGCGAATACAGTTCGCCTTTACCGTATCCTTTCATATTATTTTTCCGGCGATAACCATTGGCCTGGCGAGCTATCTCGCCGTGCTGGAAGGGCTGTGGCTGAAAACAAAAAACCCCGTCTGGCGTTCGCTGTACCATTTCTGGTCGAAGATCTTCGCCGTCAACTTTGGGATGGGCGTGGTCTCCGGCCTGGTGATGGCTTATCAGTTTGGCACCAACTGGAGCGGGTTTTCGCAGTTTGCGGGCAGCATTACCGGCCCTCTGCTGACCTATGAAGTGCTCACCGCGTTCTTCCTTGAGGCGGGGTTCCTCGGGGTAATGTTGTTTGGCTGGAATAAGGTCGGGCCGGGGCTGCACTTCTTTTCGACCTGCATGGTGGCACTGGGGACCCTCATGTCTACGTTCTGGATCCTCTCGTCAAACAGCTGGATGCAGACACCGCAAGGGTATGAAATCATCAACGGTCAGGTCGTTCCGGTGGACTGGTTTGCCGTGGTGTTTAACCCCTCCTTCCCTTACCGCCTGCTGCACATGTCGATAGCGGCATTTCTCAGCAGTGCACTGTTTGTCGGAGCCTCCGCGGCCTGGCATTTGCTGCGCGGAAACAACACCCACGCTATTCGCACCATGTTCTCCATGGCGTTGTGGATGACGTTGATCGTAGCCCCTGTTCAGGCACTGGTGGGTGATATGCACGGGCTTAATACCTTAAAACACCAGCCCGCGAAAATAGCCGCCATTGAAGGCCACTGGGAGAATTCGCCGGGTGAGCCTACTCCACTGCTGCTGTTTGGCTGGCCGGATATGGATCAGGAACGGACCCGTTTTAGCCTTGAAATTCCCGCTCTCGGCAGCCTTATCCTGACCCACAGTTTCGATAAACAGGTTCCGGCATTGAAGGAGTTCCCAAAAGACGATCGCCCGAACGCCACCATTGTCTTTTGGTCTTTCCGCATCATGGCCGGTTTAGGGATGTTGATGCTCTTCCTGGGCATGGTGGCGGTCTGGCTGCGTTACAAACAGCGCCTCTACACCTCACGTTCCTTCCTGTGGTTTACTCTGCTGATGGGGCCATCCGGGCTAATCGCGATCCTCGCCGGATGGGTAACAACGGAGGTCGGCCGCCAGCCCTGGGTCGTCTATGGGCTACAGCGTACGAAGGATGCGGTTTCCGCACATGGCGATCTGCACATGAGCATCAGCTTGCTGGCCTTCTTCGTGGTTTATACCGCGGTGTTCGGCGTGGGTTACAGCTATATGGTGCGTCTGATTAAAAAAGGGCCGCAGCCTTATGAATCCTTCGCGACTGAATCCGATGGCCGCCCTGCTCGTCCGCTTTCTGCCGTCACCACTGAATTTAAGGAGTAACCGTAATGGGTATCGATCTTTCCATTATCTGGTTCGTGATTATCGTTTTCGCCACGTTGATGTATATCGTGATGGACGGTTTTGATCTGGGGATAGGCATACTGTTTCCGGTAACGCCGAATGCGGACGATCGCGACGTAATGGTCAACAGCGTGGCTCCCGTCTGGGACGGCAACGAAACCTGGCTGGTGCTTGGCGGTGCGGCCCTGTTTGGCGCCTTTCCTCTCGCCTATGCGGTGATCATCGACGCGCTAACCATTCCACTGACAATAATGCTGATCGGGCTTATATTTCGTGGCGTCGCCTTCGAATTTCGCTTCAAAGCGACTCCGGCGCACCGTCCGTTCTGGGATAAGGCCTTTATTGGCGGGTCAATTGTGGCGGCCTTCAGCCAGGGCATCACCGTCGGCGCGGTCATCCACGGGTTCAGCGTCACCGGTCGCGCTTACAGCGGTGGTCCGTTTGACTGGTTTACCGCGTTCAATCTTTTCTGCGGTGCGGGTCTTGTGGTGGCTTACGCGCTGTTAGGATCAACGTGGCTGGTAATGAAAAGTGAAAATGCCCTGCAACAGCGGATGCGTCAGGTATCGAAAGTGCTTCTGCTCCTGCTTCTGGTATTCATTGCGGTAATCAGTATATGGACCCCTCTCGCCCAACCAGCCATTGCTGCGCGCTGGTTTACGCTGCCGAATCTGTTTTATCTGCTGCCCGTTCCTGCGCTGGTTGCGATCCTGAGTCTGTGCCAGTGGCGCTGCCTGAACGATCCTGCGAGCCATACCCTGCCGTTTATCATGACGTTAGGGCTGGTTTTTCTTGGATTTAGCGGGCTTGGGATCAGCATCTGGCCGCATATCATCCCGCCGGACATTACCCTCTGGCAGGCCGCTGCGCCAGCCCAAAGCCAGGGCTTCATGCTGGTGGGCGCACTGTTGATCATTCCTGTGATTCTGGTCTACACCTTCTGGAGTTATTACGTTTTTCGCGGAAAAGTACAGCATGGGGAGGGTTATCACTGATGCAACAACCTGTATGGAAACGTTTGATGTGGCTTGCCATCATCTGGGGCGGCAGCGTCCTGGCACTGGCCTGCGTAAGTATGCTCTTTAAAATGCTGATGGCCGCAGCCGGGTTTAAATCGCACTAATTCATTCACCGGGTGCGTTGCCGCCCGGTCCTTATCTCGCACTTTCAGATAAACCCCATTAACACCCTGGAGGGTATGGTTACACTGAAAAAATATTTACAGCATTGATAGTTTGAGAAGAAAAATGAAAAAGCTCGCGGCAGTAAGTTTAATCAGCCTCGCACTGGCGGGATGCGTTAATCCCGGTAAAGCCTCCGTTCAGACCGATCAGTTAGAGAATCACCGTTTCGTGCTGGAAAACGTTGATGGCAAAGCGGTTAAGGGCCTGAAAACGCAGCCTGAAATTCGGTTCAGCGCGCAGCCCAGTATCAGCCTGATTAACAACATTGCCGTCTCCGGCACAATGTGCAACGGCTTCAACGGCCAGGGAAAATTGTCCGAAGGAGAGTTGACGGTCAAAACGCTGGCAATGACGCGGAAACTCTGCACCGAGCCGCAGCTTAATGAACTGGATCAGACCCTCGCCGATATGCTACGCACAGGCGCTCAGGTAGACCTGACCGAAGACCAGTTAACGCTGGCGACAGCCAATAAGTCTTTAATGTTTAAGCGAGTTGAATAACTCAGTAACTCCCGCACGATCCTACGGCAAGCGACTGCTCACTACAGCGTTTGCCGTTTGGCAACGCGCACATTCCGATAGCGGAGCCGTCGAGCTGACGGGCAACGGAGAGTGACCCTCCGATCATTGCGCAGTTGGCCTGGCCTGAACTGGACATAGCCGCTCGCATACCTGGCGTAACGTGTGCCGCTGTCGCTTGCTGTACAGGTTCATTGCTGCATGCCGACAACAGTAACGCGGCACATCCGACCCAAAATGCAGAACGCATACCTTCCTCCCCATAGTTAAAGCGAAACCTATGCATAATAGGCATCACGCACCGCATCGTCGAGAGCGGATGTGCGTATTTATGCGCTCTGGTAACAATTTCTCGCAATTTTTTATCGCGAATAGCCATCCAGTCATTGATACAGCGCATACCAAGGACACAAAAGCGAAAATCGTAAAACCTGAGCTTTGCTAAAATACACAGATAATATTCAGGGTCTGTCGTCGTTTTACAGGCCCTTCATTTTTGCGCAATGTAAGGGTGTTGTCCTATGCAAACTATTGACGGCAATGGTGCAGTCGCGTCTGTTGCGTTTCGCACCAGCGAAGTTATCGCCATCTACCCCATTACCCCAAGCTCCACGATGGCTGAACAGGCTGACGCCTGGGCTGGTAATGGGGTAAAAAACGTCTGGGGCGATGTCCCGCGGGTTGTTGAGATGCAGTCCGAAGCCGGCGCCATTGCCACCGTGCATGGTGCGTTGCAGACCGGTGCCCTGTCGACCTCATTCACCTCGTCTCAAGGGCTGCTGTTGATGATCCCCACGCTTTACAAGCTGGCAGGACAATTAACGCCGTTTGTCCTGCACGTCGCCGCACGTACTGTAGCCACACACGCGCTCTCTATTTTTGGCGACCACTCAGACGTGATGGCCGTGCGTCAGACCGGCTGCGCTATGCTCTGCGCCAGCAGCGTGCAGGAAGCACAGGACTTCGCGCTGATTTCGCATATCGCCACGCTAAAAAGTCGAGTGCCATTTATTCATTTCTTCGATGGTTTTCGCACCTCTCACGAGATCAATAAAATCGTTCCGCTGCCGGATGACACCATACTGAACCTGCTGCCGCAGGCTGACATTGATGCCCATCGCGCTCGGGCCCTCAATCCGGAACATCCGGTGATCCGGGGTACCTCTGCCAACCCGGATACCTATTTCCAGTCCCGCGAGGCGACAAACCCGTGGTACAACGCGGTATATGAGCACGTCGAACAGGCGATGGACGATTTTGCCGCTGCGACGGGTCGCGCATATAAGCCATTTGAATATTACGGTCATCCGCAGGCCGAGCGCGTGATCGTCCTGATGGGCTCCGCCATCGGCACCTGCGAAGAGGTGGTCGATGAGCTTCTTACGCGTGGTGAAAAAGTTGGCGTACTAAAAGTTCGCCTCTACCGTCCATTCTCTGCGAAACATCTGCTCGCAGCCCTGCCGGAAAGCGCGCGTGCCGTGGCGGTACTTGACCGCACCAAAGAGCCTGGCGCGCAGGCTGAACCCCTTTACCTTGATGTAATGACCGCTCTGGCTGAGGCGTTTAATCACGGTGAACGCGAAACGCTGCCGCGCGTCATTGGCGGGCGTTATGGTTTGTCTTCCAAAGAGTTCGGGCCGGAGTGCGTCCTGGCCGTATTTGCTGAACTGCGCGAGGCAAAACCGAAGCCGCGCTTTACGGTCGGCATTTATGATGACGTGACTAACCTTTCTCTCCCTTTGCCGGAAAACACCCTGCCCTCGAATGCGAAACTGGAAGCGCTGTTCTACGGTCTGGGCAGCGACGGCAGCGTCTCGGCGACCAAGAACAACATCAAAATTATCGGTAACTCCACGCCGTGGTATGCGCAAGGGTATTTCGTCTACGATTCCAAAAAAGCGGGCGGGTTGACCGTCTCGCACCTGCGCGTCAGCGAACATCCAATCCGCTCGGCATACCTGATTTCTCAGGCGGATTTTGTTGGCTGTCATCAGCTCCAGTTTATCGATAAATACCAGATGGCCGAGCGCCTGAAGCCCGGCGGTATTTTCCTGATCAACACCCCGTATAGCGCCGATGAGGTCTGGGCACGGCTGCCCCAGGAAGTCCAGGCGGTGCTAAACCAGAAACAGGCGCGCCTGTATGTCATTAACGCCGCGAAGATCGCCCGCGAGTGCGGCCTGGCCGCGCGTATCAATACGGTTATGCAGATGGCGTTCTTCCACCTGACCAATATTCTGCCGGGCGACAGCGCGCTGATGGAGCTCCAGGGGGCGATAGCCAAAAGCTACAGCAGCAAAGGTCAGGAGCTGGTTGAGCGCAACTGGCAGGCGCTGGCGCTGGCCCGCGAGTCGCTGTTCGAGGTGCCGTTGCAGCCGGTCAATACCAGCAGCCCGAACCGGCCGCCAGTGGTGTCTGACGCTGCCCCGGATTTCGTCAAAACCGTTACGGCGGCGATGCTTGCCGGGTTGGGCGACACTCTTCCCGTCTCTGCGCTTCCGCCTGATGGCACCTGGCCGATGGGCACAACCCGTTGGGAAAAACGCAACATTGCCGAAGCGATCCCTATCTGGAAAGAAGAGCTATGCACCCAGTGCAACCACTGCGTGGCGGCCTGCCCACACTCGGCCATTCGCGCCAAAGTGGTGTCGCCAGAAGCGATGGCGGACGCACCGGAAAGTCTGCACTCGCTGGATGTAAAATCCCGTGATATGCGTGGCCAGAAATATGTTCTTCAGGTGGCACCAGAGGACTGTACCGGCTGTAACCTGTGCGTCGAGGTGTGCCCGGCGAAAGATCGTCAGGATCCCTCAATCAAAGCCATTAATATGATGTCACGTCTGGAACATGTTGAAGAAGAGAAAGTGAATTATGACTTCTTCCTCGACCTGCCCGAAATCGATCGCAACAAGCTGGAACGCATTGACATTCGTACCTCGCAGCTCATCACCCCCCTCTTCGAGTACTCCGGGGCGTGTTCCGGATGCGGTGAAACGCCGTACATCAAACTGCTTACCCAGCTTTACGGCGACCGGATGCTGATTGCCAACGCGACGGGCTGCTCGTCAATCTATGGGGGGAACTTGCCGTCTACGCCTTATACCACCGACGCGTATGGCCGCGGCCCGGCTTGGGCAAACTCGCTATTTGAGGATAACGCAGAATTTGGTCTGGGATTCCGCCTGACGGTCGATCAGCACCGCGCCCGCGTAATGCGTCTGCTGGAACAGTTTGCCGATAAAATCCCGGCAGAGCTGAATGACGCCCTGCATGCGGAGGCCAAGCCTGACGTTCGTCGCGCACAGGTTGCTGAACTGCGCCACGCGCTTCAGGGTGTTGAAGGGGCTGAACAACTGCTGACCGATGCTGACGCGCTGGTTGAAAAATCTATCTGGCTGATCGGTGGCGACGGATGGGCCTACGATATTGGTTTCGGTGGTCTTGATCACGTCCTGAGCCTCACCGAAAACGTTAACATTCTGGTGCTTGATACTCAGTGTTATTCCAACACCGGCGGACAGGCCTCGAAAGCAACGCCACTGGGTGCGGTCACGAAATTTGGTGAGCATGGCAAACGAAAGGCGCGTAAAGATTTGGGCGTCAGCATGATGATGTATGGACACGTCTACGTCGCGCAGATTTCGCTGGGCGCGCAGCTTAACCAGACGGTGAAAGCCATTCAGGAAGCGGAAGCGTATCCTGGCCCGTCGCTGATCATCGCCTATAGCCCGTGTGAGGAGCATGGCTACGATCTGGCGCTTAGCCACGACCAGATGCGTCAGCTTACCGCAACCGGCTTCTGGCCGCTGTACCGCTTTGACCCGCGCCGTGCCGATGAAGGAAAATTACCGCTGGCGCTGGATTCACGTCCGCCTTCAGACGCCCTTGCCGAAACCTTACTTCAGGAGCAGCGTTTCCGCAGGCTGAACGCTCAACAACCAGAAGTAGCAGAGCAGCTATGGAGGGACGCGGCAGCGGATCTTCAGAAGCGTTATGACTTCCTTGCACAGCTGGCGGGGAAAGCGGAAAAATCAACCAGCGAATAACCGTTATGCCCGGCTTGCCCGGGCATTTTTTTGCCATAAAAAAGCCCGATGCACGTGCACCGGGCTAATCCAGAAGTTCGGTGAAAATTGCCTCAACGTTCTGAACAATATTCACGTGAATTATGGATGAAAAAATCTTAAAGGCATATAACGCCATGGAGAATACCTTCTTTACCACTTAATTAATAATTTTTATTTTGTATCGATTATAACGATTAATTCACGGCATCAATTGTTATTTCAAACGCATCATTTGCTTTAGATTTTACTCAACCCGTAACAATTATATTTTATTCATCAACCCTCTGTGTGATTTAGCATGGGACAGCTTTCCATCCCGGAAAGTTCACTAAGCAATAAAAAAATAACTGCAAAGGAATAATCAAAATGCAAAGAAAAGTACTGGCACTGATGATCCCCGCTTTGTTAATGGCTGGAGCCGCTCACGCAGCTGAAATTTATAATAAAGACGGCAATAAACTGGATCTGTATGGCAAAGTAGATGGTCTGCATTATTTCTCTGACGATGCGTCAAAAGATGGCGACCAAACCTATATGCGTCTGGGTTTCAAAGGTGAAACCCAAATCAACGACATGATGACCGGTTACGCGCAGTGGGAATACAACATTCAGGCAAACAACACCGAAGGCTCTGACAATCAGTCCTGGACGCGTCTGGCCTTCGCGGGTGTGAAGGTGGGCGACTACGGATCCTTCGATTACGGCCGTAACTATGGCGTCCTGTACGACGTAGAAGGCTGGACCGATATGCTGCCAGAATTTGGTGGCGACTCTTATACTTATGCCGATAACTTTATGACCGGTCGTGCAAACGGCGTGGCGACCTACCGTAACACCGACTTCTTTGGTCTGGTGCAGGGTCTGAACTTCGCGGTGCAGTATCAGGGTAATAATGAAGGTAATAACTGCGATGAGAATTTCTGCTCTACTAATGAAGGGACCAACAACGGTCGTGATACACGTCATGAAAATGGTGACGGTTACGGTATCTCCGCAACCTACGATTTCGGCATGGGCTTCAGCGCAGGCGCGGCATATGCTTCATCTGACCGTACTAACGATCAGGTAAATTACACTACTGCGGGCGGTGATACTGCGGATGCATGGACCGCAGGCCTCAAATACGATGCCAACAACATTTACCTGGCTGCAATGTATTCCGAAACCCGCAATATGACGCCGTACGGCGACAATGCAGATGCGGTTGCAAATAAAACCCAGAACTTTGAAGTGACCGCACAATATCAGTTTGACTTCGGCCTTCGTCCGGCTGTTTCCTATTTACAGTCCAAAGGTAAAGATCTGGGCAATGGTCAGGACGATAAAGACCTGGTGAAATACGCTGACGTCGGTGCTACCTACTATTTCAACAAAAACATGTCCACCTATGTTGATTATAAAATCAACCTGCTGGATGAAGATGATTCATTCTACAAAAACAATGGCATCGGTACGGATGACATCGTAGCGTTAGGTCTGGTTTACCAGTTCTAATCCCGATAGCCCGCAGCGATCTGCGGGCTAATTTTATCTCTGTTTCGCCTGTTCTTTGCGAAAAGAGAGATAGCCAATTACCCCGCTGTCGCCATCCATAGGGTGATTTATCCCATCCATTACCGCCACTTCCGGGAAGTCGAATGGCGTAACATTTTCCAGACAGGCGACATTCACACCATATTCATTGGGATTGGAACGTCGTTGATGGAACGTGTAAATACCGCAAACCGAGCAGAAGAAATGGCGCGCCGTGCCGGTGTTGAAACGGTACTCTGTGAGCGTGTCCGCGCCCTGCGTCACCTTAATACCCGTCAACGGCGCGGAAACCACTACTGCCCCGCGCATCCTGCAAAACGAGCAGCTACATCGCCGTGCGGTATTCAGGCCGTCCGTCAGCTCAACAGTAAATTTCACCGCCCCACAATGACACTGTGCATGACGAATTTCAGCCATCGCTTATACCCCTTTTCTCACTAACTCAGCCGCTTTTAAAAAGACCTCATCTTCGACACCATCCCCCTTTTGCCTGCCGAGCCTCACCAGCTCATCGACAATACTTTCACGGTTGATGATCTTCTGCGCTGAAACCAGCCCGATAACGGCGGCACCAATCGCCAGCCCAACTAATCCTGTCTGTTCGTCTTTATTTTTCATAGAAGCGCTCCCTTGTCCCCCTCAAAAGCGTAGCAGGAGAACTGTAAAACGTGCTGGAACGCGGGGAAGAGGTCGGTGCTTTATCTCACCTTCTCGTCCGGCAAAACAGGGGGTTCTGAGCGGGTATCGGAATATCGTGAATAGCGTTGCGCATAGAGAGGCCGTAATGGGTGTTAAAACCGCCTTCGTAGAGGCGGCTGGTCATTACTCTGGATCTTTATCGCCTGATTCAGGCGCTGAGCCAGGATCATCTTTCGGTTTTCTTCCATCCTTTTCCGGGTTATCCGGGCTGGGATTATAATCAGGATGGTCACCATTAACGGGTCGGTCAGTCATTTTCACCTCCGTTTTTACTGCGTAAGCTGTAAGTGTAGACAACCCGTTAGTCTTAACCAAACTTCTTTGAGGGGCTCATTTGTAAATCGTGCTGGCATTCGGCGCTGCAATCCGTACCATACACGACACACTTTCGCATGCTGGTTTTTACCGGTAGCCGCAAACCCGTCTTTTATCGCTAACCAGATGGGGCACATAAATGCGCAGATGGTGTATGAAATCTATGCTACATGGATAGAAGAGATGAACACGAAGCTGACGCTTTGAAATCGTTTTCTCACCCTGTGCCCCATTTGAGATCTGAGTAACAAATAGATGCAACAAAATCAAGAGATTAACAAGAAAGAACAGTACAACCTGAATAAGCTACGCTGATTTTGTCAACTCATTGATATCATTTGCTTTATCAATTAATTCAAGTAGTTATTGCATAGCGATTTCACCCTAAAGCTACCCAAGACTACATTTTTGATGCCCTTTTTTTGCCCCTATTCCGCAGTTTTGCCCCTAAATTTGCCCCTAACTTTAGCCAGTGTGCCATCCTTTTTCTCCCTGCCCTATACTTTCAGTCTGACATCTGGTTCGAGGTTTCTATGTGCGGACGTTTTGCACAAGCTCAAACGCGTGAAGAATATCTGGCTTACCTAGCCGAGGAAGCCGATCGCGACATTGCATACGATCCTGAACCAATCGGACGTTACAATGTGGCTCCGGGAACCAAAGTCCTGCTGTTGAGCGAACGCGACGAGCAGCTGCATCTTGATCCGGTTTTCTGGGGTTACGCGCCCGGGTGGTGGGATAAACCGCCACTGATTAACGCACGTGTCGAGACTGCGGCCACCAGTCGAATGTTTAAGCCCCTCTGGCAGCATGGCCGGGCGATATGCTTCGCCGACGGATGGTTTGAATGGAAGAAGGAAGATGACAAAAAACAGCCCTACTTTATTCACCGTTCCGATGGCAAGCCGATATTCATGGCAGCGATCGGCAGCACACCATTCGAGCGCGGCGATGAAGCTGAGGGTTTTCTCATCGTGACGTCTGCAGCCGATAAAGGCTTGGTCGATATCCATGACCGCAGGCCGCTTGTTCTGTCACCTGAAGCGGCGCGCGAATGGATGCGCCAGAACGTCGGGGGAAAAGAAGCAGAAGAGATTGTCGCCGACGGCACTGTGCCAGCTGAGATGTTTATCTGGCATGCGGTGGCCCGTGATGTTGGAAATCTAAAAAATCAGGGGAGAAAATTGATAGAACAAACAGATATATAATCTGCCGTACTTTTGATGCGCACTTTATATTTAGCTCAATATTATCTTACTTTAAGAAAGAAATATATTTGCAGCCATCGGACCACTAAGTCCATTTATACGATAAAATTCAACACGAACACCTGGATTTAACGTTTGGCTTTCACTATTACTTAATGCAGAAACATGCAAAAAAACATCTTTTCTGCCATCTGATGGGATAATCAATCCCTTTCCGCTCTTGAAGTCAAAACTTTTGACAATTCCTGTCATTTTACGAGACAAATATTTCCCTAATGGTAATCCAGATTTGACTATACAGGATTAGTTAATAATAGCTAACCTTATTTTAACGGCCCTCTAGAAGGCTAAAATAAAATTTGCTTAATCATTCAACACGTGCCTTAATGGTTTGGCTGATTCGTTGCGATGATGAATCTAACTTTTCCAAAAGCCGTTCTCATAACCAGGTGTTATCTCTGATATCCCTCCTCTTGAGTCCATATATATACCAGCAAACGTTTCTTATCATGAGCTTGCTTGTCAGTTTGAAATATTCAAACGGAGTTTGTATGTCATCTAAAATCATAGGTCTTGTTAAGTGGTTTAACGAAGATAAGGGGTTTGGCTTTATCTCCCCACTCGATGGAAGTAAAGATGTTCTTGTTCACACTTCTTCCCTGCTGGGAGAAACATTTAATACTCTATTTGAAGGACAAAAAGTCAAATTCGCTATCATAGCTGGAACTAAAGGTCCAATCGCTGCCAATGTAACACTTTGCGATAGATAATTTTTAGATGGTTTACTTAAGGCAGCATGACTCTATCAGTGAAAGGTGATGTTCGGTTACTCACATCATTACAACAGGCCAGCATATTTACTTACCATCAAGTTTGCTGACCGATGTGATGAAATGCAGGACTGCTGCATGAACAGTCTCAAAGCAGAAGCTAACTGCTTATAAAATACTAAAGTGCGTAAGAGGTTAGGCAGCCTCCAAAAGCATCACTTCTTATTTTTTTAATAATTTTTTTAGAAGTGCTGGGAAGATTTGAACAAAGCACTGCAGTATGGGCACACCAACTGAGCCCCCTTTTGTACACGACTGTAACTATGTTCGGAATCTTTTGAGCAGTTTGGACAAGGACATTTTACTAAATAACTTCGGCGGAATTGAGTGTTTTTACGTGCAGACATAGACTTCTCCAGTTTAAATGGACCGTTACAGTACACGTTAAGACAGTATAATGCTTGTTTTAATTTCGAAAGAGGCAAAAAAAATGAACAAACAGAACCCTTTCGACCACCTGCAGGGGCTAGAAACCCTCAAAATACATGGTGATATATGAAAAAGGTAATCATTTTTTTTAATGGTAAGCCAAGTAAAGTTATCACTGTGCTTAAAGGTGTGACATCAATACGCGAAGAATATCCTAATGGAGAAGTGATAAACCTTCAGATAATGTCAGCAGGTTTTCCCTCTTTAACAGGTGACCATGAAGTGGTTTATGTGGCATCAGATCGAGAGCTTACCTCTCAGGAAATATTAGATGCGGCGCAAAAGTATCTTTGACGCCAGGGATTCAACACCAACATTCATGAAATAATTATTATAACTACGTTTCATTTTTATAGCCTGTTTAATGCAGGCTTTTTTTTACCACCATACAGACATTTATAATTAAGATATGGACATTCAACACCATGGCAATATCACTCTATTGCTGAAGCAACCATAAGGCTTCCATGAAAATCCTACATTACACAGTATTAATAGTTGCTGAAGCCCAATCCTCAGATAATAATATCAACCCTCTCATCTTGGATCTCTTGCATGACCGAAACTATTCAAGTAAGTCAAACCGAGGCGTTAAACTTCCACCCCATGCATTCGTTGGTTCAGAGGGTCAGGCAGTTTTAGAGTGGGAGTCTGAAAAAGATGGAGCAGAAAAACTAAAAAAAAGACTCTACCAGATGCTGCATCGAATCATACGTTTAGAAGAATGTCCCACAGCAATTTTTCTAATGATTTGCCCAGAAGATAAAACATTAACCTTTGTTTCAAGACTTAAAGTAAAAAAATGAACATCGATGTTTTAACCTTCACCATCTGAAAATACTTTGACCGTGCAAACTGCGAAAAATCATGAGACACATCAGTAAATACTGTATCATTTGCTAAGCATTGCTGTTACATTCGGTTTAATGATGAATCCTCCTCAGCGGCAGGGCTAATTAACCTGATGATTTGTATATCAAGCGGCTCATCGTGAATTTCTGAAGCAGCGAGTCACGAGTGGTTAGTTCAATGACTCACCGGGAGGCACCCGGCATCATATCCGTGAGCCCCTGTATAATTGCAGGGGCTTATTTACATTACAAAAGCATAGTCGTAGACATATTATTGTTAATACTCATAGCCGGTAATTAGGTTCGGATGAATGGACCGATTAAAGAATCATCTAACTTTTATTAGGTCTGAATACCTCGTAGTATATCGTGGAGATAACATATCCCGTTTCATCTGCCACTGCTGCTGTATGCCCTGCCCGGCAAAATAAAGCGTTCCCTTTCCATCTTTCGCGTTCAGATAATCCAGAACTTCCATCAACCTTTCGCTACCAGCACGCGGCGCGTTTTCGTCGAACAGGTTCAACTGAGCCACGCCTTGGCTGAAAAAATCTCCCAGCAAGATTCCAGCCTTTTGATAGCGATGGCCATCCTGCCAGATTTTGTCCAGGCACTTTACCGCGGCGTTGATGATGTCGCGGGAATCCTGAGTGGGTGTGAGAAGCTTCATGGACGCACTGTTACCGTAATAGGGCTCGTTAAGCGCAAAGGGAGAGGTTTTCACGAACGCAGAGATAAAGCGGCAGTACTGATGCTCACCCCGAAGTTTTTCAGCGCTACGGGCCGCATAGCTGCAAATAGCCTGGCGCATCTGCTCATAGTCCGTGACGCGTCCGCCGAATGACCGACTGCAGACGATTTCCTGCTTTGCTGGCGCAAACTCCTCCAGATCAAGACAAGGCTCGCCGCGCAACTCCCGGACCGTTCGCTCGAGTACCACGTTAAAGTGTTTACGGATAATCCATGTGCTTTGTTCTGAGAGGTCCAGAGCCGTTTTAATGCCCATGGCGTTAAGCTTCTTACTTATGCGGCGGCCAACGCCCCAAACGTCCTCTACGGGTACCAGGGCAAGGAGTCGGCGCTGGCGATCGATATTGGACAAATCAACAACTCCGCCCGTCTGCCTCTGCCATTTCTTGGCGGCGTGGTTTGCGAGCTTAGCGAGTGTTTTTGTTTGCGCAATGCCAACCCCGACAGTCAGGTGCGTACGCTTAAGAACCGTAGCGCGGATTTCTTTGCCGAACTCCGTCAGGTCCCGGCAGTTGCGAACACCTGCCAGGTCGCAAAAAGCTTCGTCGATGCTGTAAATTTCGACGCGAGGGCTCATTTCCTCAAGCGTCGTCATTACCCGGTTTGACATGTCAGCATAGAGCTCGTAATTACTACTAAAACAAACAACACCAGCGCGCCTGAATAGATCCTTTTGCTTAAAGAACGGCTCGCCCATGGTAATTCCAGCCGCCTTGGCCTCGGCGCTGCGTGCGATTACACAGCCATCGTTATTTGAGAGAACAACAACCGGCCTCCCTCTCAGGTCCGGCCTGAATACAGTCTCGCATGATGCGTAGAACGAATTCACATCACAGAGGGCAAACATATTCAGCTCGCAGATTTAACGATGAAAGTAACAACGCCAAACACGTCCAGTGTGTCTTCACTGCCAACAACAATTGGACTGTAGGCGCTGTTCATAGGATTGAGTTGTACGGTCGGGCGCAGCTGCAGGCGTTTAACAGTGAACTCCCCTTCTACAGCGGCGATGACAATGTCACCGTGCTCAGCCGTGCGCGAACTGTCCACCACCAGCAGATCGCCGTCACTGATCCCGGCCTCAATCATCGAGTCGCCGGCAGCTTTAACAAAATATGTTGAGCTGGGGTGGGAAACCAGTAACTCATTGAGATCGATACGCTGTTCAACGTAATCTGCCGCGGGACTTGGAAAACCACACTGCACTAAGTCACTAAAAAGCGGAAGAGCAATAATTTCTCGCAGTTCTGCAGGCCTGATAAACTCCATAATTCACACCTCAAATACTGTTTTTATATACAGTAGTTTTATTTGTAAGTGTCCGCAAGATGCAGGCCCTACCGTCTCTGCTTAAAGCTTCGCCGTTTCGTTTCTAAGTTTCTATGTCGCTTCGAATTATGAGTTTTGTAAATTTTATGCTCATAACCATTCTTGAACAGATTTCAACCAGTTTAGAAACGGCCCCTTATTCACCTTCTTCTGCAGTCATGGCCAACTCCGCCGCGATCATTCTTTGGTTGTACAGAGAATCGACAGGCATTTCGACACGGACGGACAAAAACTGGTCGCGGGGAATATCGACCGGCTCCGCCTCACTAATATCCTGTATTTCGTTCCTGGCGAATGCAGGCGCGCCAGGATGTGTTCGATGATAGGTTTTTACCAGAACGGAACCATCCGCGTTAACCTCATAATCCAGCCAGATAAGAGGCTGTTTGTTCCTGTCGGTTGGGATATCAAAACCGCCATCAATGCCCCCCCAGGCCGCATCAGAGTTAAGCCCCTCACACCCTTCAACAAGGTATTCACCAATGCCCAGACGAGTTACAGAGCAGCCATCTGATTCATCGTTTGTCTGGTATGACCCATCCGAAAAAACTTTAACCACAGGCGATGCTGCTTTGAGCGTACCATCGCTGGCTCTGGTGGTATTGCCCGTGGTGTAAGCCTCCTGATATGACCAGGACGAGCCACCGTAATACGAAAACCACGTCCGCCTTAGAATGTAGGCCTGATGAATACGGGTTGGTCGGCTGCCCCGATTGACGACTATAGACGTAATACCGGTATTTGCAGTTAACCCGAGCTGGGTCTGTCCGTCATTTTGATGGGAGGAGAAACAGGTCGGTGTAAATGCGTCCATAGCGTCCAACAGCGGGCCATCGCCATTGATAGTTCCGAGCCCAAATGCTCCCACTTGCATGATGTTCCCGGCAGTCGTTCCGACGTCCTTTGTCGCGCTACTTCCCAAACCGAGGTTTTTGCGAGCGTCTTCCACCTTCGTTGCCCCGGTTCCGCCGTCAGCAACAGCCAGCGCACCGTTACTCCCTTTCTGCGCCAGTTTACCGATGCCGGGGATCGTAACAGGGGTGCCATTGATGGTAACCGTGATGCTCTGGTTTGGTGAGGTTGTGGCGAACGTCTCCCACGCGCCAATGTTCTCGTCATACTCTTTAATGAGCTGAGACATGGCCTGTGCCAGGCCGTCGACCGAGATATTGTCTGACACAAGAATTCCATACTTCTGGCCGCTCAGCGCCGGGGAAGCGGCAGGTGTAACCGTCATTGACGTGGCGCTGTTCACGGATGAAATCTGGAAAAGCTGCACCGGGTTAGACATCACGATAATCGTCTGGCCAGCGCGAACCTGGCTGGCGGGTGCCGTCCAGTTCGTGCCGGTCCCGGTTGCGGTGTTTCCGTTAATGGCGATGGTGCCGGTGTTATAAAGCATATTTTCTCCAGGCAATAAAAAACCCCGCCGTGGCGAGGTTTGTTTTGAAACAAAATGACTTATTGGCAGGTGGTGCTGGTGAACGTGTTGGCACTAACCCAGGTCCAGTTAAAGGGATAACCGGCGCGGTACTGGGTCTGATTGTTTTGTTTACGCACTCCGTAAATCTGGACACTGTTTTCCTGCCCGCCGATAAGGGCTGTACCGGAACACACAGGTTGCTGTTTCTCAATAACGCCAGCGCAACCGGAGAGCAAAACCGCCACCGCCAGGCAAAGAATCATGTTTTTCATCGTGGTTATATCCCAGGGCATTCGCAAGGTTACACAATAACAATATGAATCAATGGGATATAATTGATTTGGTAGATCAATTATTAGAAATTGATCGTTGAAAACGATCAATCGTAGTTGGCGCAGTTGATGGCCATGATGACGTTTCTCATGTTTGAGTACGCGACGTTTTGCAGCCCTCCGGAGGGGGTTGTCTGAGGCCTGGCAAATATCCGCGTATTGCTTCCCTCGAGTTTTGCCATGCTCTTGTAAATTGCAGCGTAGGGCTGCGGCTGGCCACCGGCTGATATAACACCGGTAATCAGGCCGAGCATGACGGGCATGCAGGCCCACTTCCCCGCCAAGGTTGTGTTGATGTTGTAGCCTGAGTTTGCATCCACTCCGGCAGTGCCTATGGTAACGACATCGCCGAGCGTGCGTGTCTCGTGGGTCAAAATTAGGGTCCCCGATGCATCCCACACGGCCATCCCGTAATCTGGCTTTGTCTGGGGGAAAATTGTGAAAAAATAAACGTACGCCGTTCCAGTTGCATTAGGTCTGAGAAAATCAATCGTGATGGTGTTTCCGCTTACCATCTGAGTGATTTCCACCTCAACCGTGCAATGAACGAAGGCCACAATGGGCTGACCTGAGGGAAAGGTGTGCGTCACCTTGGTATTAAAACCCGATGTTCCCTGCAGTGCCGCTGTCTTTCGCGCCTGTAATGCAATTGGCGAGCTGTTGGCGGTAACCCACACCTCACCGCTCGTCGTCGTCAGTAAACCGCCGTACTGCGCCATTTATGCCCTCTCGATCTGGAAAATGAGAAAAGCTGCAACAGCGGGTTCAGTCCCTGCTGAGTAGTCGGTATCCCCCACAGAGGAAACCGTTGCAGTACCGCCGGAGATGGTTATCTTCCTTCTTCCAGTTCCCCACTTATCATCGTTCATGGCCTGAAAGTAGGTCAGTTTGCAACCCGGTGGCAGGGCAACGGAATAAGAGCCTGTTTTCTGGTTAACGGCCAGTTGCAGATAGCCGCAAACGCTGACTGGCTTAATTCCATAGTTGTTAACCTTGCCTGAAGCGTCCCATGTTTGAACACCGTATTCCGCCATCGTATCTCCTGAAAAAATAGAGGCCCCGCAAGAGGCCTCCCGTCACCATGTACCAGTGATTCTCCCGATCTGCACCCTCAACACATTGTTGGAGTCCCGTACACTGATTGTCTGGTTGGTCTGTTTCATGGCCCCCTCGCCAGCTGTCGAACCGTAGTTCTCAAGCGTACCCGTTCTAAAGTTTATGGACAGGCCAGCCTGGTTCGGAACGTAGTTAACCGAGCTGATTGTTTCAGCCAGTTTCGCTCGCGTGATAGTGGCATCGCCTATTACCGTATCTCTGATAATTACCTGCCCGTTCTGGATAACGAACGGAAGCGTAACGGTCGCTCCGGCCTGGTGGGTAACAGCGAAGCGGTCAGCTAGGAAGATAACCTGCGACTGCATGCCGGATGGCGTATTCTCCACGCCGATACCCATCCCCGCGGCGTAATACTGTCCGTTGCTGGAGACACCAACCTTGATGTTGTACATCGCGCTGAGGTCGCCATTAACGTTGGCTATCGCCTGAGCGTTAGTGGTGATGGCGGAGGTATGCCCGTTCACGGTCGCCGTAATGCCGTTTATCTGCGTGGCCGTAGCCTGCTGATAGTCGGAGAACGTCTGATTCAGGCTGTTGATGGATGCCTTGTTGCCGTTAACATCCGTCTGCAGGCTCAGCAGCGAGCGCGCCGTTGCCTCCCTGTCGTTGACAATCACTTCATCAATGCGATCCAGATTCGCGCTATTGCCGGCGACCGATGCAGAAAGTGTTTTACGCGTGGCCACCTGAGCGAGGTTGGCCTGGATTATCGCAATTGCAGAGTTCTTCACCCCGCCCGTCATGCCGTCCATAGAAACGCTGATGTTGTCGATTCGCTGGCCCAGGGCGGTATCAGCCGTCGCAACGGTCTGCTCAAGCTGACTGAGTGAAGACGAAACATTCCCGACCGTGCTGGAAAGCTCATTAACGCTGGTCTGAACCTTCCCGACGTCCTGGGCATTTTTGGCGATATCCTTCGCCTGCTGCTCCAGTTCGTCGTTGGCCTGTTTGATATCGTTAGCCATGCCAGCAATTTTTTCGTTGCTGTCCACCGCGTTCTCGATCAGGTCTTTGAAGGTATCCGAGTCTTTAATCTCCTCCAGGATCACATCGGTGATGTCGGACACATCGATACTGGCCTGACCGCGCACCCATTCTGTGTAACCTGATTCGTTGCCGCTGCGGTCCACCAGCTGCGCTCGGTACCAGAAAATCTGCCCAGCCTTAAGGCCCATCTGCTGATATTTGCGCTGCGGGTAAGGCACATCGGCCAGCAGCATCGCATCGTCTTCGGTACCGGTCAGGCTGTACAGGATTTCCGTTTTCAGCGTGTCGTCGGTATTCGCCGGGAATCCCCAATTCAGCTCGATGCCGAATACCACATTTTCAGAAGCGACGAAGCCAACCGGCTTCGGTGGATTGCCCACTTTACCCGTCAGCGTTTTCTCTTCTGAATAGCCCCATCCGGACGAGATTTCTGCAGCATTGATTGCGCGAACGCGCACCAGGTAGCGCCCGGCATAAATCCCGGGGACGTCGAATGCCGTGGTGGAGCTGCGCGGCACGTTAACCCAGTTACCGTCGTTGCGGCGCCATTGCGCTTCATAGGCAATAGCGTTCTGCGCCTGGTCCCAGCTCACGCGCATCGTTTCGACGCTGATATTTTGCTGAACCACGGAAAACGAGCTGATCACGATATTCGCAGGCGGCGCCTGGTTACCCGGCGGGATAACACTAACCGGCCGCTGGTCAATGATGGCTCCGGTATCAATGTGATCGAATTTATCCGGATCGTGATTTGCACCGACGATTGTGAACGTGCCGTCATTATTATCAGTTACCGTAATAACGCGATACTGCTGTGCGTAGAGCTCATCAGACTCAATGACCCATACGGCCTCAGCCACAGGCGTTTCGCTGTAAGCGGTCGTAACGGTTACTTTATTGCCCGTTATCGACTGAATGGTGCGTGACTGTGAAACACCCGATGGAAGATTGACAATCATCCTGTCGGCTACCGAAGCATCCGGTGCCCTGTCCAGCGTCAGCACACGACCATTTACCGCCGAGATACGGCCGCCCAGGTCGCGCCCGGAGAGATTTCGGTCCGCTACAGCGATTACATATCCAGGCTGCGGAATGTTGCCATCTTCCCCTACATTGAAAGTCACAACGCGATCTTTATTGTTGGTGAGGATCCCCCATCGCCCTTTCCGATTCGCTTCTGACTGACGGGTACAGCCGATCGCAGTTATCTCAAGTTGATTAAACCCATAACGCGCAACCAGCGCCTGCTCAAAAACAGGCTCCATCGCATCAGAATAAGCGTTATCAGGATCAGACCAGGACACCAGCGCATTGGTGTAACGGTTCTTTGTGGTGCTGCTGGAATAGGTAAAGCGCCCATCAATAACGTTCGCATGCGTGTATGTAAAATCTACATCTCTCGGCATGTCCGCCAGCGCCACAATCTGGTCGTCGCCCCAGTAGGTCATCCCACGGAAGATTGCAGCAAAATCACGCAGGACCGTATAAGCGTCGTTGCGTTCCTGAATGTAGACGTTGCAGGTATAACGTGGTTCGGTACCACTTCCGCCTTTGCCATCCGGTACCATTTGATCGCAATACTGCGCAACCTGGTAGAGCGTCCATTTATCTATGTTGGCCGTTGTAAGACGATCCCCAAGTCCGAAACGGTCGCTAACCACCAGGTCGTAGAAAATCCATGCAGGGTTATCGGTCCAGGCCCATTTAAATGTCCCAGCCCACGTACCGCTATAAGTGCGGGTTTCGGGGTCGTAAGTATCCGGTACGCGGATAACGCGGCCGCGGGGCTCGCAGGAGATCTGCGGGATAGAGCCGTTAAACTGGCTGGAATCGAATTCGATATAAAGCAGCGCTGTGTTTGGATAGCGTAATTTGGCGTCAATTACCTCGGTAAAGCTCTGCAGCATCATCGTGTCGCCGATTTTCGCGCTGTTGGCATCAGACGTAATCTTACGGAGTCGGATTGTCCAGGTGCTGCCAGCCTGAGGTAAATCAATACGGTGGCTGCGCTCGTAACCTGATGTCGTTTTGCCGGTCACGCTGGTATCGAGTACCGTCTGCCATGTGCCGCCGTCCGTCTGCAGGTCAATCGCATAATTAACCGAGTAACCGACCAGATCGCCGTCGTCCTCCTGCTTGAAAAGCGAAGGCCATTTCAGACGCAGGCGAACCGCTGAAAGCTGCGTATTGGTAAACGTGCGCGTCCACGCTGTAGCGCTCGATACCTCAGTTCCCACGCTGATTTCGTTTTCGGTACCGGGGATTCCCTGAATGTATTTTTGAGCCTGAGTGCCTGGCCGAAACTCCCACGTTACACCACCGAAGTTCTGGGAACCGTCAGCATTCTCCAGAGCCGTTCCGTCGAGGTAGATATCTTTCGCCGTCAGCTGCCCTGCAAATTCACCTTCCCCTAGTGCAACGAGGATTTTTGCCTTTGCTACAGATTGCAGATCGTCAGGCTGTTCGGTAGGGGTTCGGGAACTGGAGCTGCCGCCCTTGCGACCTTTTATAGCGATTGCAGTTGCCATATTGCGCCCATAAAAAAACCACCCGGGGGTGGCTGTGTGTTTTACTCTGGGAAAATCCTTACGATGGATTTTTAAAAGTGTACCGCTGAATAAGTTCTTCAACGGAGGCTCCCATGAATTCAGATAAAATTCTATAGTTAGGCTTAAGTATTGGATTTAAGGCCTTTTCAAAAAGTGGCCTTCCATCTGAACTAAACCGTAGTAACCCTCCCCCTCCGACTAGAGATAATTCAATATTACTTTCAGCTATCTCAGGGAATTCCCTAACAAATGAGTGAAGTTCGTTAATGATAAATTCAATTAACGCGAAGAGCATTTCGGTAAGATCAACAAGTTTTATCAATTTATGTTCTTCAACTACACCTAGCAACTGCTCATGCGTGAAACCTGATGATAAATTAGCGCTATGCAATTTATCATCAACTTCCCTTCTAAGGATATTCCTTTCTGCCAAGATCGTAAAAATATAATTAAAATTTCCAATACAAGCAACTAATCTATTAAGATTGCGCCAGCTTTTTCCAACCTCAACTGCTGATGGAAAGACCCTTGAACAACGCATAACTCTATACTTCCAAAAATTTAACAACTGCTGAGTTATTGGGAGATTAGCTGTAGGAATGCTTTTAATAAAAGATAAGGTCGAAAAGTCGAAATCTACAGGCCTGCTATTACTTAGCACAACCCCAACCAACATAGTTCTCTGTATCGGATTGTCAGTCTGCATGTCAATAAAGTTATTCACCTTAATTGCAATGAGATCATTAAGGCAGGACATCATTATTATTTGAAGTTTTGATACCGTAGAAAACTTAGCTCGCTCCTCTCTTATTCGTTCTTGTCTTAGATTGAACCTGTATGCAACAACTCCACCAACAAAAGCAGAACAAAAAGCCATAAAAACAGGAAATATATAATCTTTGAATGTATCTGCATCTTGTTTTGTGGCTAATATTGCCTGCGCGATTAATAAAGCTTCAGAATTCACAATTCAATCACCCATAGATTAGAATTGTTTTTTATACCATCACTTACTGTTGATTCTCAACATAAATACCAGCCGAAATAACAGCCCCACCGATGCGGCGCTTACCGTAAAGAATCGGTACCGGATTCCCCTGGGCTGTCGTGTTTGTTACTCCACCAAAGGCGTAGCTGGCTTGGTTATCCGCAGATTGCTTACTGGCGAGCCCGGTTGTCTGTGGAGAAAGCATCTGGACTACGCCGCCGATCGCCATTGATGCCCCAATCCCCGCCACAACTCCCCATCCACCAGCGAAAGCGGTACCACCAATCCCGATCGCGGCCCCTCCCGTGACGAACGCAGCAACAGCGACAAGAGCAACCCCGAGGATTGTCTGAAACACCCCGGCTCGCTTACTGCCGATGATCACCGGCGCGATGCGGATTTCCTCTGTACTCCTGTCCATACTGAGCTCATCGTTTAAGAGGTTTCGTTTCCCGCTGAATACCGCATAAGTTAAACCTCGTTGCTTACTGGTATTCAGGAAACGCTCAAAACCCGGCACGATAACGCTCAGGGCACGGATGGCCTCTTTTGGTGAAGCTACTGATAAACGATATTCACGCCCGAAGGTGGCGCCTAGCACGCCGTACAATCGAATTGTGCGGACCGGCTCAACATTGAGTAATGCAGCCATTTTTCCCCCATAAAAACTGTCACAGGCGGTTATCAGAAACAGTCTTTAAAGCGCAGTATTTTCATTGTGCGCTCACGCCAGTAACCGCCATAAGGTACGCGCTGGCTCAGATGCCCATAAAGGTGATGCAGTAGCATGTTCCCTTCCAGCAGAATCCCCGCATGATTCCACTTATCAGCCTGAACCTGCATGATCACCATATCGCCTGGTTTTGGCGGCCCGTCGAATTCACGGAATCCGCACTCATACCAGCAATCCTGATAGAAGTTGTCCGGATAGTCGTTTTCCCACCAGGGATAATCGACCCGGTAATCGTGAAGCTCTATACCGTGGGTTTGCCGGTAATAGCTCATCACCAGCCCCCAGCAGTCGAAGTGACCAAGCACAAACGGGCGCTCCAGCAGAGGCAGTTCTCCACGCGGCTGGATGGTCCGTAAATCCCCCTCCGGCCAGCTCACGATATGCCAGGGTAAAAGGGTTGCATCGCATTGCGCTTTATCCAGTTCGCTCGGTTGCGTCGTGGCATCAGGGTGACTGTGAGCGATGGCGATCACCTTCCCCCATTCCTCAGCAGCTGCATAGTCTTCGGGGCAAAGTATAAAATTGTCCTCAGGCATCGCGGCAAGATTCCGGCACGGGAAATAACGTTCAACTCGGCTTTTCTGCGCCACCAAACCGCAACACTCGCGAGGGTATTCAGCAGCAGCATGCGACATAATGGCATCAATGGTTTTCTGACGCATATCAGCTCCTGATCAAAGACGTTCCCGGGAAACCACCAAACGAGAGTTCGTTATTTTCGCCGAAGCGGAGTTTGCACGCCGTCAGCGTGCCGTTGCATTCATCCAGCGACGGATCGCTTACCGGGGTGTTGTTTTTGTCGAAATAGCGGGTACCGGCATAGTCGCAGCCATCGCCGGTGCGATATTTATTCCGGATACACCAGGTACACAGAGAATGAAGTTGACGTGTAGGGATCATCTTTCCCTGTAACGACATCGGGCTATCGAGCACGAATTCGATACTCTCGCCCGGAATTTCGCTGGCTTTGCTATCAATGTAAAAAACTCGTTTTCTGACCTGTTGCGGATCAGCTGTTGCGTTACCTGCAGGGAAGTTCTTCGCATCGAGATAGTGCGAATAGGTGTCATGGATAGTGACTTTCGCCTGCAGCATATCGTCATAGGCAAGGCACAGCGCTGTAATCTTGCTTTCGATATCTGCAACCGTCAGCGTTGGCTGGGCGCTGTTGCCTTCTGTGGATGCTTCAAGCCCTTCAATTTGATACGGCCAGGCGGCATATTCTTCCCCCTGCCACCAGATGCTTTTCGCCTTCAGCTTTGATTCATCACCACCAGCGGCGGCGATTTCTTCTTCCGTGTGCGGGAGGTTGTACGCGTGAAATCGCAGTACATCATCCACGCCGAACGTAGAGCCATCAACTTCGATAAGCCGGACTTTATTGCCGGGCTCAAGGCTTTGATAGTCTGCTGTGATCATGGTGCGTACGCCTGTTTGAATGTTGCGGAAATGGTCAGAACATTGCTGGATAAGGGCTGTGACTTGATTGATTCGGCCTCAATCCGGTAGAGCCCAGTTTCGCCAACTGGCGATGTCCAGATAAATGACTTTGTGACGTGAGAACGAAAGAACTTCAGGGCCTGAAGCATGTCCGCTTTTTTCCCCGTCAGTGTGACAGGCCATGACTGCTTTTCAGGGTTAATGCCTTCCGCGGCGATCTGCTCATAGCCGTCGCCAAAGGTTGAAGAGCGCGTTTTAAGGCTGAATACCCCTTCCATCCCCGCCTGTATCTGTGTTCGCCAGGTGAACGTTTCGATTGCCATGCTATCTCCGGGCATAAAAAAACCCGCCGAAGCGGGTTAAGTGTTAATATATCAATAAATAAATTAAAGATTTTTCAATTGGTATTAAAGTTTCGCGTAAGCTTAAAAGTGATTGACTGGTTATTCGCCTCAAGGATATCTAAAACAGCACCTTTATAGCGTATGGTTTTTGATTCAGAAAGGTCATATTCCACTTCATTTGAGAAGGCAGCTCTTGCCAATCCCCCCTGAAACTCACGATAACCAATATTTATCTTATTCCCAACCTTACCATTATAAATCAAGGTTTGTTGAAAAGCCGACTGCTGTTCTGTTTGAAATTTCACTTTTGAATATGGTTTCCCTGTATCACATTTGGTCGCTCCATAGATTGTCACAATACAGATCTCACCATTTTTTTTGAGCTGAATACTTTGAGTTGGATCGTTGACCATAAATCGATTCGGTACTAGAGCACCTGATGATCTTTCTACATTAGAGAAAAACTCAGATTTGGAATCCTCGCCAATTTTTACGTAGTCACCTGCAGGGATTGTATATACCCCTATGGATCCGATCTCAACTGCCTGATTGAAATGAATAGCATCAATACTGGCGTCGATACCCTGTCTAACCATATCTTCACCAACATAGGTAGTCGTAGTCGTATTAAGCGGCGGTATACTTATCTCTTTCGTTTGGGGTACATAGTTTCTAGCTGGCGTAGTACACCCGGCAACCAGTAAAGTCAGAATTGTCAGCCCTAGTAATTTTCTCATTGCAATATCCTTAAGTTACAATCAGAAACATCCTAACATTAACATTTATTTGGTCAATGACTATCCATTTCCTAAGATCAGCAATTAAAACCGAATTTTAAGAAAGTTTTCCATTAACGCATTTTCGTTGCATTCCAGATGAGCCCTCCGGGCCTCAATTGCTTCGCAATTCCTTCGCGCACTGACTGATCAATAGTTTGCTTATAGGCTCGGGACATCGCATCACTCCCAGCGCTTGTTTGCTGTTGCGGGTTCTGATTTTGCACAACAACAGACGTTTGCACCGTCACATTGCCAGCGCCAGCGGATTGCAATCCATACATGGGCGCGGTGCCAACATACCCGCCGTTTGCATAGCCCTGAGCGCCTCGCATCAAAGCGTAAAGGTTACCAACACCCAACGCACTGGTAGCCTCTTTTGTGAAAACAAACTCCCCACCGTGGACCACACCTTTTGGCTGATATTTACCGCCATCGCCGGTATAGCCAACCGCACCGCCATTGGCAAACTCAGGGATATAACCGCCTGACCACGCCTGTTTAATTCCAAGGAAATTACCGAACCACGTGCCACCAAAGGCTGACTTCATTCCATTAACCAGAGCCAGTTGCGTCAGCATCTGGGCAATGCCCTTCAGGAATGTAGACAGGAAATCTGAGAAGTTAGATTTACCTGTTGTGAAGAAATCTGTCAGGGTGCTGGCCATCCCGGTGAAAGCATTGCTGGTAATCGTCTGAACCTGCGAGTAAACATCGGTCGCGCTGTCTTCAAATTCAGCCCAGCCCTTCTTCGCGCCGGTCAGCCAGTCGCCACGCAACCTGTCCTCTGCATCATAGTAATCATTCGCCGCTTTAAGCTGCTTCTGATAGCCCTCGTCGTCAAGCGAACCTCCAGCATTCTTCCAGCCAGCGGCAAGCTGACTTTTCGCGAGTTCACGTTGTGCCTGACGGTCACTCATCCCGGCACCGTTCACTAATGCAGCCTGCTTCTCTGCCATCTGAGTGGCGTATTTCTGCGAGGTATCCATTCGCTTGTTCAGCTGTTCCTGTGCGGTAATCTGATCACCTAACAGGGCTTTCTGCCGTGCCAACTGAAGCACCTGGTCTTTACTCGCCAGCAGGGATTTCTCCTGCTTTGTCAGTGAACGTGAACGCGTGGCCTCCTCCAGCACCTGAAATTTTGCTTCAGTCGTCCACAGATCTTTGCGCTGCTGGCTGATAGTGTCGTTCAGCCCTTTATGCTGCTGCAGCGCGCGTAATTGTGCCTGAAGCGCCAGCAGCTCGGCCTGGGCAGCATCCGTGCTGCGATCGCCAGCCGATAATGTGCCCTGCTTTCCGGTTTTGGTCTTTTTACCAAAAGAAGCGACTCCTTCCCGATCCTTCTGGGTGGTTGCGGTACTTATCTTTCTGGTCGTATCGAGGTATTTACCTGCACTTATATCAGCCACATCCCAGTCTTTTTTCAGCTGAGAAATGCTGTCGCCATAAGCGCCGGCCATTTGTTCGTTGTAGTCCTGCCATCCCTGCAAGGTATCTGTTTTCGCCCAGTCGGGAACGAGGTTAATCGCGGCAGCGATAGAGGAAGAAATGATCTGGTTCAGCTTCTGGAAAACGATCGCAACGCTGTAATAAATTGCGTTGAATTCCTTCAGAGTGTTTGATGCCAGCTCAGCTACCCACTGACCGATACTCTGCATGGCCTCTGACGCCCAGCCCTTGATATCCAGCCACAGGCGACCAAACGGCGTCAGCGAGTCGTAAGCCTGTTCTCCACGTTTTGCCATCGTATCGCCAAACAGGTCCATAGCCTGCGTAACGGCCGCGGTCTGGTCCTTTTGCTTAACCAGATCGTCAACATGCTTAAGTTGTGAAACGGTCAGGAAATTATATTGTTCGTTGAGACTTTGCAGCGCTTTAACAGGGTCTTTTTCGATGTCCTTATAGGCTTTGGTGATGTCCTGCGCCGAGACTATACCGGTCTGAACCGCCAGAGCCGTGGAGTCCGCTGCTTTTTCAAGTTGCTGCTGTGTCAGCGATCCCATGCCAACCAGCTCAGTCATCAAGCTCTGAACGGTACCTACAGTAGCGCCAGTAGAGGCAGCAATAGACTGGGAGGAAGCCATGATCTGGAGCGCTGACGTGCCGGCAATGTTGCCAGTCTTGATAATGGCCTTGTTGATTTCGTCGTAGGCGGTGAAGTAGTCCGATCCCGCTTTGGCCGCAATCAGTACAGCACCGGCCAGGCCGCCAATTGCCACTCGGGCAGGGGTCACCATCGACAACATCGCACTCAGCGCATTGCCTACACCGCCAAACGAGTCACGTAGCTGACCGCCCTGCTGAATAGCAACCATATAAACCGGCATACCGGAAGCCAGTGAGGTTACAATGTCGGTCATTTGCATCGGGAGATAACGCATAGCATTGCGGTATTGCCCCGCGCTGATAGCCCCAGACTTCCACGCTTCCTCCTGCTCTTTCAGCTTTGCGATCATTGGTGCAGCACGATCGGATACGCCGAGTTGGGCAGCTTTTAGCTCTAACAGTTCTGCGCGCGTTTTTCCGATTGCTGTGACCTGCTCCTCCAGCGAATCGATAAAGGTTTTGCCCGCCGCAGCTGCACGCTGCGCTGCCTGAGCCTGTTCAATGCGAGCCCGCCCCTCTGCGGTTTCAGATTCCATTACCTGTGCCAGTTTTGCCCGCGTCGTCTCAAGCACGCTGTTGTAACGAGTAAAGTCCTCGTCTCCCACCAGCCCTTTACCGCGAAACTTCGCCAGGCTCTCCTGGATAGTGTCCAGTTCATCCAGCGCCTTGTTTACCGGGCTGATTTTATTCAGCAGGTTCTGCAGTTCCTGACGCTGCTGCTTCAGGCTTTCGCTGTTTTTCTTCTGGTTATCGATACCGGTGCGGAACGTGCTGTTCAGGTCATCCGCTTTGCCTGCAGCGGCGGACGCGGTCTCCTGAAAGCGATCCAGTGCCTGGTTACCGCGCTCCAGCTCACTGGTATTTACGCGCAGGGAAATCGTGGCGATATCGTTACTCATTCCGCCCTCTCTTTATGCATAACTTTTAGTGCGGTGCTCTCCATGATTCGGATGTCCGAAAGCGCGGTTGCCTCGTCCTCGACGTGGTGCAGGCGCATTACCCAGGGCAGCACGTTGTAATCAAGCCCTGATGCACCTCCCATGCCCGTGCGCCACTGCGTACTGACAGCCTGAAACACCAGGAATGAAGGCCATACATCTGGCCAGACGTCGATGTATTGATCGTCGTAGTCATCCGGCGAAAGCCCATAGGGCGCCAGGTCTGCCGCTGTGGGTTCAGGCGTATAGAATGCAGAGGCAACCGCTATCAGTTTTTTTCGCGCTGCCCCATCAGTTCGCGATAGTAGGTTTCAGGGATAGCCTTCATTGCAGCCGGATAGTTTTCCAGCAGCACCGAAAGATTTTCCGCGTTGAATGTATCGGGGAGCGCCCAGCCAGAAATAATTTCCATCAGAAAATCAGTGGCGGTTTTGCCTTCCAGTTTTTCCAGATCAGCCAGCTCTTTGAGTGGCTTATGATTAAACGTGAAGGTCAGCACGCCATCCTCATCGCCGGCCCGGGGGATCGAGACATTGGCCTTAAATGTTGGTTTGGGCTGAAGAGTGAATTTGGTCGCCATCGATACCTCTTAACGGAAAAAAGCCTCCACAATGGGAGGCATGGAATAGTAAAAGCTCTGACGGCTAGGCGGCAGCGTCAGTCACTTTGTAGAACGTCATCGCCGGTGACTGCAGGTTCAGTACCACACTTACTGTCTCTACCTCGTTAACCGCAGTAGTTGGCGTATCGTCAAAGGACGCCGTGGCCGCCCAGTAACGGTTTTCCTTCGCCTTCGGCACGTACATGTAAGCCGCAACCGTCTCTTCGTCTTCGTCCAGTTGGCGCAGCAACGGATATACCGGGAGAGTTGAGTCGTGAGCGATCGAGTAGGTCTGAGAGACAGCGGATTTATAAGTATTCAGGTTGCGCTGGCGATCATCGCTCAGGAACTGAATCTGTGTGGTGTTCTGATCGCCACCAGATTTCGAGACCTCAGTAATTTGCGGCAGTTCGGTCCATTCAAGCACCTTGCGGATCGAACCGTTACCGCCACCAGCGGCATATTTGTTTTTGTTGGTGGTATTGATATTGCGAAGAGTTACGGCGCTTTCGGCAATCGCATCAATTTTTGCAATGACGTTATCAACACCGGACCAGTTGCAGTTCACATGAACAATATCACCCACCTTGAGTGCGTCCGCTTCACTCACGGTGATCACCATATTTTCGGCGTTCGTCGCCCCGGTGAAAGTAATGGCTGGGCCATAACCCGATGCCAAATAGACGTGAGCGCCGTTAGGCAATGCAAAGCCCATATTGGTTACTCCTTTAGAAACGGGAAAACCGGCAAAGTGCCGGTCAGGTTTAGAAGGTTGCAAGGATTAGCTGGAGATATCAGCTCGATAATTGAGACTCACGGGAACGGTATAAGAGACAGATGTAGTGATCCCGCGGAAAACACCAGGCGTTTGATCTATCCAGCATGCAAAACCCCAGCCTTCAATCTCCTGCCCCTCGGGGAACAATTCAGCCACGCGATCAGCCAGGGCCACAACATCGGTACGGCCTGTACCGGCTGGGGCCACAACGTTAATCTGGTATACACCTGAATAAATGCGGCAGCGCAACCCAAGGTCTACCGTACGCGGCGTGGCGGGCATGTCATGGACAGCAAGATAGAGCCCATCAGATGGCGGTGTGAAAGGCACGTTTTCCCAGGCAACTGGGATCCCTTCAGCATCAGCCCACTCGCCGAGCCTGGCGGCCAGCGCCGTCGCGATATCGGGGATCATTTAGTCACCTCCCTTACTGCATCCTCAAAAAATCGCTGAAACTCAGCTGCAGTTATGCGGACCATGCCGCCCGGAGCCTGTGTGGAATGCCCCATTTCAAGCGGGTAGGCATAGGGCACGTTGTTGCAGAAATAAATGGCCTTCATCCCGACTTTGAAGAGCGACAGCGTGTAGTTCCCGGCCGCTTTGGTCAGGTCGCCGGTCTTGTCTATTCGCCCTGTTTCGTCAGTTGTCGGAGCATCAAACGATATCTGCCAGTTACCGCGAAAGCGTCCGCCCGTATACCCCGGCGGTGCTTTGATATCCATCCCATCCACCACCCGGGCTTTTTTCTTCAGTCGCCCGGTTTTGGTCAGGTTGTCGGGATTGGCGCGCTGCGCCTCGTTGTGGTCGAAAACAGCGCGATTATAGGAAACGGATGTCTGGTTAACTTCCCACAACTCCGGGTTGCCCACTGGAGACATCACCACCAGCTGGTTAAGAATTTTGATTCCGACGGCGCGCACCACTGCTTCCTGATTCGTTTTCGCCTTATTAACGAAAGCCGTGATTTCAGCCAGGAAAGCCGCGTTCTCGCCCATGCTAAGCCCTCAGTTGCGCTTTGTAGCAGAGCACCAGCACGGCAGGTTTTGCCGGGTTCGGTTTGACAACACGGTGGGCTGTGCCGTCAATATCAACCACATCGCCGATTTCAATTTCCTGCTCTGACGTAAAAACAATCTGCACGTCGCCGTTAACGATGACCGTTCCATCAATTTCGCCTGGCGCGTATTCGGTCTTCACGCCCACAGCAGTAAAACGGACCGCTTCAGTTTTATGCTCAATGCCGCCGATAACCGTTACCGAGCCTTTACGGGTGACGTTGTACGTCGCGCCGTTCTGCCTGAGCATGCGGGTCGTTCTGGCCTGCATACGTTGGTAATCTATCGCCATATCAGGCCCTCTCAGCAAATGCATTGATGGCGTAACCACGACCACCAGCGAGGTCGCCCAGCAGCGCCATAACGGCAGGATAGGACGGCGTGAAGACTTCACCATCTGAGACCGCATAGGTCATGGTGACAGCACCTTCCACACGTTCAGTTTTCACAGCGGCTTCGCGCACGCTGGAGAGTAAATCGCCGTCGATTGCCTCTACCGCCAGCATGCACTGTGCGGTTATAACCTGCCGTGGAACTTCATCCGGCGGGAAATCATGACCATCCAGAATGATATTCGCCCGTGGCCAGGCCAGCGGCTGTCGAGGGTCTGCTTTTGAGCCAACCCAGTCCAGCCCCTCCAGGTAATCCATTGCTTTAATCAGCAAAGGTGTGAGCTTGTCAGGCAGTTCAATGCCGCGTATTTCCGCAAATGAGGCAAGATCCTCTTCACTGGCGTAGCTGTTGGCATCAGGAGAGGTGATATCCGTATTAATCATCTGAGCATCCTGTTTATGGGGCTTTCGCCCCATTCGTTATCCTCCGGCAGGCGCAGTGAAGGTGATCTCATCAGTGGTTTTCGCCACTCCTTCAACCGTGCCGGTTACCGTGAAGGTGCCAGCAACGTCTGATGTGAGTTTCACCGTTGCACCACCAGCAGAGCCTGTTTGAGAACTGGCCGTGCTGAGTGTGCCACCTGTGGACGTCCACACGACGGTTTTACCGGATACACCTGCGCCGTTTAGCGTGTACTTCAGGGAAATGGTGACCGCATCGGTGCTGTCAGCGGTTGCGGAGGTTTTATCCGCTGACAGCGTTACTCCCCCGCCGCGGATCCCAGCTTAATCAGCACGCCAGCCGTAGATTTGTTGCTGGTGAAGTGCTTCTTCCAGTTACCTGCAGTGCCGATTTTGGTCAGGTCTGGGTTATCGCCTTTGGAGGTATCCCAGCTGTAACCCAGCAGGTCGACATTCACCACGCCTTCAGCGCGGTATCCGATAGCCAGGTTTTCCTGGTCGTTGATGTCGTAGGAACGGAAGCCCGGCGCCTGAGACTCGGTGACGGTAACCGCACCAGCTACCAGCCCAAGGATCGCATCAGCGTCCATGGTGTCGGTCACCAGCACAGGTTTACCCAGCGTGCCTGGCTGGCCACCGTAGACCACCACTCCCGCTTCTTCGTAGATTTTGTTGGCGATCGCCTCATCCACGATGTCGAAGTAGGTAGCGGAGTGCATAACGAAGAGCACAACACGGTTGAACTTGTCCCCGTATTTGCGCAGGCCGCGCGTCAGGGTCTTCTTGCCGTCAGTTTCGATATCGGCGGTGACCACCATGTCCGCGTTAGCGCCAATCGCCGCAGTCAGCGCTTTCAGGCCGTATTTCACGTAGCCTTCCAACGTGGCATCTGCGACATCAACGCCGATCACTTCGGAGAACTCATCAACGGAGCGGCCACGGCGTTTAAAGGCCTCTTCCGTGGTTTCATACGGGCCGTATTTCCACGGTGCTTTAACGGATACCGCTTCACCGGCACCGATTTTTTTACCTGTGACTTTATCGACAGAGTTCACATTGCGCGATTCAATGGAGCCACCAACTTTGTAGAAAGCACGCTTACGAAAATCGCCTTCGATCAGTTCGTTATCCAGCAAAATCGCACCATTGGAGGAAGCATTGAACACTTCCAGATTATCCTGGCGGCGCTCAAGAAAAGCGGTCTGAGCCAGGTCGTCATAAATAACCAGGTCAGTATTAACAGTCGTTGCCATGGTTTAAATCCCTTATTTCGGAAGTTTGAGGAAGGCCTGCTGGCCGTGTTTGCGGATGTAGTCCGCTTTGTCGCTGGCGCTCATTTCGGAACGTTTGAGGCTGCCACCACCGTTTGGTTTGTGTCCGCCCGCGCCAGTGCCTTCGGCGCGCGGGAACAGGTGCGGAGCCGTCTCCTTAAGAGACTCCGCCCACTCAAGCGGGCTTAGTGGGGTTTTGCCGTCTTTACCGAACAGAACATCGCCATTTGCATCAACTGCTACGGCCTCGCCTTCGTCGTTGAGCTGGAATGTGCCTTTGGCACGCAGGATCAGATCGTCTGATGCTTCCGGCAGCGCGCCTGTCTTCGCGGCTGCAGCTCGGATTGCATCACCCAGGACGCGGTCCCGGAATTTGTTGGAGAACGCTTCGGCTTTGTCCGCGCGTTCATTTGCTGCTTTAATCTGCTTATTAACGTCAGCACGCAGACGCTCGGTGCGCTTATCTAGCACCTCATCGATTTTTCCGGCGGCAATCAGCTTTGCCTCTTCGTCGTCGGAAAAACGCTGGAGGATCCCGCGCACTGCATCAGGATCGATACCATCAAAGCGAGACAGGTTTTCTTTTTGTTGCTTGATGGTGCCCAGCAGCTCAGAGTTTTTCGATTTCAGGCCAGTTACTTCGCTGGACACACGCTCATCAATCAGCTTCTGGATTTCTGGCGTGATTTCGATACCACCGCCACCGCCGCCCTCACCGCCGCTTTCAGGTGCGTAATATTTCAGAAGCATGTTTCGAATTAACATAATTTCCCCTCGGGATTTTGCCGGGCCTCGCCCATAAAAAAGCCCCGGCGGATGCCAGGGCGTGGAGTAAGATGTGATTGTTAGTTGTCTGTGCCTGAGAGCTGCTTCAGACGTTCCAGGCTGATCCATTCGCCTTTGTCTGTAAACATATCAGCCAGGTCTATTTTCCCCGCGCGGAACAGACGTCCACGCTCGGCACCCAGAACCTGATCCTGGCGTTGTGCCGACTGGCGTGCGAGCCATTCCAAATACGAGGTTTTCCCCGGTACCTGTCCATCCATGCTGGCACGAGTCCCCTCGTCCATCTCGTCGATATCGATGCCGAGTTCGCGCCACGACTTGAGGATCAGGGTTTCAGTAGAACGACAGCAGAAATGAATCTTCCCGGGTCCCTGCAGGTAAGGCACCTTATGCCCGACCGGTTTGTTATCCAGGGTGTAGCGCAGCAGGTCACGAATAATGCAGTCGTGGCTGGTTTTATTGTCCAGCGTAGACAGCCACTGCTTACCTTTTACGATATCGCTGTTGGCACTGGTGAAGCTGTTGCGTGCTGTGGCAGCCAGATGATTCACGGCTGTTTTAGCGATGCTGGCGGCGTTTGCCCTGCTCATCTGCAGCGCGCCGTCGCGATAGTCTTTGTTGGCGTGGCCGCGAACACTGCGTGCGATTGTTTCTACCGTGTCGCCGGCAAGATACCCCCTGCGGACGGCGTTCACTATCCGCGCCAGCCTGTCCGATTCCAGATTCTCCGCCCACTCACTCAGCAGCCGCCCCTGAAAGGGCTGCGCCATCGCTGCGGCATACACCATATCGGCGGTGATGCCCTGCAGCGGATAGTGAGACAGGACCTGTGAAGGCAGAAGGGAATCGAACAGGCTCATCTGATAACTGGCCTCGTTCTTTGCCAGCGCCACCAGCTCATTCTCGAGCCCGGCCTGCATGGTGGCTACGGCCTGATGGTTAAGATCGCGTACGCTGCCCAGTAAACTCTGCAGACGGCTAACGGTGAAGCTCTCAGGAGGCAATCTGTCGAGCGCATCGAGCAGGCGTGACGACAGGTCCGCGTCCGTTTCGTTGAGCAACTTCACCATCCGGTTTGCCACGCCTGTTGCATAGCGGCTTAACCAGACGGAATGTGCGATCGACTCATCGCGCAGGCTTTCGTTTACGGTTGCCATATCAGCCCCCGGTCAGCGTGGGGGCCTGATTGCGGAGCGCGTCAATCACCTCGTCAGGACTGTCTGCCGGGTCAATGAGATCGAGTTTCTGAAGCGCGCGAATCATATCGCTATCGCGCAGCGCGCCAGACTGCCAGGCGTTGACGATTGCCGTTACCATGCCCGACTCGGCAACCTTCGCAATAAATTCCTGGTTAATCGTGTAGCTCGTCGATTCTCCCTTGATGCCCAGGTATTTCGCACACCATCCCAGCGCCAGCGTATAGGCTTCAGAAACGTTTGAGACGCAAATACCGAGCACCGATGTGGATGATGTTTGCTCACCGCTCGCCTGGGTAGCAGTCTTGGCCGTGGCGTTCTGCTCAATCAGTCGGGCGCCCAGCTGCACCATGTAATCGCGCTTACTGTCCATGGCCTCTTTAGCCAGCATGTTCGGCTGCGCCTGGGCATAGCCAAACGATCCTTCTTTCGGAAGCAAAAGCGGTGATCGGGAACCAATTTTTACGCCCTTCTTCTCGAGATGATCACGCCAGCCGGTATCAAGCCCTGTCATGTATGGCTGCACCTGGCCACAGAACCACACGCTGTCCTCATAGTCAGCACTGTTTCGGTAATGGCCGTGGTTTATCTCCACCAGCGCAGCAAGCGGAGAGTCATCAATAGTGGGATCGTTGTTCTGAGCGCCGACGAAGGTAAACGGAATTTCATCCCAGTATTCCTTTCCTTTAGGCTTCGGATGATATTCGCTGTCGACGGTGTAGGTTCCGCTTGCTGTGCCACCAGCCCGGCGCCATACCCGGCAGATGAACCGCCCTTCTTCCAGCGCCAGTTCGCGGTATTGGATTTCATCCTTGTAAGCGTAACCATCCGGCTCTTCAACGCATTCGCGCAGGACCACCAGCACCAGCTGATCGCGTCCGTTAATTCGTTTTGTTCGCCAGTTGATAATGTTCTCTGCCGGATAACGGAGGATGATCGCCTCATCGGATGCTTCTGCGTAGTCGACATAAAGCCCCTCTCGCGCAACTTCCAGCACGTTCTCGGTCACTAGTTGCGACTGCTGATAGATGCTGGTACTGGCCCCGTCAGCATTGTCCAACAGGTATTTCAGCTTTTCAGGACCGTTAAACGTAGGGTCCTTACGATATGCCATCCCAAGCATGCCGATCTTCGTATTGCCGGCAATGGCGTAGAATACAGCGCGGCTCAGATAGTCCTCATTACGCTTTTTATTGCGTAATGATTTATCGGTTGGGTCGAGATACGGCAGATACTTATTACCTGCCGCTTTTACGGCCTCGGCCCCTTTGCAAAAGTCCCTGTATTTCCGCCAGGCAGCAGAAGCCGCCCGGTGATCTGGTCGAACCCAGGTGATGTCGTCGTTTGCCATATCAGAAGGTGGTGTCCATGGTGATTGAGTATGCCGGTTTCACGATCGGGTAATCCTTCACGATGAAGTACCCACCAGCATCATTGGGGTGATCGTTATCCGCTTTTTTGTCCGGCTCGCCGTTCGCCGCCCAGACTTGTTGTTCAAGGCTTTCGGTATAGACCGGGCAGTTTTGCACGTTAACCAGATAGCGGCGTTCGCCGTTGGCGTTGCAGAACATGGCGTTCATCGAGTTGATGCGGTCCTTAACCGGCGGGTTTGCATCATCAACGATGACACTGAATCCGGCATCGTTGAGCTGGGCAATATCGGTCTTGCTGGCGTTCTGCGATTTGCGGGAGTCGCCAGAGGCATCCGGATAGATATAAATCTCCCGGCTCTTCACGTAGCGACCGTCCTCATAGCGCCAGAACTCTTCTTGTATGCGCTTAATCATCGCCGGCGTGTCGTAGACCTTCACCAGTTCACGAACAGCGCGCGGCAGGCCGTTTCGCTTAACGTGTACAATCGCGGCCATTTTCCCCACGTTGAAGTCCATGCCGATAAACAGCGGATCCCCATCCTGAACCTCATCAGAACAGTTATTCAGCTTACGGTTGAACGTGTGGTAAATGGTCCCGCTGTTGAGGTTGGTGAATTTTCCTCGCAGGTATGCCTGAATCAGTTCGTCAGGGTAAGAGCTCAGCAGCGATGGGATGTAATCCGCGGGCAGGTTCTTCGCGTTATCGAACGTGCTGGCCTGAATCAGTCCATACAGAGCCGCCAGTTGCGGTTTATCCCGCACAGCCTTAACGAACTGCTGGTAGACAAACTTGAAGCCTTCCGGCGTTGTCGTGACGTCAATTCCATTTCTCAGGCCGGGAATGTTGTAACGCATACGGGCGATGATTTTTCGCCACGCCTGCTGCGCTTTGGCCGCCGCCATGACGTCCAGCTCATCCACCATCGCATTACCGATTTTGAAGCCGACGATCGAGCCGGGCTTCTCCATCGAACGGCAGATTGTGGTCCCGCGGAACCGTCGCCCCTCGTAGAAGTGAACCTCTTTGTTCCCCTCGTTGATTTTGACGGTTAGCCCCCAATCGAAGGCTACCTCTTCAATCGTCGGGTAGAAGATGTCGCGTATTTGTGGGTACGTCGGAGCGAAATAACCCTGGTTAATCTTCGGGTGTTCCCACATCCCTTTGCAGATGCCGCCACAACCCACCCACGTCTTACCGGAACCGAACCCGGCAACATAGGCTTTGAATTTGTGCTGCATCGCGAGGAAGCGCGCTTGAGGAATGTTAAGTGTCGGGCTGATCCCCATCTTCCGCCCTCGCGTCCACTACGTTGATATTGATTTGAACCGGGGTTGGCTCGTCGTCCTCACCATCACCGGCCAGCTCTTTACGGAGTTTCTCAACCTCCAGCTGCCGGCGTTCGATTTCTATCTGCTGCAGGCGCTGCGCAAACTCGCTCTCGGCCAGGCCCAGGCGCTTCATAATAGCTTCAAACATGCGCTCACGGCTGATAGCTGTGATTTCAACACCGTTCTTGCCGACCTTCACGCCTGAATAGGCGAGCCTGGAAGCAGCCGGGAGTTTGCGCGTATCAGGGAAGTAAGGCTGGCCAATACCGTCACCATTACAGCGCGGGCATTCAGGGTTAGGCTCTCGGTTGTGGTCGTAGCCATAGCCGCCAACATCGACGGGCTCGCGCTTATCGCGTTCTGTAGCTTCCAGCCGCTTCTCTTCGAACTCCACCATATCTCGCCACTGGTATTGATGGCCAAAGCCCCAGCAGTAGCGACATGCACCGCGGCGATACTGCGAAAGCTGGTTTGCATCGAAGGTAGCGAGCTGCCACATCTGCGCAAGGATTTCATCAGCACTTCCAAGCGTGCGCGCAATGGAGGCTTTCTGCTGTCGAGCAATAGCCTGCGCAACCTTAACATTTGATAACAGCCGACTTGATTGCTCCCGCGCGGTTTTCTTGCTGTACCCAGCTCGGATAGCTGCCTGTGTGGCGTTGTTGTCCTTCAGGTACTCCGCGACAAATAAGCGCTGCTGAGCAGTAAGTCCATCATCATCCACCAGCTCGTTTGCGCTTTTATCTTTCTGCGCAGGTTTTTGCGCAGTGTGCGCAGAAGGTTTTTTGATATATCGACGGGCGGTAGCGTAGTTCAGTCCCTGCGCCTCACACCATTCCTTTGGTGATACGCCGGTTGCGGCATGTTCGGACAGGAACCGTTGCTGAAGCTCGCCCCAGTCCGGTTTTGCCATAGGTCCTCTGGATTTTTTATTAAACGAAGCCGTGAAAATCAGGTATTCTCTAAAAACATGACTTATTTGTCAGTTTATGTTCATTACAATCTTGGAGAACTATGAAACTATTAGATTTTTGTGAAAAGATTTATAAAGAAGGTGATCGCCCACGTAGAAATGGATTTGAAGCAAGCCAAAATAATGTCATCCTGCGAGTAGGGATCGTATATGACTACATTATAGATGCCCTTAAAGGCAATCTCGCTCGCATACCAACTCTCGAAACCGTTCTGAATTTAGATATCACTGAAAATGGAGGGTTTGACGGTCAAAATATTGCAGATTTAATTAGCATTACTTTTGATGTAATTACAGACCAAAATTTTAACCCTGAACTTTGGGTGGACCGCGTTAGTCTTAAAGCAGAAGTTATGAATACTTTAGCCGTGTTATATTTTGGCCCATATGCAAATGTGAGCCAGACTGATGTTGGTCCTATTAAAGGAACAAACTATGCCTCTGTAAGAAAAGAGTTAATGATTGCTATAGATACATCCCGCAATCCTTTGGGAATTTAAATTGCTGCCACCAACTATAAGTCGGTGGCATTAAAAATAGCTGTAAGATAGCTAACTTAAATCTCCGTGCGTAAGTGGATGGTTGCTGATGCTTTTGGCCCCATCTTGCCACCATAATGGTCAATTGAGCCCTCATGCTCCAATATTGCGGCGACTGCTGGCATGTGATTATTATGTATACCTTGAACTCCTCTTAAAGCATTACGCAGTGCTTTCTTGAGTGGAGTTAATCCATTAACTTTTTTTTGAAGAACTGATAGGTGCGTGAGCATAGCTGTCCAATTATCATGGGGGATAACCACCTGTGACAAAGGCTTTTTCCCAGCATGATACATTGGATTAATTTCAATCCCACTTACCACTCTTCTATATTGAAAAACTCCAACCTGCCCGTTTCTGTTGTATGCACCAAGTGTTTGTAAAACTTTCATCCGACCTCCTTTGATATCAGGAAGTAATATCGGCAATATTTAGGGGAAATTTACAAGATTTTTTAATTATATCGTGCTACTACGACTATTTCAGGCATTGTTCTCTGATGTAATCCTGCAGATAGCCGACCTGCTTCGTCACAGTGACGATTCGCTCTCTAAGGGTGAAATAATCCCGTTCAGCGGAGTCAGTAAGTCGGGGGCTGGAAGCATCGCCCAGGCCGCCGGTGCCGGCCGTTCCGTTCGCGGGACATCTGGCGTTGACGTGCAGCCCACACTTGCCAGTGCTAACGCAACGCTGCAGATCTTCAAGCTGAGATTTCGCATCGGCTAATTCCTTCGTGTATTTGGCATCCAGCGCAGCGACATCACGCTGCCGGGTTTGCATGTCTTTGATGCTAACGATCGCCAGGCTCAGTTGTTCGGTAGCTTTATCGCGCTGGCCTTTGTAGGTGATGGCGTTGTCGCGGTAGTGGTTAATCGCCCAGGTCATAGATACAAGCAGGCAGATAACGACAGCACAGATGATTGCTGTTAATCGGCTCATTTCTGGCCCCACATGCAGACTTCGCGCTCAATCTCACGGCGCGTTACTAACCCTTTCCACTGCTTGCCGCCAGCATAAGTCCAGCGCCGCAGCTGATCGCACGCGCCTTTCTGGTCGCCTTGGTTAATTTTCCGCAACAACGTCGATGTCTTGAAATTTCCGGCGCCAACGTTATAGACGAACGAGTAAAGCGCACCGCGCATAGTTTCGGGAATTGGCTTCAAGATATACGGGTCAATCTGGCGGGCGACATTGTTCAGGTCTTTATTGAGTAGCGCGCGACACTCTGACTCAGTGTAAGTCTTACCGAGCATGACGTCTTTTCCTGCATGCCCATAACAGACGGTCCAGACGCCGATGACATCCTGATAGGGTTTGTATCTCACTCCCTCAAGACCATCGTTACCAGTTGGCCCGGTGATTAGCGCAGCGGCGATGGCAATCGCACTCCCGGCACCCATAACGCTGTTTCGCAGTGCTGGGGACATCATTCACCTCTCGCGGTCTTACGCCGATCTTCTTTGATTTTGAAGTACAGGTTCGTCAGGAAGGTCAGGAGGCCAAACATCAAGCTTCCCATGACGCCAATTGCAGCCCACTGTTCCGGTGTGTACCCATCAAGTAGCCTCTTAAACCAGAACTGAATCGCCACGCGTTTAACAGACACCTCAGAGTCATTTAAGATGACTTAAAG
>ENA-UOZR01000088-UOZR01000088.1-food-metagenome-genome-assembly--contig:-NODE-88-length-44901-cov-6.756009_pt1 | contig 44901 bp, 44 predicted proteins | sample MGYA00249873_ERZ772733 | MGnify/ENA primary metagenome ERZ772733 (study PRJEB29005, sample SAMN08379462) | food metagenome | isolation source: cheese - non spiked | study: EMG produced TPA metagenomics... | reverse complement strand
TGAATATCGAATTTTTACAACCCAGAAAGCTGCTTAAAGTTTCGTCCAATATTTGAGGTTCACTTCAGCCAAATGATTTGGCGGGTCTTTTTATCGTCTAACGACGTTCAAATTGATACTTAGGTTCTTCAAGCTCTGGATCGTAATCAACCTGTAAATCATAATCGGCAAAAAACCATTCGTCCGATTGACTCGCAAAATAGGTGATACCATCTTTAACAACCGAACCAATTGGCTGCTCAACAGTAGCGCGTTCCATGCCCAATGAAAAGCCATCATGCACGGCCGTTTGACCATACACTTTGCCAAAAAAGCGGACTGCATCCCCCGATTGTAAGGCTAATTCGTCGCGAAACCATTGACTTGCTGCATCTGACACCTGAATTTGCATGTTGAACTCCTCCTGATTAATCGACTAGTTGGTTCTTAATCGCATAAATTGCCGCTTGGGTGCGATCATCCACTTGTAACTTCGCCAAAATATTTGAAACGTGCGTCTTGACCGTTTTTAACGTAATGAATAATTCATCCGCAATCTCTTGATTACTACGACCTTTGGCAATCAAGCCTAAGACTTCACGTTCGCGATTAGTTAAGTCTTCATATAACTTAGGTTCAACCGGATGTGTTAAGCGATTCATCATCTTATTCGTCACTTCTGGCTCTAAAACCGATTGTCCTTGCGCCGTTTTACGAATCGTATTGGCAATTTCCTCGGCTGTAGAAGTTTTTAATATGTAACTGGCCGCACCGGCTTCAATCGCCGGATAAACTTTCTCATCATCGATAAAACTCGTTAAGATAATGATTTTGGCTTCAGGCCACGCCTTTAAAATCGTTTTGGTGGCCTCAATGCCATCCATCTCAGGCATCACTAAGTCCATTAAAATCGCATCAGGACGTAATGCAAGCGCCTTTTCGACACCTTCTTTACCATTGACGGCTTGATCGACGACATGAATATCGTCTTGAACCCCTAAATACGTTGAGATGCCTAATCGCACCATTTCATGGTCGTCTACTATCAATACATTAATCACTTAATTGGTCTCCTTTAATAGTGGCACTCGAATTTCAACACTCGTTCCCTGGTTAGGCAAACTAATAATTTTTGCCGTCCCCCCAACACTATGTGCCCGTTCGACAATGTTGTTTAACCCATAACTGCCGGCTTTTTGCTCAGCATTCGTATCAAACCCAGTCCCGTCATCAATTACCTTTAGTAAAACACTCTGACCGAGTTGTTTCAAGTATACTTCAATCTCTTGGGCCTTCGCATGCCGGAGTGTGTTTGACAGCAACTCTTGGATAATTCTAAATAAATTATCTTCGATGCCACTTGGTAACGTTATGCTATCAATGTCCCATGTAATCTGAATCGCAATTTTGGTCTTCAATTCGTTCAATAACTGAATGATCCCATCGCGTAAACTCTTGCCTTCCAAATTAACTGGTCGTAGATGCAAGAGTAACGCCCGCATTTCTGATTGAGCCTCATTTAACACCCGTTCAACTGTCGTTAAGGACTGCAACATCTGCGCGTTATCAGCTTGTTTTTGCGCAACTTCACTGAGTGCCGACAGCATCATCGTCGCCGCAAATAGTTGCTGACTCACTGAATCATGTAACTCGCGTGCTAAACGATGCCGTTCTTGCGCTAGAATTTCTTCCTTGGTTTCACCAGCAATCACGGTCGGCCGATCACTATAACTTTGAATCTCTTGTTGTAAGCGTATCATTTTTTGGCGTAATTGTTCAACTGTTTGCTCGATTGACATCGCGTAGTCATTGGTTTCGCTCTGTCTAATCTGAAAAACAGGCGATTCATACTGTCCAGAAAGTAAAAATTGTAACTGGCTTTCAGTATGGGATAATTGCTTACGTACGACAAGATAGACGATTGCGGTAACTAAAAAGCCTACTGCCATTGCGGCCACCACAATATAAACAATCAGTGGTACATAGAATAATTGCTTCGTGGCCAAACTAATCAGCCATTGTTCCTGATGCGTACTGTAGAAATACGCAAAAAATAACGCCACTGAAAACAGAAGCGTCAACAAACTCGTGCTGATCCATATAAAGCTCCGCGTTAACTTGCTCATACTAAGATCACCTCAAGATCACCAATCATTACGTTGGTAATGATTTTAAGGTGGCGACTTTCTTCATCATAGTTTGTACTATACAACTGAATCGACTCGTTTTTCAAATTATAGTGCTGATTGTCGATTGTCACGCTCCCTAACATTGCAGAGTGATCAAGATAGACACCGGTCCCGACAGGCACTAAAATCCGTGTCTTTCCAAACCCCTTACGGATGACAATATGGTTGTCATTCTTGGGTAAAATGGTGCTCCCTAAATCGATAATTGTATCACCGGCAGCGACCGCGAAGTTAATATCATCCCATTCAAAAATGTTATTGCCAATTGTCTGATGACCAAACCAACTATGCCGCTTGACTGTTGTCTTTTTCGCGGTGGGTTCCGTCGTATTAACGGGAATAAATTTTTTCTTGCGCCAAGGGGCATTATCAAACAACTGATTCATATTGCGGCTGCTAAACTGTCCCATTCGGCTATGATTTAAGGCTAAAAAGACGACCGCAACAATAATCATTAACCATAACGAGAAATTAATTAACAGTGGTACCGTAACGGCTACGCAACCGACCATCGTTAACAAAGTCATCCAGACACTGATTTTACCTTTACTACGACGTTTGTTGGCCCAGACTAAGAGTAAAATACCTGCAATGATGAACACTAAATTTGCGGGTATCGTAATCATCTGCCAAATGAACGTCCCGAAGATAATCGCTTCTATTATTAAAAAAACGCGCCAGATAAACGGCATATTTACGGTCCCCTTTCAACTGATTAATATTATTATACAAGCAAACCAGATAAACGCCAATCCGTCTCAAGGCTGATTAACGAATTAACGGCAAAATAAAAAAGCCACGGGATTGATTTCCGTGGCTTTTTTGAAACGTGCTTTTTGGCTGCAACAACTTCTGCTTAATCTAAAATTGGCAGTCATCCTAAAATCTGGATGACTGCCAATTTTGTATTAATGCTCAGTTGCTAACCGCACCCAAAAGCACTCTATTCTTAAACGTGCTTTTTCGAACAACCTTTTCCGATTAACTACAAAACGGGCGTCATGGTCAAAATTCGACCATAACACCCGTTTTTACGTTAATCCTCAAAGACTAACCCGTTCGAAACGCACTTTATTTAACTTCTGTAATTGTGACGTGCATGTCGCCGCCTGGTGTTTGCACAGCTACTTTATCACCAACGTGTTTGCCAAGTAATGCTTGGGCAATTGGTGAATCATTTGAAATTTTACCACTGAATGGGTCTGATTCTGCAGCACCAACGATTTGGTAAGTTTCTTCTTCACCATCTTCGTCGTCTGTGAAGCTAACTGTTTTACCAACAGCAATTTCATCAGCTGCGATGCTATCAACATCGATTACTTCTGCAAAGCGTAACATATTCTCAACTTCTGCGATGCGTGTTTCCAATGAGCTTTGTTCATCTTTAGCTGATTCATATTCAGAGTTTTCTGATAAATCACCAAAGCTCCGTGCAATTTTAATCCGGTCAATGACTTCTGGTCGTTTTACCATTTTGAGTGTTTCTAGTTCTTCGGCTAACTTTTCTTTGCCTTCTGCAGTCATTGGATAAGTTTTTTGTACCATTTTATCCACCTCTTTATTTTAATTAATAATACTGACTATCTTAATTACTGTGTACGTCCTTGTCAAATCTCAATCTTTAATCGGCATTTAGGATTGATTGAATCTTTGTTACAAGTAAATCAATGGCCACGCGATTATTGCCACCTTCTGGGACAATTAAATCAGCGTAACGCTTGGTTGGTTCAATGAATTCATGGAACATGGGTTTTACCGTCTTAAGATATTGGCCAACCACATCATCAAACGTTCGACCACGGCTTTCCATATCGCGATGCATCCGTCTTAATAACCGAATATCATCATCAGTATCCACATAAACCTTAATATCCATCAAATCCCGTAACCGGGCATCAGCCAATACAAGAATCCCCTCCAAGATAATAACATCTTGCGGTTCAACCCGTTGAATTTCAGCCGTCCGATTATGAATTTTATAATCATAGACCGGTTGTTCAATGGCTTGATGATTTTTTAACATTGATGCTTGTTCGATTAATAAATCGGTGTCAAAAGCATCTGGATGATCATAATTCGTTTGTTGGCGTTGTTCAAACGGAACATCTTGCCGTTTGTAATACGCATCTTGTGGTAATAACATCACTGAGTGATTCGCAAATTTTTGGGCGATAGCCTGGCTAACGGTTGTTTTCCCGCTACCGGACCCGCCTGTAACGCCGATAATGATGGGTGCTTTTTTTTGACTGGACATGGGACGCTCCTTTTATTCTCAACTTCTTTTTGGGCAAACAGAAGTCGACCCCCAATGGCAGTCGACTTCGATAATCCTAAATGAACCTAATCTTCAATCGAATCTGTTGTATCGTTATGTTGTTCGAAGGTTCTTGAGTAATATACTTTACCCGTCTTCAAGTTAGCAACAAAGTAGAGATAATTTTGATCACGATCAGCTGGATTCAAGACGGCTGTGACAGACTGTAAACTAGGTGAGTTAAACGGTCCTGGGCCATAACCTTTATTGATATATAAGTTATACGGTGAATCGACTTTAGTATCTTTGTTATAAAGGTGTGTCTTGTGGGTATTTAAGGCATACATTACTGAAATATCAGATTGAATTGGCATATCGATGTCTAAACGGTTAAAGAAGACACCGGCAATCTTTTGGCGATCGACGGCCGTGACCCCTTCACGTTCAACCAATGAAGCTAGCGTCAACGTTTGTTGAACGGTTAACTTCTTATCCTTAATGGTTGCATAATAAGGTTGCATCTTTTGATCCATCGTTGAAACTATTTCGGTGATAATTTCTTTTAATGTACTATCTTTATAAACTTCGTAAGTGGCTGGGAAAAGGTACCCTTCTAAGTGATAGCGGACATCCTTTTGAGCCATTGTTGATGACAATAATGCAGGGTATTTCTTCTCTAAACTTGCTAAGAATTGCTTATCATTCGCTTGTTTGATGAAGGCTGCTTTAGAGAATTTTGTTTGTTTACCAACTTCGGCCGCAATTTCTTCTAAGGTGACCCCTTCTTTAACTAACAATTTGCCCTTCACATCGCGAGGACGGGTTGGTGTGCCTTCTTTTTGTAAGTTAGAGATGATCTTATCTAACCCCATTGATTGTTTCAACACATGATAACCGGCTTGGAAATCCGAGAAATTATGAGTCTTCACATAATAATTAAAGACTGGCGCGCTTCGAATTAATTTTTTATCCTGCAAAATAGCAGCGATTTGTTTATTCGTTGAGCCGTTGGGAATGCGCACGGTAATTTCTTGTTTTGCTTTGGTGTCGTATGGTTTAAGAGATACTTGTACGTAGCGATATCCCATGAATCCAATAATGACAACAAGTGCTAATAGAATACCGATAATCCAATAGACAATTTTATTTGCTGCTTTTTTTTCTGCACGGCGTTCTTCGTACAATGATTGTGCCGCTTTTTCTTGATTTACTGGCTCCTTTTGATCAACTTTCTTCAAAGGATGACCTCCTAATTGCTCTTTTAAATACAATCCTTAAAACATTATACCAAATTATTCAAAAATTGCATTAAAGATTCGAGATTAACGGATTTTGGCATCAAAAGTAGCAACTAATTCAGCGACTACTTTTTCAAAAGCAGCGTTAACTTCTTCTTCTGTTAAAGTAGCTGCCTCATTGAGGTACGTTAAGGTGTAAGCCATTGACTTCTCACCAGCCTCAATATGACTCCCTGCGTAAACATCGAAAAGTTCAACTGAAACTAAGTGGGCGCCACCCTTTGCTTTGATAGCTTCAACAATTGCGGCATTTGAAACTTGATCAGACACCTGAATTGCAATATCCCGCGTTACTTCAGGAAATTTAGGTGCTGGTTTAGCAATCACTGTTTGGGTTGGCAAGGCTAGGATTTGTGCTAAATCTAATTGGAAAACATAAGTTTCTTTTAAATGATTAGCTTTCGCAACTGCTGGATGAATTTGACCAACAAATCCAACCAGTTGTTCACCAACGTAAATGGCTGCCGTTCGGCCAGGATGCATTTCTGGATAAGCTTGTGTTGGTTGATAACTGATTGCATCCGCTAAGTTGTAACTTGCCATCAACATTTCAACCACACCTTTGATTGTGTAGAAATCAACTGGTGCTGCGGCAGCTTGCCAAGTCTTCATTTGGCGATTGCCACTCATTAAGCCAGCCACATATTCAATTTCTGTTGGCCGAACTTGGTCATCTGCTTGTTTTAAAAATACCCGTCCTTGTTCGTATAGTGCAAGATCAGTTTGTTTACGTGCCACATTGTAAGCAGCATCGTCCAATAAACCAGTAATCAAGTTCATGCGTAAGTGCGCATGATCTTGCGTCATTGGCCAATCAAGTGCTGTCAGCGCCGAATCAACAAGCGTAAATTGACGCGCTTTTTCAGGGGTCGTTAATGCATAACTAATTGCTTGCGTTAAACCAGCACCTTCAAGTGTATGCCGGGTTTTACGGAGTGCCTTTTGTTCAGTCGTTAATGCCCCGGTTGTCATATCGCCAGTTGGCAATGTGCTTGGTAAGTTATCGTAACCGTATAAACGAGCGACTTCTTCAATGATATCCGCTTGGATTTCAATATCCCAACGCCGTGGTGGAATCGTTACTGTTAAATGATTATCAGTATTGACCACACTAAAACCAAATCGTTCTAATAATTCAACAATTGTTTGCGTTGCAATCTCTGTGCCTAAGACGCGATTAATCCGGTCAGCTTCGATTTCAATCACTTTGTCAGTTGGCACTAAGTTAGTTGGGCTAACCGTACCAGCAGTCACTTGCCCATTACCAAGGTCTGCCATCATCATAGCAGCAGCATCTAAGGCTGTTTGAACATCAGCAACATTCACGCCTTTTTCAAACCGTGATGACGCATCTGAACGCAAGTTATGGCGTTGAGCCGTTTTACGAACTGCAGTTGGTGCAAAAACTGCGGCTTCGATAATCACATTTTTCGTATCAGCAGTAATTTGTGAGTTCAAACCACCCATGACCCCTGCTAGCGCAATTGGTCGATGACCATCTGTAATGACGATATCTTCATTTGTTAAGTCATGTTTGCCTTCATCAAGGGTCGTTAATTTTTCGCCCGTCTTGGCTAAACGAACTTCGATTTGTTTGTGATCACCCGTTAGAGCATCCGCATCAAACGCGTGTAAAGGTTGCCCATACGTTAACATCATGTAGTTCGTCACATCAACAAGGTTATTAATGGGGCGAATGCCAGCATTCCATAAACGCGTCTGTAGCCACATTGGACTTGGTTGGACGGTCACGTTTTGCAACATACGCAAGTGATAACTTGGTGCTAATTGTTCATCAGCAACTTGAGCAGTCAATTGATCAGCTGTTTGAACGTTGCTTTCAGTCACTACGATATCTTCAAAATGAGGTGTCAATGATTCAATGGCGGCCACTTCATGGGCCACACCGTGGAAGCCAAGCGTATCGGCTCGGTTAGCGGTGAGGTCAAGATCGATAATGTAATCAGTCATCCCAAGAGCTTCATAAACTTCTGTCCCAGGTTCAATTGCTTCTGGGAAGACAAAGATGCCATCAACATATTCCTTAGGCACAACGCTATCGGCAAAGCCAATTTCTTGTAAGCCACAAATCATCCCCATTGAAACCACGCCGCGCATCTTGCCTTTTTTAATCTTAACGTTGTCAGCAATCCGAGAATTAGGTAATGCAACGACTACATATTGGCCAGCAGCGACATTTGGTGCGCCACAAACAATTTGGAAGGGTTCATCTTCACCAACATCCACTTGGCAAACATTCAAGTGATCAGAACCCGGATGGGGTTCACAACTTAAAATATGTCCCACCACAATTTTTTTCAAGCCCGCGCTCTTTTGCGCGACATCAGCCACTTCAATCCCTGTTCGAGTAATTTTTTCAGCCAATGCCTCTGGGGCAGTTGTTAAATCTAAATAATCTTTTAACCAGTTGTAAGAAACTTTCATGGTCTAGCCCTCCTGTGTGAATTGATTTAAGAATCGAACGTCATTTAAGTAGAAGTTCCGGATATCATCCACACCATATTTCAACATTGCAAAGCGATCAATCCCGAGCCCAAAGGCGAATCCACCATAGACATCTGAGTCGACACCGCCGGCTTTTAAGACGTTCGGATGTGTCATCCCAGCCCCTAAGACTTCGATCCAACCCGTTTGCTTGCAGACATTACAGCCTTTACCATCACAACGGAAACAAGAAATATCCACTTCAACAGATGGTTCCGTAAATGGGAAGTAACTTGGCCGGAAACGTAAATCACGGTCTTCACCAAAAATATGGTGAATCGTGTATTCTAAGGTCCCCTTTAAGTCTGCCATTGTAATGTTTTTATCAATCACTTGGCCTTCCATTTGATAGAATTGATGCGAATGCGTTGCATCATCCGTATCCCGACGGTAAACACGGCCGGGACTAATCATCTTAATGGGACCATTAGCAAAGTCATGGTTTTCCAAGTCACGTGCTTCATTGGGTGACATGTGCGTGCGCATCAATAAATCATTAGTAATATAGAACGTATCTTGCATATCACGGGCTGGATGATTAGCTGGCATGTTTAACATTTCAAAGTTATGTTTTTCATCTTCCACTTCATAGCCAGCAACGACTTGATAACCCATTCCGATAAATAAATCTTCTAAATCATCAATCACTTGAGTTAAGACATGCGGGGTCCCTTTTTTGACCGGTTGGCCAGGTAATGTAACATCTAATGTTTCGTGAGCCAGTTGGGCTGCTGCCTTCTTGGCTTCTAATTCTGCCTTCCGGGTTTCGATTGCTTCTGCCAAATCACTCTTGATTTCATTAGCAAATGCCCCCACCTTAGGTCGTTCTTCATTACTTAAATCACGCATGCTGCGTAAAACTTCTGTAATCGGTCCTTTTTTACCGAGCACTTCCACTCGAATTTGATTTAACGCCTCTAAATCAACAACTCTTTGAATTTCTTGCAGACTCTTTTGCTGTAAGTTTTCTAATTGCTCCTTTAATGACATTGCAATTCCTCCTTATTTTTTTCAACAAAAAAAGCCCGTCCCTCAAAAAGGGACGAAGCTTCGCGGTACCACCCTAGTTTACGACCATTCCAGTCATACACTCAAGTTTGCGCTAACGGGCAATACCGGACCAATGGTCAACTCAGAAAGTGAACTTCACCTAAACTTAGTTGAATAACTTGCAGTCAACTGATTATTCTCCCTGAAAACTAATGATTAGGTTACTCTTTTTCGTCTTTGTTTAATAATTGTATTCTAACGTAAATAACCGCAATTAGCAACTAGGCTTCTGTCGCATACCAGTCGTTTGACCAATCGTGAATAGCAGCCATTACTGGCGCTAATTCTTCACCTTTAGTGGTCAATCGATATTCAATCAACGCAGAATCATCACTGGTAATCCGCGCAACAATGCCTTCTTGTTCTAGTTCCTTCAATCGTTCAACCAATACGCGATCACTGCACTTAGGCACACTGTGCACTAAGTTTTTAAACCGTTGTGCCCCGTTTTCTAATAGGACATCGATAATCAGGCCGTTCCACTTTTTACCTAGAATTGAAAAAGTCTTTTCAAATTTAGGACACAGTTGGAAGGCCTCTTGACAGTCAGCAGTTGCGTTTTCTTTTACAATCACCATTATTTTCACCTCACACTTATTAATAAGAAGTGTACTGAAAAAGGCTGCAAAAAGCAACCTATCAGCTTGAAGCATCTTTACTTGTTAATTGCCGGTGTTTGGCGGAGAACTTTTTGTTTAAATTTCGTCCACATTGGTGTACAAAATTCCGTCACAGCACAATAATCATCGACTATCGATACAATGTAACTTTCCTTATATTTCGGACGACTAACAGTTGCGCCCCACATGTGTTTAACGATGATATCTTTTTCTTTAGGTGAGAGTTCTGTTAATTTTTCGGCATTCCGAAGCGCAATGCGCGGATGGATATAAGCATGTGTGCCTAAATCGAACTTCGTATCACGCCAGTCATAATAGAATAAATCATGTAATAAGCCCGCGCGTGCAGTTGCTCGCGTATCAAGATGCCACTTCTTGGCAAGTTCATAACTGCGATAAGAGACGCTTAGCGAATGTTCCAAACGATCTGAATGATGATGTTGCGTATAGTTCGCTAATTTTTGGACTTCATCTTTAGCTAATAAATCGGCAATTAGAGCCATATAATCCGCGTCATCGTACCATTTTGCTGTTGAATTCATTCAAAGACTCCTGACATTTTTTAAATTCAAATTCTGCCACAAGGATAACAGCTTTTCGTTCAAAAAAGAAGTTAAACGCCTTAAAAAGTTACGTTTGTTAGAAAAAATTAAGCTTCAATCAACTTGAACATTAAAATCCCAGCTGCGACCGCCACGTTTAATGATTCAGCATTCCCTGGAATTGGGATGTAAATATTTTGCGTTGTGGCTGCTAAGACGTCTGCATTCACGCCGTTCCCTTCATTACCTAGAATCAAGGCCATGTCATTTGCTTTAGGCACATCTTGATAACTGATGGCCTCTGGATTTAATTCCGTTCCATAGACTGGGACGTCTTGCGAATTGAATTTCTTCATCCAGTCCATCAAGTTACCTTGATAAATTGGTAAGTGGAAGTGACTGCCTTGCATTGACCGCAAGAGTTTTGGATTATACAAGTCAACACTGCCATTGCCTAAAACGACGCCGGCAAAGCCTGCTGCGTCTGCTGTCCGAATCATTGTGCCGATATTACCAGGATCTTGAACAGCATCTAATAATAAGTAACGACCCGTTAATTTTTCTGGTACCGGTGTTTCAGACATTTCAACAACGGCAAAAATGCCTTGGGGTGCTTTAGTTTCACTCAAGTGTTGCGCCACTTCTGGTGCAATTTCAAAAGTTTCATCGTAAAGACCGCGTAATGCGCGTTCGTCCACATATTTTTCAGTGGCGAAAACTTGGCGGATAACCGCCTTATTTTGGATTGCTTCTTGGACTAAATGCCAGCCCTCTAGTAGATACGTATTTTCTTTACGTTGGTTTTTCTTAACGGTTAATTTCTTAGCCGCCTTAATTTTAGTGTTTTGATTCGATTGAATGTATTCCATGTTGTGCTCCAGTCTATTTAGTACTTTCTATTATACGCGACTTAGTGGGTAAATTCTATCAACGGTCGCTTTTTAATCGCCAAATCGGGTTGAACAGCTTACAATGAAGAGGAGGTGATGATAATGCAAAATGCAATTCAACTTGAAGTCTATGGCCGCGTGCAAGGCGTCGGCTTTCGCTGGATGACCAAATTGGTCGCCGATAAACTCCATATCACAGGTACCGTTGCCAATCGTGACGACGGCTCCGTTAAAATTATTGCGATGGGCCCAGCAGACGCACTCGAAAAATTTATCGGTGCTGTCAAAGCTTCTCCCACCCCTAGTGGGCGCGTCGACCGTGTCATTCAAACACCGCTCGAAAATGTGTCAGCGTGTCATAAATTTTCGGTTGTCAGTTGAAAAACCTAGCCCCTTCAAGTATAGTTACACTTGTTGAAACTTATCTTGAAAGGGCTAAATTTATGAAAAATTCTAAACGCTTCGCGACACTCGCGATGCTTGCAATGACCGTTACATTCTTTCTCGCTGGCTGTGTTCCAAAAAAAATGAGCAGCCATCCCAAAGTCCCAACCGGCTTAATCTATGGTTCATCCTATAAATACATCGCCGTGCCGCTCCAACATATTATGGAACGCATTGCTGATGTTTTCGGTGGCATCAATGGTTACGGCTGGGCAATTATCATCATCACATTCGTTGTGCGGATGATTTTACTCCCATTAATGTTGAACCAATCGAATAAGATGACGGCCCAACAAGAAAAGACCCGTCGCTTGAAACCGCAATTGGATATTATCCAAGAACAACAAAAAGCGGCAACAACCCCTGAAGAAAAGGCTGAACTTAGCCAGTTGATGATGAAGGTTTATAAGGAAAATGATTCAAGCATGATGCCAAGTCTTGGCTGTTTAACCTTATTAATTCAATTACCAATCTTCTCTGGTTTGTATCAAGCCATCCAATACTCACCTGAAATTTCAAGTAGCCACTTCTTTGGGATCGGTCTTGGGAGTCCAAACATTATCATTACTGTGATTGCGACCCTCTTATATGTCGGTCAAAGTGCACTTTCATTAGTCGGGATGCCTGCTGAACAAAAGAAACAAATGCAAACAACCGTCCTAATGAGTCCTGCGATCACATTCTTCATTTCGTTATTTGCACCAGCCGGTTTAGCACTTTATTTCTTAGCCGGTGGGATTATCATGGTGATTCAACAATTAATCACGACATTCATCATCATGCCTCGTGTTAAAAAACGGATCGATCAAGAAATTAAGGAAAAACCAATCGTCACGGTTGTCACAAAAGAAATGTTCACTCAAAAAGCAGCAGTCAAACCAGCTGCCGACGTCACAGAAACACCAACAGAAACAAGCAACCCAACTGTCGCTACACCTAAAGTAGCTGGCAAACGCAACTCAGGTAAGCAACGGCATAAGCCACAAGCTTAACCAACAAAAAAAAGCGGTGCGCCTCAATCAATTAGATGATTGAAGCGCACCGCTTTTTTAATCCGTATTAACTGGTTCTTCTGATTTTGGTTCTACTTCACGAATCAGTGGTAACTCAACTCTAAAAACAGAACCGTAGCCAACGCTACTTTCTAGCGACACATTCCCGTCATAGCCTTCAACGAGTTGTCGGGCAATTGCTAATCCCAATCCATTGCCACCTTTTTCCCGACTCCGTGCTTTGTCAACGCGATAGAACCGGTGAAAGACTTTCTTCTTATCTTCTTCCGAAATACCTTCACCAAAGTCTTGCACGGCCACTTGCGCATACCGCTCATCACTAGCGACGGCAATATGAACTTCTTTACGTATCGTTGAATATTTAATCGCATTATCCAACAGAATAATCATAATTTGTTCTAAGTGATTTCGATTAACATGCACTAGCGCTGGTTGGTGCAAATCATTGTCGAGCATAAAATTAAATTCTGGATATAACATCTCGAAGTTATGGTAATTCTGAAGAACAACTTCCCCGACATCGGTCACTTCAGTCGTTCCTTCAGTCACGACTTTATCTGCCCGTGTTAAATCAAGCATTTCTTGAATTAAATTTTTCATCCGCAAGATTTCTTGTAACGAAGCCGCTAAAGATTCTTCCAGTACCTCTGGATCATCTTTCCCCCATCGATTGAGCAGTTGTAGATGCCCTTCAATAATCGCAACTGGTGTCCGCAACTCATGCGAAACATCACTGACGAACTGGTCTTGCTGTTCGAAATAATGCTGAATTCGATTCAACATACCATTAAACGCACTGACCAGATCAGATAATTCATCTTGACTATGCCCAGTCTCAGGAATTCGGACATCTGAATTAGGCTCTGAATTAATGGCTTCTATCGTTTTTTTCATAACTTCGATTGGTCGCAAGAATTGGTTGGCTAATAAATAGCCAATCAATGCACTAAATAACATAGCAAAAAAGACAACCACAACTAACACAATTCTTAATTCAGTCATAGCGTGGTTATAATCACGGACGTTATTGACCACCTCTACATAACCAATTACACGGTTTTGACTTGTCTTAATCGGACTAATGCCAATCAGCCGCATCTTACCAAAAATAGCTTTGCGCTTTAATGTATCCGTATCGCCTTTTGGAAACGGACCAATCGCCCCGCGCGATGCAAACAAACCCTTCTTGTTTGCATCATAAATCTTAACTGTAACATCCTGTTGTGCTAACCGCGTTAAAACCGCATCTTGATAGATGGCTTTAGGGCTGTGACGGTTCGGATCCAATTGATTGGTGACAAAGCCTTCTGTAAGATGTGGCCCATTGCTGGACAATCTCGCTTGTACGACGGTCACCGTATCGTGCACATTATCGACTTCTCTGTGTAGCAAGATATTAGAGATACTACTAAAGATCACAATTGAAAAAATCGCAAAGGTGATAAAAATGGCCAACCCAACCGCAGCTGCCCATTTCACCTTTAACGATATTTTACGACCCTTATTTGTTGTTGATGCTACCGTTTCGTCCTGCATCACGAGCGCATCACATAACCCATTCCACGAACCGTTTGAATGTAACTTTGTTCGCCAGAACGATCAATTTTATTTCGTAAGTAACGGATATAAACATCGACAACATTGGTTTCAACATCCGAATCGTAACCCCAAACTTTGCTGAGTAAGACATCGCGTGCCAAAACAACGTTGACGTTTTCCATCAATGTTAATAATAATTCATATTCACGTTTCGTTAGTTCAATCACATCAACACCACGCCGAACAACTCGGTTTTCTTTTTCAACCGTTAAATCACGGTAAGTAACCGTCGTTTGTTTAGCAGCGTTATGTTCGCCTTCGATATCAATTCGCCGTAGCAATGCCCGTAAACGCGCTAATAATTCTTCAATGGCAAAAGGCTTAACGATATAATCGTCTGCGCCATGATCTAACCCAGAAACACGGTCAATCACTGAATCACGAGCCGTCATCATAATGATTGGCGTATTCTTAACTTGGCGGACCCGACGGCAGACTTCTAACCCGTTTAATTCAGGTAACATCAAGTCTAATAAAATCGCGTCCCATTCTTCATTCAAGGCAGCTTCTAAACCAGTACGCCCATTGAAATGGACCTCTGTCTCATAACCCTCATGCTTTAATTCAAGTTCCACAAATCGAGCTAAATTTTTCTCATCTTCAATAATCAATATGCGACTCATTTAGTCACTCCCCAAAAAAGAATTTTTAATGGACTCTCTAAATTCTAATCAATGATAAGAATTCTCTAAGAAACCTCAAGCGCCAAAATCGGCTTACCTTTCCATTCTAGCATAGTTCCAATTAAATAACTAACTAATCTGACTCTCATCTGATGGCGATTTAGTAATAATCGAAAAAACACCTGCGCCTTAATAATCGGCTCGGGTGTTTAGAGAAACGTGCTTCCTCGAACTGTCTTTTCCGGTTAACCGTAAAATGATGCTTATGGCTAAGAACCGCCATAAGCATCATTTTTCTGTTAAACCTCAAAGCCAAAAACGTTCGACTCATCACTCTATTTTAAAACGCGCATCCCGTCGCAGCCATTTCCGCTTAATCTAAAATTGCCATTAATCCTAAAACCGGGATTAATGGCAATTTTTTATTAATGCTCAATGACTAAATGCAATAGTCAGCACTCTTGTACTAAAACGTGCTCCAGTAGACATCCGCTTCCGGTTAGTTACATACCGCAAACGATCGGTTTCACCGCTCATTTACGATATTCCACTAATCCTCAGCGCATCCCCGTCTACTTGCGCACTCTATTGTTCTTTATACCAAGTATAATGGAATGTGCCTTCGCGGTCTGTTCTTTGGTATGTGTGCGCACCAAAGTAGTCGCGTTGTGCTTGGATTAAGTTTGCTGGTAATACTTCTGAACGATATGAATCAAAATATGTGATAGCAGCTGAGAAACCAGGTGCTGGCACACCTTGTTGGATGGCCATTGCAGCTACGTCACGAACAGCGCCTTGATAATTCTTTGTAATATCTAAGAAGTAATCATCCAACAATAAGTTGTTTAAATCAGCTTTTTTATCAAAGGCATCCGTAATCTTTTGTAAGAAACGGGCCCGAATGATACAGCCTTCACGCCAGATCTTAGCGATTTCGCCATAGTTTAATGACCAGTCATATTGATCTGAAGCAACCCGCATTTGTTCAAAGCCTTGCGCATAGCTCATGATCTTGCTGAAGTACAATGCTTGGCGAATCTTTTCGATTAATTCTTTTTTATCTTCTGTTAATTTAGCAACGGTTGGGGCTGGTAAAATCTTGCTTGCAGCCACCCGTTCGTCTTTCATTGCTGAAATATAACGTGCATAAACAGATTCTGTAATCAATGATTGTGGCACACCCAATTCAAGGGCGCTTTGTGAACTCCACTTACCAGTTCCCTTGTTACCAGCAGCATCTAAGATGACGTCGACAATTGGTTTATCCGTTTCTAAATCATCTTTTCGCGTTAAGATGTCCGCTGTGATTTCCATTAAATAACTGTCTAATTCGCCGTGGTTCCATTCTTTGAAGACATCAGCGATTTCTTCAACAGATAAACCAACAACGTTTCTCAATAAATTATAACTTTCTGAGATGAGTTCCATATCACCATATTCGATCCCGTTGTGGACCATCTTAACATAGTGACCAGCACCGTTTGGCCCGATGTATGTGACACATGGTTGGCCATCTTCAGCCTTTGCTGACATTTGTTCTAAGATTGGTGCAACTAATTCATAAGCTTCTTTTTGACCGCCTGGCATCATTGAAGGGCCTTCTAATGCGCCTAATTCACCACCAGAAACACCCATTCCGATAAAGTTAATGCCTGACTTATCTAGTTCAGCATTCCGACGAATTGTATCGCCAAAGAAGGTGTTCCCGCCATCGATTAAAATATCACCTTTATCTAATAAAGGTAACAATTCGTTGATGACAGCATCTGTACCAGCGCCGGCTTTAACCATTAAGATGATTCGCCGTGGTTTTTCTAATGATTGAACAAATTCTTCAATTGTATAGCTTGGTACCAATTTCTTTTCGCTGTGATCTTGCATCACTGCTTCTGTCTTAGCACCTGTTCGGTTATAAATCGCAACGGTGTAACCGCGACTTTCAATGTTTAATGCTAAGTTCTTGCCCATAACTGCCATCCCGATGACACCGATTTGTGGTTGACTCATGTAAAAGGCCTCCTAAATGATTTCTAAATTTAAGCGTTGTTGACTATCAAAACGACAACGCGTCTACTGTGTTTATGTTAGCAGAATTACGCTTTAAATAAAAGCATTTTAACTGATTTGGTCCGGTCCATTTAAAAAATTGGGTATAAAAAAACGCCAAACTTAGTCGGCGTCATTGTTTTGTTCTTCTAATAATTGTTTAAGCTTAGCAAATTCAGGATTGGGTGCCGTTTCTTCTTCAGCCTGTTGCTTAGCATAGGCTTCTTCAGAAATGACTGACCACGACTGTCCGGCTGGCATCACATCATCTTGTTCTTCTTCTGGTGTTAGGATGTGACTTGGAATGTGCAAGAGAATGTGATCTTCAACAGCTACCTGTAGCTCTAGGGCTTCGCCTTCGATTGGGAACAAAATATCTTCGTCCGTAAATCGTCCCAACTGCTCGTCTTCTGGATCAACGTAGATTTCAGTGAATTCAAAATCCATTGGCAAGGCTACTGGATCTAAACTCCGCGTTGAAGGCACTGTTAATGTCCCGACCACATGTACGCGTGCAATTACAGCGCGCTGGTCAACCGTTAATTCACCGTCTACTACAAATGGTGTAGCATCTAGGACATCAGCTTCTCTTTTTTGTAAACTTTCTTTTAACATCAATGTTTCTTTAAACATCAATGGATGATCACGATGTTTTAATAATGATTGGACTGTCCATTTTAACAATGCTCGTCATCCTTTCTTTGGTTAAAAATCGGTTGGCGGGCAAAATTCTGTGATTGCCAGCCAAACTGTTCTTGTAATCGATCAACTCGCACCTCTAACCCCAGTGGGCCCTCTTCGGCACCCAATTTAGCTGAGACCTTACTGATAAGTGGGTGATCGAGCGTTTTTTTCAACGTGTGCAAATGCGCCTGGCCGACTTGGTTAAAGCCAAGCAAATGGATGGGCCGCTGCGCTAATGATTGTTCAATATCCGTTTGTTGAATATTCAACAGGACGTATAAACAAACCCGTTGCAAGCGTGCATACGTATATCGCTTTGTTTTAAGTGCCTGTAACAACTCGGCATACCGATTGACTGAATGAATCACCTTTTTGAAACGGTACTCCAAGCCCTCTGACATCTGATAAATCTGCCGAAGTTGGGCAAGGGGTGTACTTTCAATTCGGTATTTCAATAGCGGCCATAGTTGGTCCCAATCCAGATGCGATTGAGTCTGGAGCGCTGTTAAAGTCGAATGCGGCATCACTGGGGCTAACTGTGCCCAGTCATCACCCTTTGTTGCCGCCTGTCGGATAGCACTGGCACTAGCAAATTGTCCCGCGCCAATCGTTTGATCGCCGTGTTGTGCCTGCTCACGCTTAATCGCAAGCAACTGCATTGGCACTTCAAGTTGCGCGTTGGCAACCGCATAACTGACCCCTAAGAGGTGATTGGGTTGATCTAAATTTAAATTTAATTCTGCTTGATAAAACTCATTGAGCTGCGTCGCATAAGTTTTTTGATAATCAATAAACGTCTGTGACTTGGCCTTTAAAGCTAAAATCTGTTGCCCGACTTGCTGATAGTCAAACGTTGGATATTCACTGCCAAACGCTAAGGTCTGACAACCAAGCGCCGCCAATAACTTGACGGCCCCATCAGCAAAACGGTCTGCAGGTTGGACAGCACTGGCAAACGGCAATTCAACGACCATATCAGCACCATTGCTCAAAGCAAGTTGTGCGCGCGTCCATTTGTCCAAAATCGCGGGTTCACCTCTTTGCACATAGTTACCGCTCATGCAGACAATCACTAAATCTGCGTGCGAAGCTGCCCGCGCCTGTTGCAATTGATACCGATGTCCATTATGTAGCGGATTATATTCCGCAATAATCCCCGTAACTCTCATGCGTCCTCCGCCTATTTCACTGCGCTAAAGAACCAACGCACACTATCTTCTTGAACGGCTTCTTGGCCAAAATCAGCACTGACTGATACATTCTTGAACCCAGCAGCTTCTAATGCTGCAACATAATCTACCACCGGATAAGTTCGTTCATGGTGTAATTCATTAAGTTCTTGATAACCGTCAATCTCGTCATCCCAGATAAAAAAGCTGAGATCATGTTCAACTGAATGTGGTACTTCACCTGCGTAACTCGTCCACATGAAGGCCGTTTCTGCCGTCTTATCGTTATACATAAAACCTGGGAAAAGCTCATCCATTTGATAAAGTGAATGGGCATCAAATAGAAATTGACCACCTGGCTCTAAAGTTCGATAAACTTGTTCAAAAACTTGTTGGACATGCGCTAAATCTGGCATGTAACAGATCGAGTCGTCAAAACAAGTGACCGCTTCAAACGTCCCAATTTCGCCTAAGTCAAGCATGTCGCCTTGTAATAAAGGTAACTCGACCTCGGCTTCAGAAGCCTTTTCAGAAGCGATACTCAACATCTCGGCCGATAAATCTAAGCCGACAACCTCTAGCCCTGCTTGTTTTAGCAAGATGGCTAAATCACCAGCCCCACAAGCTAGTTCTAGGACTCGATGTTTATTTTGTAACGTCTGCAACGTGTAATCCCGCCATTGACCATATAATGAATGGTCCATCAAACGGTCATAGACGGTTGCAAAGCTTTGGTAAATCATTCTTCATCCAACCATTCGGAAACATCAACAAGTGGTGCTTGATCCCAAAGTTTTTCAAGGTTGTATAAGGCACGTTCTTCTGGCATGAAGGCATTGACAACGATATCGCCAAAGTCCATCAAGATCCAACGTGAACCCTTTTTACCTTCGATGTGTTTTACGAAAACGCCATTTTCTTCTTCTGCGTCTTCAATGGCGTCAATAATTGCGCCTAATTGACGTTCTGACGTCCCAGTTAACATCACGAAGTAATCAGCTAATAAACTGATGCCTTCCATGTTCATTGCGACGATGTCTTCTGCTCGTTTGCTATCAGCTGCTTGCACAGCAATTTTTAAAATATCTAAACTTTTCACTAAAGTTCTCCTTTATTTGGCTTGAGTCGGTACCCAAGCATTGTATGTGTCGATTGTTTTCGGATAAATCTGCTTCTTGCCCTGAATTAAAAAGGTCAATGTATTTAAGATTTCATACCGCACGCCGGCTGCTAAATCAGCCATTGCTGTCTCACGAGCAGCTTCTGCGCCCGGAAAATTGCGCCCAGGTTCGACAAAATCCGCCACAAATAAAATCTGATCAATCAAGGTCATTTCTGGCGCACCAATCGTATGACGACGCACAGCATTTAAAATCGTTTCATCATGGATTTCTAAATCACGTTCAATGAAATAAGCACCAACAACACCGTGCCAGATGGCATTACCGTAATTGAGTAGTTCTGGATCAAAGCCTTGCGTTTTAATCGCTTCAATGAACGTTTCATCTGGTAATTGCTTAGTATAGTCATGCACTAAACCAGCAATTGCCGCGCGTTCAACATCTGCGCCATTTTTTTGTGCTAATTGAATCGCGGTGGCTTCCACACGCAAACAATGTTCAAATCGGCTTTCAGATAAGTTAGCGGCAACTTTAGCCACTAACTCAGCCCGTGTATACGGCACGATGTTTTCTTGATAAACAAAATCACTCATGATAGAGGCCCTCTTTTTGAATGTATTCAAAGACTGGGTCCGGTAACAAGTACCGCACTGAACAGCCTTGTTGAATCTTATTGCGAATTTGCGTTGAACTGACATCAATTACCGGTGCGTCCACCCATAAGACTGGATACGGCGTTTGTTGAGCATACCCTGTTCGTTTAACACCAACAAATTGGACTAACTGCACTAAATCATCAATTCGATGCCAAGTAGGCAAGTAGTCGACCATATCACCGCCAATGATGAAATAATAATCGATTTCAGGGTGTTGTTGTTTTAATGCCACGATCGTATCGTAGGTGTAACTGACACCGCCACGTTCAATCTCCGTTAAATCGAGTTCAAAATGCGAATTGTCAGCGATGGCACGTTCTACCATTGCAACACGGTGTTTTGCTGGTAATGTTTTTTTCTCATCAACGTGCGGTGGATTGGCATCTGGCATAAACAAAATTTTATCGAGACCGAGTTGGCTACGAACTTGTTCTGCCATCACTAAATGACCGATGTGTGGCGGGTTAAATGTGCCCCCCATAATGCCGACTTGCAAGCGATGGCCATCTTCTACAACCAACACGTCCGGTTCAGTCACATGATTTGTCTGCTTTAGCGTTGCACTTTGCATCTGATCACCGCCTTATTAGCGTCCGAGCTTAGTAACAATCGTTGAAATCTTTTGGTATTTTTCTTTCCGTGAAGCTTTATAAATCACCAATGTGCGTCCAATTTTTTGCGCAATTTCGATGCGACTGTCATGTTGTTTTAAGAAGTTGGCTAATTCATCAACGGTCACTTCTGTTGTTTGTAACAAGTTAATCTTAACGAGTTCTCGTTTTTCGATGGCCTCTTCAATTTGTTCGAAATAAGTTTGGCTTAAGCCGTTTTTGCCTAGTTGAAAAAGTGGTTTAGTGGTTTGCGCTAAACCGCGTAAGTAATGTTTTTGTTTGCCTGTTAACACGTGCGATACTTCCTTCCCTAATTAAATTAATGCTTTCCGAATCATGACTGAGACACCTTTAGGCGCATATCCCGCAACCACGACATTTTCTGGTAACGTAATCCAGCCTAACCCAGCAAACACTAAATCACTCTTTTGCTTTGTTGAGAATTCATACCGTTGGAGTTCTGGAAAATCAGCTAAATCTTCTGGATGTGGTGGCTGTAGCATGTCCCCTAATTGCTTAGCGTAGAATTGATCTGCATTTTCAAGTTTAGTCCGGTGAATGTAAAGTTCATTGTCAAAATAACCGACAAAGCCATGCCGTGCCCCTTGAATGAAATCAAAACGAGCTAACCCACCCAAGAACAATGTTTGTTGTTCATTTAATTGGTATACTTTTGGTTTAATCCGCTTTTGCGGCGCAATCAACCGTAAGTCTTTATCATGTAAATAATGCGCCATTTGTTGGGCATGCATAATCCCTGGTGTATCAATCAATGCATGATCATCTTCATACAATGGAATATCGATGCGATCTAAAGTCGTTCCTGGGAATTGTGACGTCGTAATCACGTCGCTATCTAAAATCCCAGTTTGCTTGATAATGCGGTTAATCAACGTTGATTTACCAACGTTCGTCACCCCAACAACATAGACATCGCGGCCTTTACGTTCGCGTTCAATCACGGCCAATAATTCATCAACTGAATTCCCTTTTTTAGCACTGACCAACATCGTTTCAACCGGATGTAAGCCATGTTCTTTCGCTTCTTTTTGAATCCAATTGATCACTTTATTTGGGTTAAGAGCAGATGGTAAGATATCAACCTTATTCCCCACTAAAATCACGGGGTTATCGCCGATAAAACGATGTAACCCTGGAATTAAACTCCCGTTAAAATCGAAGATATCGACGACGTTCACGATCAACGCGTCACTGTCGCCAATTTGGTTCAATAAGGCTAAGAAATCATCATCATTTAATTTGATATCACTGATTTCGTTGTAGTGTCGTAATCTAAAACAACGTTGGCAATACAATTGACCCGTTTCCAAGCCTTTTTTAAGCGCTGAATTAGGCGTATAGCCGAGTGCTTCTTTGTCCGTTGTTTGGATGCGAGCGCCACAGCCAATACAAAATAGTTCTTCCTCAGTTTGTTGTGTTTCAGTCATTTAAATCCTCCCGCCAAGTTAAATCTGCGTGTTTTTTTAGTAGTTGTTGCATAATATATTTTTCAAAGAATCGATTAATCGATGTATTCCAGGCATCACTGTCAATAATGGGTTTGACCAATATCGTCCGGACGCCAGCCACATTACCGGCATGCATATCGGTAATCAATTGATCGCCGACCATCACCAATTCATGTCGCGAAAGGCCAAGCTGCTTCTTCGCTTTGGTAATCCCAGTTGCCAATGGCTTGTTCGCCCGAGCAATGAATGGTAATTGCAATTCACTGAGCGCGCGTTGCACGCGATCATGGTTGTTATTTGAAACAACCATCACGGTGATTTCGGCAGCTTGCATCTGTGCTAACCAAGCTTTTAACTGTGGTGTGCCATCGGGGTTATTCCACGCAATTAACGTATTATCTAAATCCGTTAAAACGGCCTTAATCCCTTTTGCCTTAAGTTGTTCTGGTGTTAAGTCGTAGATGGCATTGACCATCCAAGTTGGCTTGAAATTCTTTAGCATGTACTGTCCCCTCGACTTTAATGTGCTTTCATCAACAGCTTCTTGCGCTTTGCTACACTTATCAAATCGGCGCTTGCAGCGCCAACTCGCTAAGTTAGGCAAATGCTCGGAAGCTAACCGTGGATGACGCACTTCTTTTCTTTAACGTGCTTTTCAAACCATATTCCTGTGCCTAGCGACACAAGTCAAACGATTGCTTGCAGCAACCATTCGCCTTGTTAGGCTGGTGCTCGGAGTATACCAGGTTTGAACGCACTTCTTTTCTAACGTGCCTCAGTAGGCATATTTCTGCGGCTAGCGACGTCCGTCAAACGACCAACAAGTTGGTCATTCGCCAGACTGGGCTAGTCCTCGAAATATAACCGCCTACTGACGCACTTCTTTTTAATCTAGTCACTGATTAATTATAGGGTATTTGACACCAAATTGCACCTTTACGCGGTTAATTTCCATAATTTCCAACTAATTCCTAATCCATTTAAATCCATAAGTCAAACTAATCGACTTTTAGCCCCAACTCTGGTACGTTTAAAGAAATTGAGAGGATGTGTTTGTTATGGAAAAATTCGGTTTTAATCACTTTGGCGGCCCTGACGTTTTCGAACGTTTCGATCAGCCTCAACCAACTCCAAAGGACAACCAAGTCCTCATTAAAGTGCTCGCTGCTGGATTGAATCCATACGATGTTGCACTACGGAATGGTTCACAAGATTCAGTGCGCCCATTACCCTTCCCAATCTTTCCTGGTACAGATGTGGTTGGTGAAATCGTTGAACTTGGTGCTGACGTCGATGATTACCGCGTTGGCGAAATCGTCATCAATCACCGATCAATGGGTGCTTATAGCGAATACGTAACGGCTAGTACTGCGAAGATTCTCCGTAAGCCAGCCAGCATGAGTATCGCTGAAGCAGCCGGTTTACCCAGTGCCGGCATCACTGCTTACAATACGCTGATGCACTTCACAAACTTTACACACGGCGATACAATCGCTATTATGGGTGCCAGTGGTGCCGTTGGTAGTTTACTCGTTCAATTAAGCTTAGCAGCTCATTTAAACGTGATTGCAATTGCCAATAGTGCTAACCTAGACTATCTGCGCTCATTCGGTGTCCAAGAAGTAATTGCTTATGATCAGCCATCTGACTTCGAACGACTTGCGCAGACCGCTAAAATCGGTATCAACTTAAGTCGCGATCCAGAATCAACTGAACGCCTCAATAACTTAGTTGCACCAGGTGGCACATTCACTTCAACGACCATCTTACCAACAGACGATCAACAACGCGCTGACATCAATTACCAATCTGTCTATCCGCGTAAGGATTATGCAGATTTAACCGCCTTACAAGATTTAAATGAATTGATCGATCAAGGTTTACTACACAATACCGTCTTCAAGACGCTCCCATTTACTTTGGAAGGCATTATTGAAGGCCACAAGCTCCTTGAGAGTCATCATGCCCCAGGTAAGATTGTTATTAGCCACTAATTTTATAATGATAAAAGAAAGAGTCTAGAACAAAACGAAGTTTTGTCCCAGACTCTTTTTTGATCTTTAATTATTTGTTTAATGCAGCTTTAGCAGCTTCAACAACTGATGTAAATGCAGCAGCATCGTTAACAGCTAAGTCAGCTAACATCTTACGGTTCATGTCGATTTCAGCGACTCTTAAACCGTGCATTAATTGGCTGTATGAGATGTTGTTCATACGAGCAGCAGCATTGATACGAGCAATCCATAACTTACGGAAGTCACGTTTACGTTGACGACGATCACGGAATGCATAACGGTATGAAACCATTACTTGAGTATTTGCTGATTTGAATAATAAATGTTTAGCGCCGCGATAACCCTTCGCTAATTTTAAAATCTTTTTACGACGTTTGCGCGTCACTGTTCCACCTTTAACACGTGGCATAAGAATTTCCTCCTTGAATAACAAACAACGTCAAAGCGTTGCTGTACTGATCTAATTTTTGCTTGAATCCGAAAATGCTATGGCTTATTTAAGGCCTGATAACATTTGACGGATACGTCTCATATCGCTATTTGAAACCATTCCAGATTTTCTTAATTGACGACGTTGTTTCTTAGTCTTGCCGTGGAAACGGTGACTTGTGTAGGCGTGGCTGCGTTTTAGGCCGCCATTACCTGTACGTTTAAAACGTTTTGCTGAAGCACGGTGTGTCTTAAATTTTGGCATGATATTTCCTCCTAATAAATCAGAAACAGATTTTTTATTTTTGGTCCTTTAGCGGTTCTAACATTAAGAACATGCTACGGCCATCCATTTTAGGACGTGCTGTAACTTTAGCGATGTCCTCTGTTTCTTTAGCAAGTCTTTCCAATACACGTTGCCCAATTTCTTTATGCGTAATTGCGCGCCCCTTGAAACGAATAGAAGCTTTCACTTTATCGCCTTTGCCAAGGAACTTACGTGCATTGTTCAACTTAGTATTAAAATCATTTTGTTCAATTGTGGGACTAAGACGAACCTCTTTGAGGTTAATGGTTTTCTGCTTCTTACGAGCGTCACGTTGTTTCTTTTGAAGCTCGAAACGGTACTTACCATAGTCCATAATACGAGCAACGGGTGGTTTTGCGTTTGGTGAAACCAAAACAACATCCATATTAGCTTGATCAGCTAATGCAATTGCATCTTGAGTACTCTTAATACCAAGTTGTTCGCCATCTTGAGCAATCAAACGCAATTCTCGTGCACGAATACCATCGTTAACCATCAAATCTTTTGCTATGACTCTTCACCTCCATAAAGTTTAGAGAGAAAACGCAGCTAAGTAATAAAAAAAGCGGCCCTCTCATAACAGAAAGGCCCGCTTGTTCGGTTACTTAGTTCGTCCGAATTAGAAACTATCAGCCCAGAGACATCAAGTGTCTACTAAGGCGAGAAGCGGGAACTTCTGCTTTATTTCTCAACGAAAATAAGTATACTCGGTTAGGAATTTAAAGTCAAGGAAATCCCGCATTTAAATTTACGTGTACTTAGTTGCCGTAATGATTGTCCACTAAGTGCGTGGCTTTTACTTCGTCAATGTTGTGTGTACCAGCTAATTGCATGACTAATTCTAATTCTTTTTGCAAGTAGTTAAAGACACTTTGTACCCCTTGTGCACCGCCAAGTGCTAATCCGTAAATGACTGGGCGCCCGATTGCAACGATGTCTGCCCCTTCAGCCAATGCTTTAAAGACGTGTTGACCACGACGCACACCACTATCAAAGACGATTGGTACCCGTTTATTAACTGCCTTAGCAACGACGTGTAATGAATCAAAGGCTGCAGGGCCACCGTCTAATTGACGACCACCGTGGTTGGATACCCAAATCCCTTTAGCACCGGCTTGAAGTGCAATTTCAACGTCTTCTGCTGTTTGAATCCCTTTAACAAAGACTGGTAAATGTGTGTATTCAGAAATGAATTCAACATCTTTAGGGTTCAAACGTTGTTTAGCTGATTTGTAGACGGCATCCATTGTTTGGCCCACACCTGTTTGGTAAGCTTCAACGATTGGTAACCCGACTGGGAATGTAAAATGATTGCGTTTATCGGTTTCGCGGTTACCACCAACTGTGGCATCAGCTGTTAAGACAATCGTTTTAACGTTATGCGCCATCGCTTCGTCTAAAATCTTACGATTGATATCGTTGTCCTTACTCATATAGAGTTGGAACCATTGCGGTGCGCCATCTGCTGCGGTTGCCATATCATCGATACTTGCTGACGCAAATGAACTCATGGTTAAGATTGAACCGTAATCAGCCACGCCTTTAGCGGTTGCCGCTTCCCCTTTAGTATTCACTAACTTATGAGCTGCAACAGGTGCCATAATGATTGGTGATGTTAAGTGATCGCCAAAGATTTCGGTAGTTGTATCTGGATTTTCGATATCTTGTAAAACCCGTGGTGCGATGTATTTGTGATTAAATGCCGTAATATTTTCATTAATGGTATAAAGATCACCCGCGCCACTGTAAATATACCCAAAGCCACCCTTGGGAACAACTTCGCCGGCTTCTTTTTCCAAGTCATAGAGGTTAATAATGTCCAATGGTTGCTCTGCTGAACCTGCTTGATATTTTTCTGTCGTCATAATAACGCCTCCCATTAATCAACGATTGGAATCGTTTACATATTTATTATACCGCTTTTTTAGTTGTGCGCAATTAAAAAAAACAAAAAAACGTCCGAAATGTCAAAATAACATTTCGGACGTTTTAATAACCGCTTATAGGTTGATTGTTTTGTGATCTTTACCATCGCGACTGTAGTTACCAACTTCAGCAACGATTGCATCTACAAACATATCTGAAGCTTCTTCAGCAGCGTTTTCTTCACCGTATTTACGGACAGAAACCGTTGCGTCAGCAACTTCTTGATCCCCAACAACTAATGTATAAGGAATCTTGCTTGTTTGGGCTTCACGAATCTTATAACCCATCTTTTCATTACGATCATCAATGCGCACACGTAAACCATGTTTGATCATCGCATCTTTGACGTTCTTTGCATAATCATAATGTAATTCATTCTTAACGGGAATAATCACAGCTTGAGTTGGTGCTAACCATGTTGGGAAAGCGCCCTTGTAGATTTCTGTTAAGTAAGCTGTGAAACGTTCCATCGTTGATACTAAACCACGGTGAATCATAACTGGACGGTGCATTTCGCCATCTTCGCCAACATATTGTAATTCAAACCGTTCTGGCAACATGAAGTCTAATTGGATTGTTGAAAGTGTTTCTTCATTGCCCATAGCTGTCTTCGTTTGAACATCCAACTTAGGACCGTAGAAAGCAGCTTCGCCTTCAGCTTCAACGTAATCTAAACCAAGATCATCCATAGCCCCTTTTAACATCGTTTGTGCTTTGTTCCACATTTCATCATCAGCATAGTACTTTTCGGTATTAGCAGGATCGCGGTAGCTCAAACGGAATGTATAATCGTTGATATTGAAGTCTGAGTACACTTCAATCATTAATTTCAAAATTGACTTGAATTCATCTTGGATTTGATCAGGACGAACGAATGTATGTCCATCATTTAAAGTCATTTCACGCACCCGTTGTAACCCTGAAAGCGCACCTGATTTTTCATAGCGGTGCATCATCCCTAGTTCAGCTAACCGAATTGGTAATTCACGATATGAACGTGGGTGGTGTTTGTAAACTTGGATATGTGATGGGCAGTTCATTGGGCGTAATTCAAGCATTTCGCCATCGCCCATATCCATTGGTGGGAACATGTCCTCACGGTAGTGATCCCAGTGACCTGATTGTTTGTACAAATCTAAGTTCGCTAGAATTGGTGTGTAAACATGTTCATAACCATTGGCAACTTCTTTATCAATGATGTACCGTTCGATTGAACGTCGGATGGTAGCACCATTTGGCAACCAATAAGGCAAGCCCGCACCAACCTTAGGATCAACAAAGAATAAGTCTAATTGGTTCCCAATCACACGGTGATCACGTTCTTTAGCTTCTTGACGACGCTGTAAGTCAGCATCTAAGTCCGCTTGTTTGTTGTAAGCTGTTCCGTAAATCCGTTGTAACATCTTATTACTTGATTTACCTTGCCAATAAGCGCCGGCAACCGATAAGAGTTCAAAGACCTTAACGTCGCTCACTTTAGCTAGCATTGGTGCTAACCCAAAATCAGCAAAATCGCCTAATTTGTAAACTAAGACTTGGTCTGTTTCCATTTCATCTAATAATGCTAATTTGTAAGTTTGCCCAGCAAATAGTGTTTTAGCAGCAGCTTTGTCTAAGCTGACACGTTCGATTGCCCCGCCAGCTTGGATTAACTTGCTCATTGCTTTTTTAATGTCTGGTAAGTCGGTCACAGCTACTTGACCAGCTTCGTTTTCGGTATCATAGAAGAAGCCATCTTCAGTTGCATGTACTTCGCCGAATTGCATCTCGGGATAAGCACGGTTCAACGTTGCAGCTAAAACAAAGGCTGCCGTATTCCAAATTGCCATCAAATCGGTTGCTTTGTCGTCTTTAGTGATGATTTCAATTGCCCCATCTTCTAAAATTGGTTGCTGTAAATCAACTAATTCACCGTTCAATTTACCGGCAATTGCTTTTTTAGCTAAACTTGTACTAATTGATTTAGCAACATCTAAAAGACTTGTTGCTTGTTCAAATGCCTTTTTGGCACCATCTGGAAAAGTTAATTGAATCTCTGCCATTACTATCCACTCCTTCTAATTTATCATCAACAATAAAAAAAGCCCCTGAGACGCACGGATTGTGCAGCTCAGGGACGAATTAATTTCGCGGTTCCACCCAGATTGAGACCCCAACATTAGGTTCTCCAACTTTAAGCGTCTTTAACGGAAACGACCCGATCAGTTGTGTTGCCTTTGAAAGTGGTCAATTAAATGGGGGTGAAAAACTTTCAGCTCTGTTTTTCTCTCTGCGACTGTTCATTTAAAAGGTATCTTTCATCATTGATTGATTCTATTAAAACACTTAATTGCTTTTTTAGCAAGCTTAAATTCCTAAGGTTGTAGGCGCCGATTCTGGCCGCCAACTTCAATTTCTTGTGCTAAATAACGCACACGCTGCATGATGCGGCCAGCTTTAACGGGTTCATCTCCTTGGTTGCTAGTTGTCAAATGCGTCTCTAATTCAGTCATTGTGAAGTTTGAACTGAAGAAGGTGGCGAGTTGTTCTTGCATTCGATATTGCAAAATAATGCCAAGTACTTCATCCCGAACCCACGCACTCATTGCATCAGCACCGATATCATCAATCATCAGAATCGGTGCTTTTTTTATCACGTTGACCTTTTCTAACACATTGTTTTGCCCAATTGCATTCTTCATCTCCACTGCAAATGTCGGGAAATGAATCAACGTGGTTTCAAACCCGGATAACGCCAGTTCGTTGGCAATCGCACCTAACAAGTAAGTCTTGCCAACCCCGAATTGCCCGCTAAGGTACAAGGCTTGGTGAAAATCATGGGGTGCTTGCCGATAAGCCCCGATAAACGCGGTAGCTTTGATCAATGCGTCAAACCGATTGGTTGGATCGTATGAATCAATCTTGGCCTGTTCAATATCGCGCGGCATATTAATTGACTTCACCCGTGCATGCAAGGCAGCTTGTTCGCGCTCTTGTAATAAACTTGCCGTAGGCTCATAACTGACATCGATAAAATGGTTATTTAAGACTAACTTTGGCGCATAACCCGGTGCCAAAGTGGTTTGCCCATTGGCTAACTTCTTCTTTTCGATGACGTATTCGTAAATTTTAGCGGCACTACGCGTGACCGTTTCTTGTGATAAGCGATCTTTGTTAGCTTGAATAAATGCTTGGACATCGGAATCGTTCAAGGCATCTTCGACCAATTTATTAAACTGTTGGTTTAACTTTTGCCGATTCATGTAATCCGTCAAATCTTTACCCATATTTTCCATTACGATTCCCGCCCCTCACGAATTTTTTTCAATGCCGCTTCTAGTTCATGCTGATGCTCAGGTGTGGTTGTTTCTTTTGGCGCTTGATAATCTGGTTTAGCCCATTTAGGTACTGGTTCTTTTTTAGTTTTGTTCTGATAACGCGTTTGGCGATTGTTTTGCACCTTTGCCGTCTGTTTGGTTTGGAAATCGCGAATCTGCAAAATCGCATCCGCTGCCGTCTTAACCCCTTGTTGAGCCCATTGGTTCGCAATCCGATCGACTAGCGCCTGAGTGAGCCCATCATATTGCGTAATGATATAAACGACCAAAATATTGAGCACATCATTGTTAAAGATATAGCGGTTTTGCAAGTCCTTTAACGCCCGGATTTCATTTTTAGCGACAAAGCCGTGGTTCTTTTGTTTCAAGTATTCGAGATAATCAACTGGCAAGTAGCCCTGACTTTCTGTTAGCCACTGCAATTCCTGTTCGTTAAAGCCGGCTTTTTGCCATTCTTTTTGTAACTCGGCTAACGGTTTTTGCGTTGTTGTAGCAGCTAGCGTTTGCCGGTTACTCTGACGTCGTGTGTAATTGTTCAAGACGTTCTGTTCGAGCGCTGCCATATTAATCGTACTGTCAGCAACATTCATCGTCAAGCCAATCAAACGCGCTAAGTCCATCTCATCTAGACCATAGAAATAATGGAGATTAAACAAGCCCTGTTCATTTTTGAGAATTTGATCCGTATCAATCTGGTATTGCGCCGTTGCATCTTGTAATAGGTCCCAATCAAAAGTCCGCAACTCAACCGAGGTAAACTGCGGTGTGCTAGCTGCTTTTTGTTGATACATTGCCTTAGTTTCAGCCACACTGCTTGGCGCGGTCGTCAATAAATCGTTTTGCACATGGAAAACGGTCAAGAAATTCTTAGTGACCTCTTGATAATCCTTGGCGTAAACCGGTCGTAGCTTGAAATAGTCACGGAGTTCCACAAACCGTGTTTCGCGGACCGCTTCGAACAATGCCACACTTAACAAATCATCGTTAAAAAAAGCTTGTGGTTGCAATGGCGCATACAGTTCATACACCAACTTGCGGCCAGTTCCCTCATTTTTTTGATACGTCCGCATTAAACCAAGTGCTTCCAATTTGCTGCGGCTGTCATAAAAAGCAGGTAAATCAACACTCAACAGATTTAACAAAGTCGCATGTGTTTGAAAATGTTGTTCCGTTTCTTTCTTGGTTTGACTCCATAACAAAAGATAGAGACTGTAAGCAACAGCCCCCATCAATGGTTGATATAAGTAAGTGACGACTGTTTGATCGAAATCGGTCAAATAGTTAGCTTTTGTCACTGAAAAGCCGTCTTTTGGACTCAAAAAATCAAATGCATCTGACATCGGCTAACCCCTCTTCCTTAATTCGATTTCTTCGTCTTTTCTTTATTCATCATTTCTTGTAATTCACTCATAAAGACATTCATATCCTTGAATTCGCGATAAACACTGGCAAAGCGAATGTAGGCAATCTGATCAATATCTGGTAACAAGCGCATCACGTATTCTCCGACGGCTTGTGAAGAGACTTCGTTTTCACCCAATGAGCGAATCTTATTCTCAACTTCATCAACTACTTCAGTCATTTGCTCCATTGTAACGGGGCGTTTTTCAGCAGCACGAATTAGCCCGCGCAATAATTTATCACGGTTGAATTCTTCGCGCGTTCCGTTTTTCTTGATTACCAACAATGGGGTTTGTTCCACTCGTTCGAACGTTGTAAACCGGAAACGACAATTCTCACACTCACGGCGGCGACGAATCACTCGCCCTTCATCCGTGGGACGACTATCAATTACCCGCGAACTATTCTGATGACAATGTGGACATAGCATAATGACACCTTCTTATCTTTTGATTAATTCGTTTCAAATTCAATCCAATTTTAAAACAATTAGTATAACAGTAGTATAACATGCCAGGCAAGCAGGCTAAACAAAAAATGTATCAGTCTCAAGGCATTTCGCCTTTTCCAAACAAAAAAGCGGTCGAACAGAATAATCTGTTCGACCGCTTGTATTACTTGTTATGACACAACTGTTGTAACAACGCCAAAACACGTTGCCGCAACATTGCAGGTGTGCCTTGATTATCAATCACGAAATCCGCTCGCGCTTTTTTGGTCGCCAAATCACTTTGACTATCAATTCGCGCATTTGCCTGTTCTATAGTCAATTGGTTACGCGCCATCAAACGTTGCAATTGTGTTTTACGTTCAACGTAGACAACTGCAACACCATCGCAATATTGCTCGTAGTGTTGTTCATATAACAGTGGCACATCCAACACAACCAGCGGTGCATCTGCTGCTTGCATCTGTTGTTTAATGGCTGTCAAAATAGCGGGCCCAGTAATCGCATTTAACTGAGTCAAAGCCTCTGGGTTACCGAAGACTTGCTGGCCCAACATAGGCCGATCAACTTGACCATTTTTGACAACTGCTTCGCCAAAGGCTGCTTGCAATTGTGCCTGTACCGATTTATTAGTCGCTAATACCTGATGAGCAACTTGATCAGCATCAATCACCGGGATTCCCTGTTCTTTAAACAATGCCGCAACAGTCGACTTCCCACTGGCAATGCCACCCGTTAAACCTAGAAAATACGTCATTGAACCGCTTCTCTCTTAATCTGACACCGCGGACAGAAATGCGTGCCACGCTGTGCTACTTTAATTTTCTCAATCGGAGTCTGGCACCGATCACACGGTTGCCCTTTCTTACCATAGACGTGCAACATATCCTGAAAGGCCCCAGCGTGACCCGCCGCGTTTAAGAACGTATTGACTGTTGTCCCACCGTTATTGGTTGCCAGTTCTAACTCTGTGATGATTTCATCATGCAAACGATCTGTTTCAGCTTTCGTCAATAAATTCGCCGGTGTTTCTGGGTGAATCTGGCTCAACCACAACGTTTCGTCCACATAGATATTCCCAAGACCCGTTACAATTTTTTGATCCAGCAACAGTGGTTTAATCGCTTTTTTATGTTTCTGTAACGCCTGATAGAAGGCGGTTTTCTTAAACGTTGTTGGGGTTGGTTCAACCCCTAAGTCCTTCAATCCAGAAACAGTGTTTTCTTGACCCGTTTCAATTAATAACATTCGGCCAAACTTACGTGAATCAAGATAACGTAACTGTTGTCCATCTGTAAATGTCCAAATCACATGCGTGTGCTTAGTCATTGGTACGGATTGATCATCAACTTCGTATTTGCCTTCCATCCGCAAATGACTCACAACAGTTAAGTTTTGATCGAAACGAATCAATAAATACTTACCGCGTCGATCAACACCGATAATTTGGCGTCCAACAAGACCTTCAACAAAAACATCGTCTGGATTACTGATAATTTTCGACCAGCGAATCTCAATTGCTTGAACCGTCTTACCGACCACTAATTGTTCCAATCCGCGGCGCACATTTTCAACTTCTGGTAATTCTGGCATTGTGTGTCCCCTTATTTCTTAATATCGTACCAAGTTGGTCCAAAGCCACTTTCAACTTTCAGCGGCACCGCTAATGAAACCGCAGAATCCATGACACTTGGTACTAATTTTTCTAACATTGGTATTTCTGATTCTGGTGCTTCAAAAATCAATTCATCATGTACTTGTAAAAGCATCTTGGCTTGTAATCCTGCCTTCTTCAGTTCCGCTTGCATCAAGATCATTGCCATCTTAATAATATCAGCGGCACTCCCTTGAATTGGGGTATTCATTGCCGTGCGTTCTGCAAATGAGCGCAAATTGAAGTTTTTAGCGTGAATATCTGGTAAATAGCGACGCCGATGGAAGAGCGTTTCAACGTAGCCTTCTTCGCGCGCCTTCTTCACGATATCTTGCATGAATTGATGAACACCTGGATACTGTTCAAAATACGCTTCAATAAAGCGTTTAGCTTCAGCCCTTGTGATCCCAATATTTTGTGATAAGCCATAGTCACTAATCCCGTAAACAATCCCGAAATTAGTTGCTTTCGCTTGGCGCCGCATATCTGGTGTCACTTCATCAGCGCTCGATAAGCCAAAAATCTTCATCGCAGTATTCGCATGGATATCGCGGTCTTCCTTGAATGCCTCTTGCATATTGGCATCCCCCGAAATGTGGGCTAAAACTCGTAATTCAATTTGGGAGTAATCAGAAGCAAACATCTGCCAACCCGGTTGACTTGGGACAAACGCTTGGCGAATCTTACGGCCTTCCGCTAGACGGACTGGAATATTTTGTAAGTTGGGATCAACCGATGACAAGCGACCAGTCTGCGTTAAGGTTTGCAAGTAACGCGTATGCACCTTATTATCTTGATGAATTGACTTCAATAATCCTTCGACATACGTTGACTGAATCTTAGCGATTTGGCGATAATCCAAGATGGTTTGGACAATTGGTGCGTCTTTTTTAAGTTGTTCCAAGACATCCACCGCCGTTGAATAGCCGGTCTTGGTCTTCTTAATCACTGGTAACCCCATCTTTTCGAATAGAATGACGCCCAGTTGCTTAGGCGAATTGATGTTAAACGTTTCGCCAGCTTCCGCATAAATCTTTTCTTCCAAAATCTTCAGCGTTTGACTGAACTCGCCCCCCATTTGTTGTAGGCGACTTGCATCAACTCGAATCCCGGTGATTTCCATATCCGCTAAAACTAGCGCTAATGGCAATTCCATATCCGTGAATAAATCGAATTGTTGATGTTTTTTTAATTGTTCTGTCAATTGTGGTGCTAATTTGTAAATAGCTGCTGCTTTTTGAATCAGATGTTGATAAAGCACGGTTGGATCGACAGGGACTGCGCGTTTAGCCCCCTTGCCATAAACAGCTTCATCTGTTTGGACATTTTGATACTGATGTAAATTTGCAACCGTTCCAAGATCATTACTGTTATTCGTTGTATTCAACAAATAAGACGCTAATAGTAAGTCAAATTGAACCCCCGCTAAGTGAATCCCTAAGCGATTCACCGCAACCTGATTGCGTTTCACGTCAAAAACTGCTTTCGGACGTTTAGCATCTTCTAACCACGTTTTTAAAACCGATTCTGTCAAGAGTGTTACGTCGTCGCTGACATACCAGTGGTCTGGTCGGCCAATGTAAAAGCCAATCAAGTCTGCTGTATGGTAATTGTCGGTTAACATTTCGATGCCAAACGCAACGTTTTCAGTGGTTGTCACGACATCGGCGATGTTATCAAGGGTTAATACTGTAAATTGATAGTCTTCAGTAGCCGTGGGTTCAACTGGTGCAACATCTAATTGATTTAGAAACGACTTGAAGTTCATTTCTTGGTAAAAAGCAACCAAAGCTGCCATATCAGGTCCGTTGTACACCACATCGTCTAAGCCAATCGTAATTGGCGCGTCACGTTTAATGGTTGCCAGTGTCTTACTCGTGAAAGCTAGGTCGCGATCTTCAATCAAATGTTCTTTCAATTTACTCTTTTTCATTTCATCGACATGTTCATAGACACCTTCAATGTTTCCAAATTCCGTAATCAATTTAAGCGCAGTCTTTTCCCCGACCTTTGTCACCCCGGGATAATTATCAGAGGTATCGCCCATCAATCCTTTTAAATCGATAATTTGGCTTGGTTCTAAACCGAGTTTTTCTTGAACGTGTTCAGGGGTATACGCTTCAATTTCATTGACCCCTTTAACAGTGATGTTAACGGTTGTCTGACTAGTCGTCAATTGAGTTAAATCGCGATCACCAGTGACGATATCGACCGTGAAACCATCAGCTTCTGCTTGTTTAGCAAGTGTACCAATGATATCGTCCGCTTCGAAATTAGCGAGTTCATAAGACTGAATACCATATGCTGTTAAGAGTTCTCTAATATAAGGAAATTGTTCCGTTAATTCAGGTGGCGTTTTTGAACGGCCCCCTTTGTAGTCGGCAAATTGTTCGGTTCTAAAAGTGGTTTTGCCCGCATCAAAAGCAACTAACACGTGTGTTGGTTCAATCTTTTTCAGAATAATATCCAACATATTCTTGAAAGCATAAATCGCATTAGTGTGCAGTCCTGCCTGATTGGTGAAATGGTCTAAAGCTTGGTGCATTGCAAAAAAAGCACGAAATGCAACACTATTGCCGTCGACTAATAATAATTTTTTTTGAGAACCCATGTTGTTCCTCCTACATTCGTAAAGTGACTAGCTCTATTCTAACAAAGAAAGTGACGCGCGTCATTATGCGCGACCGTTGCTAATCGCACAAAAAAAGGCCGCAACAAATGGTTGCGGCCTTTTTTAACGTTTATTTTGCTTCTGGGCGATCCATGTTCATTGATGCCATGCGACCAAAGATTTTTTTACTTTGGTCGATTGTTGCGCCAACAGTATCTTGGCCGATTTCATTTTGTAAATCTTTGTACAAGTCTACGTAATAGAACAAGAGATGACGATAAGCTTCCAAACCCTTTTCCGTCAAATGAACACGACGAATGCGTTGGTCATTTTCATCAGATTGTTCTGCGATAAAAGCCATCTTACGTAATGAACGACATTGACGTGAAATCGCTGAACGACTCACTTGCATCTTATCTGCCAATGCACTGTTAGTTGTTTCATTATTCGCATTTTGAATCTCGTGCATCACTAAAAATTGGTCGAAAGATAAACCGTATTTTTGGCTTTCACGACTCATTGATTCGCTAAGGTTGTTAATCAACCACCGGTATAAACCTGCGAATTCCATAAAATCTGCTGATGTGCTACCGAGTAAATCGGTGTTATTACTCATATCCATTTCTATTCCTCCTACATGCTGAAACTTTCAGTATCAATAGTTAACCATCGATAAGTTTCATACTCACACTATTCAGTACTTCAATTCTTCCGTTTTCTAAGATAGCCGATCTAAATAATACTTAGTCAGCTAATCTTAACCGTACTTCGATTTAAAGCAATATAAATAGTCTATAGTATTAAATTATATATTTCAACTAACTTTCACTAATAATCATCAACAACGTTCATTATGAGTTGCCCTGACAACCTTTATTAAAGGTAATTTATTATTTATTTTACCAAAACAATCCACGAAGTAAAAAATACAGCCTCAAAAAAGGCTGTATTTAAAATTACTTAATAATTGTGATTGTAATATGACGACGACCCCAACTCTTACATGCCGCAACAGTTGGAAAATGAACATCAATAATGTGACCTTTAATCGCGCTACCCGTGTCACCAGCAATTGCATACCCGTAACCAGGTACCAAAACAAGTGAGCCTAATGGAATGACACTAGGATCAACGGCGATACAATTTGGGTTTTTAGTTAAATCAATTCCAGTTGCACCAAAATGGCTCAAACCAGGTTCGGCAGTTGAATAAGCCGTTGCTTGCACTTGAATCGCTTGTCCGGCCTTGCCATCAGCAGCGCTTGCTAAATCGGCTTGCTGGGCATTTGTGTCCACAACTGGTGCAATTGGCGCTTGTGCTGCTTCATCGGCCGCTTTTTTAGCTGCTTCAGCCGCTTTGGCTTCAGCTTCTTCACGTGCTTGTTCTTCTGCTTTTTCTTTAGCAATTTTTGCAAGATCCGCTTGGCTTTGACTTAAATTATTCTTTAAGCCAGCCACTTGTTGTTCCAGTTCGACAGATTGTTGATCCAAACTGCTTCGTTGTTCATCAAGTTCTGTCTTGCTAGCTTGTAACTTATCTTGAATGGCTTGTGTATCACGGTAACTCTGTGCTAATTCATCCATATTATGGTTGTCAGCACTTTGAAGAACCGTCAATGTGTAAGCCCGGTTGAAGAAATCACTCAAAGAATCAGCTGACAATAGTGCGTTGACAACGTTGCGGTCATCGGCTGTTCGTTGAAGTGATTGCAAGCGTTCCTTAGCATAGCTTTTACGTTTTGCTAAAGTGGCTTGTTGCTTTTTCAAAAGCGTTTGTGCTTGTTCGATATTTTTTTCGTTATCCTTAATCTTTTCCTTTAAGGCATTAATTTCTTGATACTTCGCATTCACGCTCGTTAAAGTGGCTTGAATCTTCGAATTTGTATCATCAATACTTTTTTGGGTACTGCTTTCTTGGGCTTGTAATTCGCTCAAACTGGCAGCACTAACAGATGTGCCCATCGTAACCATTGCAACTAAACAGGTAACAACAGCTAACGCTAGTTTTCTAAATCGCATCTTGTTAAACTCCTCCATTCATAACTCAGACTTGATTATACGCAACAATCCCCGCAAGAAGATTGCAGATTAATGACGTTATATTACAGTTTGAAGACATTTATAATTTTTGTGTAATAAAAACCCACTTGTAACCGCCGACAAACCAAATACTTCCAATAGAAAAAGCTACCACAAAAGTAAATTTTGTGATAGCTTTTTGACTTTATACTTAGATTTTAATTAAAGGACTAACCTTTAATCCGAACTGCGCGGGCCATTTCACGATCTTGTTCTTTTCGTTTCAGTGTTTCGCGCTTATCGTATTCCCGTTTCCCTTCACCAACGCCGATTAAAACTTTGGCAAAGCCGTGTTTCAAATAAACCCGTAACGGCACAATCGTAATCCCCTTATTCTTCGTTAAAGTACCAATCTTGGTAATTTCCTTCTTGTGCAACAATAGCTTCCGGTTGCGCAATGGGTCATGATTAAACTGATTGCCTTGTTCATAAGGGCTAATATGGACATTTTCGAGATAGGCTTCTCCTTTACGGACGCGGGCGAACCCATCACGTAAGTTGATTTTGCCCTTACGGACCGATTTAATCTCGGTACCAGTGAGCACTAAGCCTGCTTCGAATGTTTCCAAAATATTATAATCGTGACCAGCTTTTTTATTCTGTGCAATTAAATTTGCTGGTTTTTGAGGATGTTTCTTTGCCATTCAATCACCTACTTTTTAAAAGTACGTTTTTGTGAGTCCTTGTTCGCAGCTGGGCGTCTTGGATGATTGTTTTTCTTTTGATCACCACGACGTTGACCGCCTTTTTCATGATCACGTGGGCGTGCTGGACGCTTTGGTCGTGCTTCAATCTTGCTTAAGATTTCAGCCGAAGCCAATGGCACTTCTTCACCGGCTAATAATTCAAAGTCCACTGAGTGGGCATCTAAATCAACATTCGCGACCTTGACCCGTACTGGTTGGCCAATGCGGAACATCTTATGCGTTCTTTCACCGACAAGGGCTAATTGGCTTTCAACAAAGCTATAGTAGTCATCTTTCATCTGTGAGATGTGGACGAGGCCTTCAACCGTGCTTGGTAATGCGATAAACATCCCAAAGCTGGTAACAGAACTAATCACAGCGTCGTATTCATTACCGACCTTATCAAGCATGTATTCAGCCTTCTTAAGATCAACGACTTCCCGTTCAGTATCGATTGAGCGACGTTCTTCAAGGGATGTTTGTTCTGCGATTGGTTGTAACTTAGGTGCCCATTTTTCTTTTTCTTCAATCGTCATCCCATTTGTGGCATAACTATGAATCAAACGATGAACCATCAAATCAGGGTAACGACGGATTGGAGACGTGAAATGCGTGTAGAATTCCGCACCCAAACCAAAGTGACCAAGGGATTCATCAGAATAATGTGCTTGTTGCATACTTCTTAATAACATCGTTGTAATAATCGGTTGTTCAGGTTGACCTTCAATTTGCGTCAAGACTTCTTGGAGCATCATTGGCGTCACTTTCTTACTTGAACCGTGTGCTTGAATCCCATAAGCCGTGATAAATTCAAAGAAATTCTTCATCTTATCAGCATCTGGTGTTTCATGAATCCGGTATAAGAAAGGTGCATTAGCAGTACTGTAATGTTCTGCAACCGTTTCATTAGCAGCCAACATAAATGATTCAATCATGCGTTCTGAAAGACCGCGTTGGCGTAATTCGATGTCGATGGCCTTGCCATTTTCATCAACGATAATCTTAGCTTCGTCTTCTTCGAAATCAATTGCACCACGGTTATGACGCTTCTTCAAGAGAATTTCATGTAATTCTGACATCGTTTCAAACATTGGCACGAGCCGTTCGTATTGCGCCCGTAAGTCAGCATCTTGATCTGTTAAGATCTTATTGACGTTTTTGTATGTCATCCGCGCTGTTGACTTAATCACACTTGGGAAAATCTTGTGATCCACTACCACGCCGTGTTCATTGATTTCCATTTCACACGTTAAAGCAAGGCGTTCAACGTCTGGATTTAATGAGCAAATCCCGTTTGATAAGCGGAATGGCAACATTGGAATCACGCGATCAGTTAAATAAGTACTAGTCCCACGTTCTAAGGCTTCAACGTCTAATGGTGAACCTTCAGTGACGTAGTAACTCACGTCAGCAATGTGGACCCCTAAGTAGTAGTTGCCGTTTGCCAACTTTTTAACGTTAACTGCATCATCAAAATCTTTAGAATCGTCGCCGTCAATTGTCACAACGTCTTGATCCGTTAAATCTTTACGACCTAGTTTATCAGATTCTAAAACTATATCTGGAATCGCTTCTGATTGAAGCCGAACTTCTTCTGGGAAGTCCGTCTTAATATCATGTTGATACACGATTGATAAAACGTCAACGCCAGGATCATTCTTGTTACCAAGTACTTGTTTGGCAATCCCCAGCATTTGACCTGGCGCCTCAACACTTGGGTAACCGGTAACGTCAACTTGGACCATGTCACCCTTTTGTGGATGTAACCCATTATCCGTTAAATAAATTCGGTAATTACTTAATTTTTTGGCATGACTTTGGATGTATCCAATCCAGCCTGTTTTTTCTTTTTGGATATCTGAATAAGGCATAAATTCGCCGACGATTTCTTCAATCCCCCGCGTAATCACTTTCGCCACTTTTCCTTCAGGACCGCGGCGGCTGTTTTCTTCGGCTTCTTTAATGATGGCCACTTCAACCGTGTCACCATTCATCGCAAAATTCGTATTGGGTGGGGCGATAAAGATATCTGGATCATTAGGTTCCTTATCAACGATTGAAACGAAGCCAAAGCCACGATCGTTAGCATGGAAGACCCCTTCAACAAGGCGGTTGCTAGCTGGTAATCTGAACTTACCGGCATCGTCCATATTCAATGTCTTATCTCCTTCTAATTCTGCTAATACTTTCACTAGGTCTTTGAACCCTTGTGAACCGGCAACGCCGATTCGTTCACTAATTTCGGATACGTTTAATTGTTGCGTTGCAACTGCTTCAAAAATTGCAAGAATCGCTGCTTTCATCTGTTCAACTTGTGTCACATCAACACCTCTTTCTCATTTCTTAAAACGGTTTATAAATTCTAGGACATCTGTTTCTAATTGGTGATGCGCACTATCGACCGTAATGACGTGGCCGGCTTGTGGATACCAATGATAATCAACTGTTATGTTTTGTTGCGTTAATTGCTGGTGTAAGACTTGGGCTTGCGTTGGATCAATAACTTGATCTTGTCCGCCTTGGCCGATGAAGACCGGTTTATCTCCGATTTGCTTCAAGTCAGCCACAACTTGTCGACTGAAAATATCAATTGATGCAAGTTGTTGTGGTAATTGCTGATTAATAGTCGCCAAACGTGCTGTCTGTTGCGCAGCTGGGACGCCCATTAACTGCATGATTCGATTAGCATATTGGCCAAAGAGCGGCGTCAATTTAGCAGTCGGTCCTTCGAGTACTGGCGCACTAAAAATCCCACCACCACAAACTTGTGGTAGTTCTTCTAATGCCCGCATGGCAAACAATCCGCCTAATGACAATCCGAAAACAAATAACGGTTGTTTGTTAGCCGCGGATAACTGCTCAATCGCAGCCACCGTATCGGCCCACCATGCATCGACAGAACCGCGCGTTAAAATCTCGGTTGGATCAGCCGTTGCATGCCCTGCAAACTGTGGTACACTAACCGCCAGCTGATTTTTCTCCAAAAAGCGGCCCATCATACGGACATCATTCGCACTACCTGTATAAGCATGTAACAACACAACCCCGACTGAACCACCGTCAAAATAAAACGGTTGCGGCAACCGATAAGACATGCGCTCACCCCCAAAGTCCTTACTGCTTGAATTCATTTAAAAAGGTCTCCTGCCATTCAACAGGAGACCGCATCAACGTTCTTATTAGAATTCGACCCGTCTCACATGTATTAGTGTTATGATAAGTACACTAAAGCTAATGCAAAGACGAAGAATAAAGCCCCTAAAACAACGGTTACTTTCTGCATGAAAGCTTCGAAACCACGGGCCTTTTGCTTGCCAAATAAATCACCAGAACCACCTGATAACGCACTCAAAGCATCCTGTTGTTTACTTGGTTGCATCATGACTGCGATCACAATCAAGATTGAATCGATTAATAATAAGTTCAGGATAAGATTTTCCAACCTAATTCCCTACCTTTCTATCTACACTGTCTTTTAATACTTTAGCATAAAAAGTAGTTAATCACCACTTTTTTATTGATTATTTCACGAGATTCTCATCCGTATTTCGCAAGGCTTGGGCAGCATCTTCAATTTGCCGCCGCACCGTCGCCCGTAGCTGATGATCCGTTAACACAATCAACGTGTCACCAGCACGAATCAACGTATCACCATGCGGAATTAGTTCGGATTCGCCACGAACAATCGCAATTAACAAACATGTCTTTGGCCAGTCCACTTCACGGACTTGGCGATCCTCTAACGGTGCGCCCGCAAACACTGGTACCTCCAAGCGATCAGAGAATGTTGCTAACTTGCGATGTGGTTTGCCAAGTGCGCGTTGCAATAATGATGCGTAAATTGGCGCGCCCCCCATTAAGTCAACGACGATGTAGGCCACCAACGATAAAATTGCTAGTGGCATCAAGTGCACGAGTGAACCTACCATCTCGGTCACTAGTAGAATGGCTGTAAATGGCGCCTTCCCAATTCCGGCAAAGTAACCACCCATCGCAAAAATAATTAAGTTGGGAACATAAACTGGTGCTAACCAACCAAGTTGAACCATTATGAGTCCATAAAGGGCACCGATTAAAGCTCCTAGTGACAAAATCGGTAGAAAAATCCCACCAGGTAATCCTGAACCGTATGAAATCATTGAAAAAACAAACCGTAATAGGAATAGACCGGCCACCACACTGATTGTTGGTAAATTTTGTCCAAGGTGTGCAATCAATCCATTGCCACCACCCAAAATTTCGGGCCAGAAATAACCAATCGGCAAAACACATAATAATGGCACTAATCCGGTATACGCTTTTGGCAGCGGGATCTTCACATAAAGTTGCGGTAACCACAATAATACCTTCTGATAAGCGTATCCCAACAGACCTAATACGACACCAAGTATCAACAAATGCCAATACTGATTAATTGGCAAACTCTGGGAGTACGTAATATGTAATGTCGGTGTCAAACCAAAAAAATTTAATGAAATGAAGTTCGCTGCAATTGCGCTAGCAAGCGATGTCACCCAAACTAACGGTGAAAAGTTATGGTAGATTTCTTCTAGTACGAAAAAGGTCCCGGCAATTGGTGCATTAAACGCAGCCGATAAACCAGCGGCAGCCCCACTAGCGATTAAAATCCGACGATCAGCACCCCGATTTTCCAACTTAGCGGCGACCCCCTGTCCAACGGCAGCCCCCAGCTGAATCGATGGGCCTTCTCGTCCCAAGAATAAGCCAGGTGCAATACTTAAAATGCCCCCAACAAATTTACGCCACAGGATTGACCACCAATTGAAATCAAACTCACCTTCCAATTGTCCTTCAACTTGCGGAATCCCCGAACCACTTATATTCGGTTCCTTTTTTAATAATTGTGCCACAAGCAGGCCGATCAATAAATTGGCACCAACCAATGGCACCCAATACCACGGGTGTGCATTTAACCCTTGATAGATAGTGATAACAAAGGCCAGTCCTTTTTCAATCGCTAAGCGAAATAAACTGACCACCAATCCAGTGAACGCCCCAACTAATAACCCTTTGCCCACAAAGCGAAACCGTGTCTTATTAAACTGACTAGCACGTCTAAGTCGTCCATTTTCCACGCTTGCCTAACCTCCATCTGATAATGCTTTATATACAGACTACCACGGAAATGGGGATTATCAAATGTTGAAACCAAATAAAAAGGCGAGCACTATTGCTCAGCCTTTATTGATAGATGGCTCCTATGTCAAGAATCCGGACATAAAAGTACGAACAAATTTGACTTTCAA
>ENA-UOZR01000043-UOZR01000043.1-food-metagenome-genome-assembly--contig:-NODE-43-length-63093-cov-6.378502_pt1 | contig 63093 bp, 63 predicted proteins | sample MGYA00249873_ERZ772733 | MGnify/ENA primary metagenome ERZ772733 (study PRJEB29005, sample SAMN08379462) | food metagenome | isolation source: cheese - non spiked | study: EMG produced TPA metagenomics... | reverse complement strand
CGCCTGTGACATTCAATAATTCTTGGAGACATCTAATTTCGCACATTGCTTGCGAGGTTAGGTGTTTTTTTAATGATGGAGTGAATGTAAAATGCAAGATTATTTAAAAGCGCATCAAACATGGTTAGTTGATTTTTATCAACAACGGAATTGGTATCGATTTTCACCATTAATTCGGTTGAACTTCTTGAGTGAAGAACTTGGGGAATTGTCACGGGCCGTTAGAACGATTGAACTTGGGCGTGATCACCCAGGGAAAAAAGTTAAAAACGACGTTGAAAAGCAAGCTAACTTAAAAGAGGAGTTAGCCGATTGCTTCGACCAACTGCTCATTATCTGTTCGAAATATGAAATTGAGCCTGAGGAATTGATGGCACTTAGCGAGGCAAAGTTTACAAAACGGTTCGAAAATGATTAGAAATTAAATATTTAAATAAAAAGTTTATGCGCTTTAAAGCCTATTTTAATAGCCTTTTGCGAATGAATTGCGAGCGATTTAGTCGATAGTTTTGGGATGCGGGTTGCTAATTAGAAAATGCCATGCTATACTGTTCAAGTAATCAAATTTTGAAACGTAATTTGAGTTTTGGATGCACAATACCTTCCTCTTTTACCTATCAATAATTTATTGCAACAAAAAACGTACATTGATATGTATCAGGAGGAAATTATTATGAACAACGGCACAGTAAAATGGTTTAACGCAGACAAAGGTTTTGGTTTTATCACTGGTGAAGACGGCAAAGACGTATTTGCTCACTTCTCAGCTATCCAAGGTGACGGTTACAAGTCATTAGACGAAGGCCAAGCAGTATCATTTGATGTTGAAGACAGCGACCGCGGTCCTCAAGCAACAAACATCGTTAAACTTTAATATTTGTGCCCCGCATCCGCGGGGTTTTTTATACAATCAATTCAATCAAATAAGTAAGGACCTGAGACAAAAACTGTCTCAGGTCCTTTTTTAGTTTAGTGGAAAATAATATTCTCATGTTGCCACTAATGATAAGCGATTTTATAGTCTCAATTACTCTGTTAAATACTGTAACAAATGCTTTTCGGCATTATCATAGTTGTATTGCCGAGCATTGAGTAACACCAAGTTGCGATCATTATCAAAAAAATTACCGGTGCTCTGCGTTAGATCGGGATGGAGTGCTAAGTATTTTCCAACTGGCACTTCAGTATGCAGCAATGTTTGAGAATAATGCGGTAGCTCATCCGTGACATTTCCTGGGAAAAATGAATTGACCGTAATCTCTTTTTCGGCCAGAAGATAACTGAGAAAGAGGGTTAATAAAGCTTTATGGGTTAATAACCACCTTGCACGTTGTAAAGTAGTCTCCTGTTCTTCGCAAATGCTGAGTTGTTGAATGGTTTGCGGATCACCGGTTACGATAAGGACGCGACCGCCAGTTAATCGGTCTGCTAAGCCCATTGTTAGCTGATAATGGGGGACTAAATTAGCCTTAATATTTTCTTCTGCTGAGCTGGGGAAAACACCGGCAGTGTGCACTAGAACGTGTATTTTATCCACTTTATATTTGATGCTTGCCAGTGCTTGGTTGCGTCCTGATTTGGTCGCTAAATCGGCTTGGATAAAAAAGGCCGCTTTTCCAAGTTGGGCCACAGAAGCCCGGCCTTTTGCCGCATCCTGTCCGATGATAATGACTTGATGGCCTTCTGCAATGAGATCTTTGGCAATGCGATAGCCAATCCCAGATGTCCCACCGGTTATGACAATATCCATATGTGACAGTCCTTTCTTTTTCAAATTATTATTTAAGTTGATTGATTTAGAAATGAGTGCATGAGATAGCTATTAAGTGCTTTCGTTAATTAACTTAGGGTCAGTATATATTAGGCTTTTTAGAGATGCCAATTCTTTAACTCGAATTCGTGCACCATCGACGGTACTATAGCTATTAACTATATGTCTTTTGTTTAGGCAGTTAAATTGTCAAGGTCCTATTGGGTTCAGTATGATGAACATATAATTAGGATTCGCATTCATTTCATTAATAGGAGGGTGTTGCTAAATGATTACAACGTATAAGAAAATTTTAGTCGGGGTCGATGGATCTGACTTAGCGAACAAGGCATTTATGGAAGCTGTTGAAGTTGCGAAAAGAAATGATGCTGAGCTTTATGTGGCTCACATTATTCCAAGTACAGTCTATGTTTCACCGGACGCTAGTGTCTATGCCAAGATGACGGCGATGGAAAAAGATCGTGTGAAGGAGCAACTAGCGGCTAATATTCGTTACGCAAATAATCATGGGCTAACGAAGGTCACCCCGATTCTGGAAGTCGGCTCACCGAAAAAAGAAATTGCGATTCGCATTCCTGAAGAATATGGGATTGATTTAATCATGTTGGGGATTACGGGGAAAGGGGTTATTGAACGAATGATGATGGGATCGGTTGCCCAATATGTTAGTGCCCATGCTGCAACGAATGTTTTATTAGTTAAATAAGAACGTCTGGTTCCAAAAAAGCGGTCACGACATTTTTTGTCGCGACCGCTTTTTTGCGTGTGGTTAGATGACAATAATGTCACTGTTCAAATCCAAAAGTGTATTGTACATTAATATTGTAATAAATTAATGGATAGATTAGAAATTTCGGAGGGACAGTTGATGTCAAAAAAAGGGCGTCAAATTGGTGGTGTCATTGGTATTCTGGTCATATTCGGTCTGGTAGCGGGCGGAATTGTGGTTCAGCGACAACATCACCAACGAGAAGTAAAAATCGCGCAACAACAAGCCAAGATTAAGCGCCAACGACAAGCGCAAGAAGCAAAGAAACAGCGCGAATCACACAAAGTCGCTGCTGCTAAAGCAAAGGAAGAACGACTTAAAGCAGAAAGCCAACCGACAATTGTTGCAGAACAAGCGTTAGATGACTACTTAAAGCAAATTGGCTTTTCAGGTACCGCGTTAATTGTCCGCGATAAGCAAGTTTTGTTGGATAAGGGGTACGGCAGTGCTAATCGGGCCAAGCAGTTGGTGAATACGCCAGATACGCTATATGCGATTGGTTCAACTGAAAAAGCGTTGATTGCAACGAGTTTATTGCAGTTACAAGAACAAGGAAAGCTAAACGTCAACGATCCAATCAGTCGGTACCTCCCGGACTTTCCGAATGGGCAGCAGATTAAACTGACTGATTTTTTACATCATACATCAGGCATTGTCGGTCGGGACCAAGATAATCAGACGAAGACTCTCGACCAATTAATCGAAGAAATTATTAAAAATGGGATTAAGGAACAACCGGGCAAGTGGCACTATATGGATGCGAACTATATTGTGCTGACGAAGGTTTTGGAAAAAGTGAGTCATCAAGATTACAAAACGTATCTAAAAGAAAAAATTCTAAAACCAAGTAAAATGGCGCACACTGGTTTCATGACGGATCAATATTCGCGATTACCAGCGGCTTCCATTGGCTATCTGGCAAATGGCGCTGCGGGACAACTCCCCAATTTCACGCAACTACCAGGGGTCGGAGATATGTATATGACGGCGACTGATATGTACCGTTTTGACCGCGCGTTATGGACTGGAAAATTAATTAATGAACAGAGTAAGGCTCAAATGTTCCAACCAGGGAGTACGTCCCACTATGGAATGGGCTTTTACAATGATCCAGCACTCATTGTTAATCGTGGTTATTTGTCAGGCTGGAATGTGTCGAACGGATTTAGCCACGGTGGCCGAATCTATATCGTGTTATTTTCAAACGAAAAGAACGAAAAGGTTTCGCTCAGCAAGATGAACGGTGAATTATATACTAAAATAACTGCAACGATTTAAGTAAAAAAACGGGTTTAATGATTCAGATGAAGGACTTTAATTAGTGTTGATCTGAGATTATTGACCCGTTTTTTAATTTTGGATGTGCTACAAATGCCGAATTGGTAAGGATGTTAAATTGTGTAAAATTTAATTTGGGTAAAACGCTTTCTTTTTGGACATCGGTAATCTATAATAGTTTTCGAGGAAACGTTTTCCTAACATTGTTGTTAAAGGAGGATTAAGATGACTGAAAAATACATTTTGGCGATTGATGAGGGAACAACCAGTACTCGTTCAATCATTTTTGATCACAATGGTCAAAAAGTCGCCGATGCACAGCGTGAATTCCCCCAGTACTTCCCCGAACCGGGCTGGGTAGAACATAATGCAAACGAAATTTGGAACGCTGTTTTATCGACGATTGCAAACGCTTTTATATCATCGGGGATTCAACCCCATCAAATCGCGGGGATTGGGATTACTAATCAACGTGAAACAACTATTATTTGGGATAAGGAAACTGGTTTACCAATTTATAATGCGGTTGTTTGGCAATCAAGACAAACAAATGACATTGCCGAACAATTGAAGAAAGATGGGCATGAAGAATTATTCCATCAAAAGACGGGGCTATTAATTGATGCTTACTTCTCAGCGACTAAGATTCGTTGGATTTTGGATCAAGTGCCAGGTGCACAAGAACGAGCCGAAAAGGGCGAACTCCTCTTTGGAACCATCGATACTTGGATTACATGGAAGTTAACAGGTGGCGCTTCACACGTTACCGACTATACAAATGCAAGTCGGACAATGTTGTTTAACATTCACGATTTGGATTGGGACGACGAAATCCTCAAGATTTTAAACATTCCACGGGCCATGTTACCTGATGTTCGGTCAAACTCTGAAATTTATGGTGAAACAGCACCTTATCATTTCTATGGTAGCACGGTACCAATTTCAGGGATGGCAGGGGATCAACAAGCCGCATTATTTGGTCAATTAGCTCTCCAACCAGGGATGGTTAAGAACACCTATGGGACAGGTTCATTTATTGTGATGAATACTGGCGAAAAACCAACAATGTCAGAAAACAACTTGCTAACGACAATTGGTTATTCAATCAATGGTAAAGTCAACTATGCACTTGAAGGCTCAGTCTTCGTTGCTGGTTCAGCCATTCAATGGTTGCGTGATAGTATGCAACTGGTTGAAAAATCATCAGATTCAGAAGCAGCCGCTAAGGCTTCAACCAGTTTAAATGAAGTTTATGTTGTGCCTGCCTTTACAGGTTTGGGTGCACCATACTGGGACTCAGAAGCACGTGGTTCAATTCTAGGGATTACGCGTGGGACGAACCGACAAGACGTTATTAAGGCAACACTGCAATCATTAGCTTATCAAACTCGGGATGTCGTTCAAACCATGCAAAAAGATACTGGCATTGATATCAAAGTGCTCCGCGTTGACGGTGGTGCTGCAAACAACAACTATTTAATGCAATTCCAAGCAGATATTTTGAATAGCTCGATTGAAAAGGCAGCTAATTTAGAAACAACTGCAATGGGGGCTGCATTTTTGGCTGGTTTAGCAGTTGGTTTCTGGCAAGATACAGACGAATTGGCGCATATTTTCTCAGTTGGGCAACGTTTCGAACCAGAAATGCCTGAAGAAGAACGGGAAGATCTCTATGCTGGTTGGCAACAAGCAGTTGAAGCAACAAAGGTTTTCAAACATCGACCATATAAAATGCGTGAATGAGGAGGATTATAATGACATTTTCATTAGAAGGACGTCAACAAGTAATTAATAACTTAAAGAACGAACAACTTGATTTATTAGTAATCGGTGGCGGGATCACTGGTGCTGGGGTTGCTATTCAAGCGGCTGCATCAGGCATCAAAACCGGTTTGATTGAAATGCAAGATTTTGCTGAAGGGACTTCATCACGTTCGACGAAGTTAGTTCACGGTGGTATCCGTTATTTAAAGACTTTCGACGTTGGGGTTGTTGCAGATACTGTTAGTGAACGGGCCGTTGTTCAAGGGATTGCACCTCACATCCCACGGCCTACACCAATGCTTTTACCAATCTATGATGAACCTGAAGCAACTTACGACATGTTCAGTGTCAAGATTGCCATGGATTTATACGATAAATTGGCAGGGGTAACTGGTACACAATATGCCAACTATACAATTGATCGTAAAGAAGTACTCCAACGCGAACCTGGCTTGAAGTCAGACCGTTTGATGGGTGCTGGTGTTTATTTAGATTTCGTCAATAATGATGCGCGCTTAGTCATCGAAAATATTAAAGAAGCTGACGAATTAGGTGCATCAATCGCAAGTCACGTTAAAGCAGTCGGAATGACTTATGATGCAAACGGTCGCGTAAACGGTTTGAAAGCACACGATGAATTAACGGATGAAACATTCGATATTCATGCCAAATTAGTCATTAATACTGCTGGCCCTTGGGTGGATAAAGTAAATGCTTTAAACACGGAAGTCAAAGCACAAGAAACACTTCGTCCTACTAAAGGGATTCATTTAGTTGTTGATAGTAGTCGTTTATCAGTGCCACAACCAACTTACTTCGATTCAGGCTTACATGATGGTCGGATGATTTTCGTTGTGCCACGCGAAGGTAAGACGTACTTCGGGACAACTGATACTGATTACACAGGCGATTTCAAACACCCACGTGTTGAACAAGCAGACGTTGATTACCTCTTAAAAGCAATCAACAATCGCTATCCTAGCGTTAATATCGCTTTAAACGATATTGAAGCTAGCTGGGCAGGTTTACGACCATTAATTTCTAATAACGGTAGCTCCGATTATAACGGTGGTGGCGCTAATAGCGGTAAGGTTTCAGAAGAATCATTCAACAACTTAATCAAGACAGTTGATGATTACGAAAACAAAACGGCTGCTCGTGCAGATGTTGAAAAAGCAATCAGTCAATTAAGAACGGCGCATGCTGAAGAATCAGTCAACCCATCACAAGTTTCTCGTGGTAGTGATTTGAAAGTGGCTGAAAACGGCTTAATCACTTTATCAGGTGGTAAGATTACTGATTATCGTAAGATGGCAGCCGGTGCGCTTGAATTAATCCGGGATATCTTGAAGAAAGATTTCAATGAAACAGTTCGTGAAATCGATTCTAAGAAATTACAAGTTTCAGGTGGGCACTTCGATCCAAATAACGTGGATGATACCCTTAAATTCTATGCAAAAGTTGCGATGAACAAAGGGATTGATGAAGAAGATGCGATTGATTTAGCAAACCGCTTCGGTTCAAACGTCAGCCGGGTTGTTTCATACGCGGACCAAGGTGCTGCTGAAGGCTTGAACTTGAAAGAAACAATCAGCTTAAGATACTCAGTTAACGAAGAAATGACATTAACACCAGTTGATTATCTTTTAAGACGGACAAACTTCATCTTATTCCACAATGATCAATTAGCAGCCATCAAACAACCAGTTGTTGATGAAATGGCGCGTTTATTGAACTGGGATGACGCTGAAAAAGCACGTCAAACAGAATTATTGGATTCAGCAATTGCTGAAGCACAATTAGACTATTTAAAATAGGACTTAACTTGGAGGAAATCTCATGGAACATTCAATAATGGTTCAGGCGCTTGGTGAACTTGTTGGGACGTTTATCCTTGTTCTTTTAGGGGATGGCGTTGTAGCGGGCGTTAGCTTAGCAAAAACAAAAGCCAACGGTGCTGGCTGGGTTGCTATCACGCTTGGTTGGGGCTTTGCGGTTACTTTAGGGGTATATACCTCTGCATTTATGGGACCTGCACACTTGAACCCAGCGGTGACGATTGCTTTTGCAATGATTGGCAAGACCCCTTGGGCAGCGGTGGTACCATTCATTATCGCCCAAATGATTGGGGCGTTCTTAGGCGCAGTTGTCGTTTGGATTCAATACTATCCACATTGGCAAGCTACTAAAGATCAAGCAGCAATCTTAGGCACTTTTGCAACTGGCCCTGCGATTCGCAGCCCATTTGCCAATTTAATGAGTGAATTGATTGGGACATTCGTCTTAATCTTCGCTTTACTAGCATTAACACGTGGTGAATTAACAGCCGGTTTGAACCCATTAGTGGTTGGGGTGGTTATCACAGCAATCGGTCTATCACTTGGTGGGACGACTGGTTACGCGATTAACCCGGCTCGAGATTTAGGCCCACGGATTGCCCATGCAGTCTTGCCGATTGCCAACAAGGGTGATTCAGACTGGTCATACAGCTGGATCCCAGTTGTCGGTCCAATCATCGGTGGGATTTTAGGTGCATTACTCTTCGTTGTATTGCCATAACGATAAAAAAACGATTAACCAACAGGTTAATCGTTTTTTTTGTGTATTTATGATTTAAATACGAATTATTAAATGTATTTATGTAAAATAGTTCGTAAAATATTTTGACATATCAGATGAAGATTGTTAGAATCAAAGCATAATCAACAACGAGAAAGTGGGCAAAGAATATGAGTGATGTGGCACTTGTTATGGGCTCTATATCAGATTGGGAAACAATGGAACAGACCGCTTCTGTATTATCGGAGTTGGGCGTGAGTTATACGAAACAGATTATTTCTGCTCATCGGATGCCGGATGAAATGTTCGCCTTTTCAAAAGAAGCACAGGCGAACGGGTATCGTGCGATTATTGCTGGTGCGGGTGGTGCCGCACATTTGCCGGGGATGATTGCTGCCAATACAGTCTTACCAGTCATTGGCGTGCCAATTCAAAGTAAGGCACTTAGTGGGCTGGATTCTTTATTATCAATTGTGCAAATGCCAGGTGGCGTACCAGTGGCGACGGTTGCGATTGGTAAAGCGGGGGCCGTTAACGCTGGTATTTTAGCGACACAGATTTGTGGCTTGCAGGTCCCAGCTTATCAAGTGGCACTGCAACAGTATCAAGCACGGATGCATGCAAAGGCGGTGGCAAGTAATGCAGACTTTGACTAACCAAATTTTACCAGGGCAAACGATTGGGATTGTTGGGGGCGGTCAGTTAGGTCAGATGATGACATTAGCGGCTAAAGAGATGGGGTTTGCAGTGATTATCTTAGATCCGCAGGCAGACTGTCCAGCCGGACAAGTCGCGGATGATCAAATTGTGGCAGCTTATGATGATCAGGCACAAATTATGATGTTAGCGCAACGTGTCGATGTGTTGACATATGAATTTGAAAACGTCGATGCTAAGACGATTGAAGCTGCCCGAGAATATACATGGATTCCTCAAGGGACGAAGGCGCTACGGATTGCTCAAGACCGATTGTTGGAGAAACAATTTCTTGTTGACCAACAGCTACCACATGCCACCTTTGAGATTGTAACGACCCCTGCAGAATTAATACCAGCTGTTAAAAAAGTTGGTTTTCCTTGTATCTTGAAGACCACGCGCGGTGGATATGATGGTAAAGGACAAGTCATTCTACGGTCCGCAATGGATATGGAGGTGGCTCAACAGTTGTTAACCGCTAGTGTTTGTGTATTAGAAGCGATGGTCCATTTTGATCAAGAAATTTCGGTCATAATTAGTCAGAATTCAGCCGGGCAACAAGCCGTTTTTCCCGCAATCGAGAATCAACACCGAGATAACATTTTACATATCAGCATCTGCCCGGCGCGCATTTCAGCGGCGTTAGCGGCACAAGCGGAATCGGTTGCGGCAAAAATTGCCACGCAGATTGAATTAGTCGGCACGTTAGGTGTCGAGTTTTTTGTCGGCCATGACGGGCAACTCTACGTTAATGAGATTGCACCGCGGCCGCATAATTCAGGTCATCTAACGATTGAAGCGTGTGACTTTTCTCAATTTGCAACCCACATTCGGGGCGTCTGCAACTGGCCACTCCAAATACCACAATTGTGGCAATCAGCGGTAATGGTCAATATTCTTGGGCAGCACTGGCAAGCAGCGCTAACAGCCAGTCGGCAGTCAGCAGATTGGCATTATCACGACTATGGCAAAGTGGTTCAAAAGGTCAACCGCAAGATGGGCCACGTCACGTTATTAACGCCGGCTGTTGATGAAACGTTAACGGCAATTAAAAAGACTAAAATTTGGGACTAGAGGGGACGCTAATAAATGATTGAACGGTATACAAATCCTGAAATGGGTGCGATTTGGACGGACCAGAATAAATATGAGGCATGGCTGGCAGTTGAAATTTTAGCGGATGAGGCTTGGTCAGAACTCGGACACATTCCGGCTGAAGATGTTGCGAAAATTCGTGCCAATGCGATGTTCTCAATTCCACGGATCTTAGAAATCGAACAGGAAACGCGGCACGATGTTGTCGCCTTCACCAGAGCAGTTTCTGAATCACTTGGAGATGAACGCAAGTGGGTCCACTATGGTTTAACATCGACCGATGTGGTGGATACGGCGTATGGTTATTTGTTGAAACAAGCCAACACCATTTTGCGGGCCGATATCGATGCGCTATTGGCGGTGATTGCCAAACAAGCCAAACGTTACCAAGATACGGTCATGATGGGCCGGACGCATGGTGTTCACGCTGAACCAACGACGTTTGGGTTGAAGCTAGCACTATGGTATTCGGAATTAAAACGACATAAGGCACATTTTGAAGAAGCTGCAAAAGGCGTTGAAGCCGGTAAAATTAGTGGGGCGGTGGGCACGTTTGCCAATATTCCACCGTTTGTCGAAGCCTATGTGTGCGAACATTTAGGAATTCGCGCCCAAGAAATCTCAACACAAGTCTTACCACGGGACTTGCATGCTGCCTACGTGGCTGAAATGGCGTTACTAGCAACTTCAATCGAGAAGTTTGCGACTGAAATTCGGGGTCTCCAAAAATCTGAAACCCGCGAGGTCGAAGAATTTTTCGCGAAAGGCCAAAAAGGCTCATCAGCAATGCCCCATAAACGGAATCCGATTGGTTCTGAAAATATTACGGGCTTGGCACGCGTGATTCGCGGACACATGGTAACGGCGTATGAAGACGTTGCACTCTGGCATGAACGTGATATTTCGCATAGTTCTGCCGAACGCATCATCTTACCGGATACTACGATTTTGTTGGATTATATGCTTCGACGGTTCACCAAAATTATGACGGACTTGACAGTCTTCCCAGAAAATATGAAGCGTAATATGGGGCGGACTTTCGGGTTGATTTACAGCCAACGGGTTCTTTTGAAGTTAATCGATCATGGGCTTTCGAGAGAAGCGGCTTATGACTTGATTCAACCTAAAACGGCCCAAGCTTGGGATCAACAAACTGATTTCAGACCGTTGTTAGAAGCGGATGACCGGATTATGAATGTGTTGACGCCCGCTGATTTAGACGACGCGTTTGATTACCATTACCATATTCGCCGCGTCGCAGAAATCTTTGACCGCGTTGGTTTGGGCGAATAATGATGAAAACTTTGAAATGAGGTTATTTCAAAGTTTTTTTACACCCTAATGTAACACGAACGATTATTTTAATTTTAAATAAAATGTATGTTATTTGGAGGGATTCAAGCATGAGTGAGACGTTGTTTTATTCTGGAAAAGCGAAAGATGTTTTTACAACTGACGATCAAAATGTGTTGAGAATGGTCTATAAGGACCAAGCAACGGCGTTAAATGGCAAACGCAAGGAACAGATTACGGGAAAAGGATTATTGAATTATCAGATTTCGAAATTAATTTTCAAATACTTGATGGCAAATGGTATTGAAACGCATTTAATCGAGAATATTTCAGCAACTGAACAGCTCGTCAAGAAAGTGACGATTGTGCCCCTAGAAGTAGTATTGCGCAACGTGGTGGCAGGGAGTTTTGCCCGCAAGTTTGGTCAAGCACCGGGCAAACGATTGGCCACGCCGATTATCGAATACTATTACAAAAATGATGCACTAGATGATCCAGCCATCAATATTTCGCAAGCCACCGCGCTTGGAATTGTGACACCGGCGGAAATTGAAGTGATTGAAAAACAAACTAAGCAGATCAACCAGCTGCTAATCGATTTATTCGACCGTGCGGATATCGATTTAATCGACTTTAAGTTGGAATTTGGCCGGTATGACGGTCGCTTGATTTTGGCGGATGAATTTTCCCCAGATAACTGCCGTCTGTGGGATCAAACGACGCATGAATCGCTAGATAAGGATGTTTTCCGCTTGAACAAAGGGGATTTAGTATCGGTGTACGATGTCGTATTACGACGATTAGAAAAAATTTTAGGGGGTTCTACAGATGTTTAATGTGCGTGTGCAAGTGACTTATAAAGATTCGGTGCTAGATCCACAAGGCCAGGCTGTCCAAAAAGCTATCGAACGACTTGGCTTTGATGGTGTGAGCGGCATGCGCATTGGCAAGTCCTTTGAAATGCAAGTGGCTGGCGATGACCAAGCCGCAGTTGAAAAAAAGGTCGCACAAATCTGTGATCAACTCTTAGCCAATCCTAATATGGAACAATACCACTACGACATACAAAAGGTGGCGACGAATCAATGAAATTTGCCGTATTAGTTTTCCCAGGTTCCAATTGTGACGCTGATTTATATCATGCAATTGAAGATGTTTGTCATGAAAACGCTGAGTATGTCCCGTACACAGCAGCTAGCTTGGCAGGTTTTGATGCCGTATTAGTGCCCGGGGGCTTTTCATACGGCGATTATTTACGCAGTGGTGCGATTGCCAAGTTGGCACCGATTATGACGGCAGTTAAGGCGTTTGCGGCTGCTGGCAAACCGGTTATCGGTATTTGCAACGGGTTCCAAATTTTAACGGAACTCGGGTTATTACCAGGCGTTCTTTTGCCGAATCGACAAACCCATTTTATCTGTGACACAGTCGCGTTGAACGTGACCAATGCCGGTACGATGTTCACCCAACACTATATGCCGAACGAACAAATTCGGTTGCCGATTGCTCATGGTGAAGGGAATTATTATTGCGATGCAGAGACCCTGGAACGGTTAAAAGTGAACCACCAAATTGCATTTACTTATCAAAATGATGTGAATGGTAGTTTAGCGAATATTGCGGGCGTTACGAATGAAGCCGGCAATGTCTTAGGGATGATGCCCCATCCAGAACGCGCAGTCGAAACCTTATTAGGTAGCGATGATGGGCAACGTTTATTTGCAGCATTAATCACATCGATTCGAAAAGGAGGGCAATAACCGTGTTAAAGCAACCAACACCGGCAGAAATCCAAGCCACCAAGCTTTATCAGCAATGGGGGTTATCAGATGATGAATATGAATTGATTCGTACTAAAATTCTAAAACGGTTGCCGAATTATACGGAGACCGGGTTATTTTCAGTGATGTGGAGTGAACATTGCTCATATAAAAATTCGAAGCCGGTTTTGAAAAAATTTCCAACAAGTGGTCAGCACGTGTTGCAAGGCCCAGGTGAAGGCGCTGGGATTTTGGATATTGGCGATGGTCAAGCAGTGGTCTTTAAAGCTGAAAGCCATAACCATCCCTCAGCAGTCGAACCCTATGAAGGGGCGGCCACCGGTGTCGGCGGTATTATTCGGGATATTTTTTCGATGGGCGCGACGCCGATTGCGCTTTTGAACAGTCTGCGCTTTGGTGAATTGACGGATGACCACACGAAATACCTTGTTCAAGAAGTTGTGGCTGGAATCGGCGGGTACGGTAATTGTATCGGGATTCCAACGGTCGGTGGTGAAATCGGATTTGATCCATGTTATCAGACTAATCCACTCGTCAACGCGATGTGCGTTGGTGTCATCGACCAAAAGGATATTCAGCAAGGTAAAGCGCGTGGTGCTGGCAATAGTGTGTTCTACGTCGGGGCTAAAACCGGCCGCGATGGGATTCACGGGGCCACTTTTGCATCGGATGAATTTGCAGATGGCAAGGCGACCCAACGCTCAGCAGTCCAAGTGGGTGATCCGTTTATGGAAAAACTATTAATGGATGCTTGTTTGGAATTAATTTTGAAGCATCCAGATTGGCTAGTCGGCATCCAGGATATGGGTGCGGCGGGCTTAGTTTCTTCAACAGCGGAAATGGCTGAAAAGGCAGGTACTGGGATGATTCTCAATCTTGATCTTGTGCCACAACGAGAAACAGAGATGTCCGCTTATGAAATCATGCTTTCTGAATCGCAAGAACGGATGGCGCTTTGTGTTAAAGCTGGTCATGAAACAGATGTGGTTGCCTTGTTTGAACGATATGATCTGGATGCGGTCCGGATTGGTGAAGTGACTGAGAGTCAACAATATCAATTGTGGCATGGTGGGCAATTAGTGGCCGATTTGCCAGTGGCGGCTTTAACGAGTGATGCGCCGATTTATCATAAAGCACAAACTGAACCAGCACGCATCGCTGAATTTAAAGCGATGGCGCCTTATCAGTCGGTGATTAATGATGTTAAACGAACATGGCTCGATTTATTGGGCCAATCCACGATTGCTGACAAACGCTCGCTATACAGCCACTATGATGCACAAGTGAAGACCAATACCGTCGTTTTACCAGGAAGCGATGCGGCGGTCGTCCGAATTCGTGGGACTAAAAAAGCGCTCGCGATGACGACGGATTGTAACGGGCGTTACTTATACCTCGATCCAAAAGTCGGTGGGCAAGTGGCAGTTGCCGAAGCAGCACGGAATATCGTTGCGGCAGGGGGCCAACCACTGGGAATTACGGATTGTTTGAACTATGGCAATCCGGAAAAGCCAGAGGTATTCTGGGAATTTGATCAAAGTGCCCAAGGGATTGCGGCGGCCTGCGAGGTTTTCGATACGCCGGTCATCTCTGGTAATGTTTCTTTTTATAACGAATTCAATGGCGAAGCGATTTATCCAACACCGATGATTGGGATGGTCGGTTTGATTCGAGATACAGCCGACATCACGACGCAAGATTTTAAGTCAGCGGGGGATTTAATCTACCTCGTTGGCCAGACGGATACGAATTTAGCGGGTTCGGAACTCCAAAATATGTTGACGGGCAAAGTTGCAGGACGATTAAGCGGCTTTTCGTTAGCCACTGAAAAAGCGAGTCAAGATTGCGTCTTAGCAGCGATTCAAAAGGGCTGGGTGACTAGCGCACATGATTTATCAGAGGGTGGTTTTGCGGTTGCGTTAGCCGAAATGACTTTTAAAGAACAACTCGGCTGCCGCGTGCAAGTCCCCCTTAATCAACAACAGTTATTTGTTGAAACGCAATCCCGCTTTATCATCACGGTTCGGCCAGAAAATCAGACGGCGTTTGAAGCGTTCTGTCAAGATCAGGCGCAATTAATTGGGACGGTCTCGGCCACGCCAATTATGCAAGTACAAACGACTGAATCAACTGTTGAGTTATCGGTGACTGAAGCGAAGTTAAGTTGGGAGACGGCGATACCATGTCAAATGAAATAAAAAGTTTAAATGAAGAATGTGGTGTTTTTGGGATTTGGGGTAGTCCAGAAGCAAACCAAATGACTTATTTTGGCTTGCATAGTTTGCAACATCGTGGGCAAGAAGGTGCCGGCATTGTCACTAATGATCACGGGCACTTAATGGGTTATCGCAATCGTGGTTTGTTGGCGGATGTTTTCCGCAAACCGGAGCACTTAACCCAACTAACCGGGGACGCGGCAATCGGTCATGTCCGTTATGCGACCGCTGGTAGTCACGGTTTAGAAAATATTCAGCCGTTCCTATTCGATTTTGCAACCGATCAATTCGCACTTGCACACAATGGTAATTTAACCAACGCGGTCGCACTGCGCCGCATGCTTGAACAATCGGGGGCCATCTTAAAATCGAGCTCTGATTCTGAAATTCTGATGCATCTGATTCGACGTGCAGAAGGGCCTGATTTGCACGCGCAAATTAAGACGGCCCTTCAACAAATTCGTGGGGGCTTTGCCTACCTATTATTAACGCAAGATTCATTGATTGCGATGCTTGATCCCAACGGCTTTCGACCACTCTCGATTGGACGTTTAGCAAACGGGGGCTACGTTGTGGCCAGTGAAACCTGTGCGCTCAATACCGTTCAAGCAACTTTTATCCGAGATGTGCAGCCAGGCGAAATTGTGACGATTGATGCGGACGGGTTACATTCTGACTTCTTCACAACCGAAACCACGCATTCAATCTGTTCAATGGAATATATCTACTTTGCTCGCCCGGATTCTGATATCTGTGGGATTAACGTCCATGCGGCCCGCAAACGAATGGGGAAACAGTTAGCACGCGAAACCGCAGTTGATGCGGATATGGTAATTGGGGTGCCGAATTCATCGTTATCGGCCGCTAGTGGCTATGCCGAGGAAAGTGGTTTGCCGTATGAAATGGGCCTCGTTAAAAATCAATACGTGGGGCGGACGTTCATTGAACCAACGCAAGCCCTTCGTGAACAAGGGGTAAACCGCAAACTCGCCGTGGTTAAAAGTGTTGTGGCTGGTAAACGAATCGTTTTAGTGGATGACTCGATTGTGCGTGGGACGACCAGCAAGCACATCGTGAAACGTTTGAAAGAAGCGGGCGCATTATCCGTGCATTTGCGGATTGCGTCCCCACCATTGAAGTACCCTTGTTTTTATGGGATTGATATTCAAACACGTGATGAACTGATTGCCGCGCATCAAAGTATTGCTGAGATGTGTGCCACGATTGGCGCGGATTCACTTGGCTTTTTGAGTGAACAGGGATTAATCGACGCGATTGGGTTACAGCAAGATGCGCCGTATTCCGGATTATGTATGGCGTATTTCAACGGCGACTATCCAACGCCACTTTATGACTATGAAGCTGCCTATCAGGCAAGTTTAAAAGCAGATAAGGAGCAACAATCATGACAAATGCTTACCAAAAAGCCGGGGTGGATGTGACAGCCGGTTACGAAGTGGTTCGTCGGATTCAAAAGCAAGTCGGCGCAACCAATCAAAATATTGGTCGCTTCGGTGGTCAGTTTGCCTTAGCGATGGGGCAGTATGAAAATCCGGTGCTCGTTTCAAGTACCGATGGGGTCGGGACCAAGTTGATGGTTGCTTTTGCAGCTGATGCACACGCGACCATCGGGATTGATTGTGTCGCGATGTGTGTCAATGACATTGTTGCCCAAGGCGCTAAGCCACTTTATTTCTTAGATTACTTAGCGGCTGGTCAAACGCAGCCGGATAAGATCGAACAAATTGTCAGCGGCGTTGTTGCAGGCTGCCAAGCTGCTGACATGCTGTTAATCGGTGGTGAAACGGCCGAGATGCCGGGTATGTATGCTGAAAAACATTATGATTTAGCGGGTTTTGCAGTCGGAATTGCTGATCAAGCTCAATTAATTACTGGTGAAACGATTCAAACAGGGGATGTATTAATCGGAATCGCGTCCAGTGGGATTCATTCGAATGGCTACTCACTTGTGCGCCAAATTTTCTTCGAACAACATGGGTTGTCCGTCGACAGTCACTTACCCGAATTGCCTGGTCAGACACTCGGTGAATGGCTATTAACACCAACGCGGATTTATACACAAGCATGTCAGTCGTTTATCGAACAAGGCTTTATTAAGGGCGCGGCCCACATTACTGGTGGAGGCTTTATTGAAAATATACCGCGGATGTTGCCTGACAACGTGATGGCCGAAATTCAATTGGGAACATGGCCAAGCTTACCGATTTTTGCGGCACTTAAACAATATGGGCAATTGGATGCACTCGAGATGTATAACATTTTTAACATGGGAATCGGGATGGTCTTAGCCGTTGCGCCAGAAGTGGCAACACAAGTTCTTGCTCAATTGAACGCTGAACAAGAACAGGCTTATCGAATTGGATCGATTAAACCGCGACAAGAAAATGCAATAGAATTGGTGGGTTGATGAGATGAAAGTGGCGATTTTTGCTTCTGGAACGGGTTCTAACTTTGAAGCGCTCGCAGATGATGATGCCTTAAAAAAAGCGGGCATGGAGATTATGAATTTAGTGTGTGACCAGCCGGGCGCACCGGTGATTGAAAAAGCGCGCCAACGAAATGTACCGGTGACGGTCATCCGCTTAAGTGATTATGATGATCGACAACACTATGAAGCAGCAATTGTCGCGCTGTTGGCACCGTTACAGTTGGATTATATATTGCTAGCGGGTTATATGCGGGTGATTACCCCAGTATTGTTGCATGCCTACCCACAACGGATTATCAATATTCATCCATCGTTACTACCGGCCTTTTCTGGGTTACGAAGTATTGAACGGGCCTATGCGGCACAAGTGGCTGAAACGGGCGTTACGATTCACTACATCGATGAAGGTGTCGATAGCGGTCCGATGATTGTCCAAGCAAAAGTACCATTGTTGCCTGGCGATAGTTTAGCCGCATTGGAACAACGCGTGCACGATACAGAGCACGCGATTTATCCGCAAGTTGTTGCTGAATTAATTAAAAAACCAAAATAGAAGGAGTAATTCAATCAATGAAAAGAGCGTTGGTCAGTGTTTCAGATAAAACAGGAATTATTGAATTTGCTAAAGGATTAGTAGCAGCTGGTTACGAGGTGATCTCAACAGGCGGGACATTCAAGGTATTACAAGAAGCGCAAGTACCAGTAATTGCGATTGATGAAGTCACTCATTTCCCAGAAATGTTGGATGGACGGGTTAAAACACTTCATCCCAATATTCATGGTGGCTTGCTTGCCAAACGCGACGAACCAACACACATGGCCGCTTTAGCAGCCCATGACATCCAGACAATCGATTTAGTTTGTGTCAATCTGTATCCTTTTAAAGAAACAATTCAAAAACCAGGGATTACTGAAGCGCAAGCTGTAGAACAAATTGATATTGGCGGACCTTCAATGTTGCGTTCTGCCGCTAAAAACTTCAAATCAGTGTACGTGGTCGTTGATCAACAAGATTACGCGCAAGTCCTCGAACACGTCGTCGATGAGGGGCAAGCTGCAGTTGATTACCGGCGTTATTTAGCAGCCAAGGCATTCCGCCACACGGCAGCTTATGATAGCTTAATTGCCGGTTATTTAACCGAAGCAGTCGGCATCGAATTCCCTGAAAAATTAACACGTTCATACGACTTTAAACAAGCGTTGCGCTATGGGGAAAATGCCCATCAAAAAGCAGCGTTCTATCAAAGCAGTTTACCAACGGCTTTCTCGATTGCCTCAGCGGTACAATTACACGGGAAAGAATTATCGTATAACAACATTAAAGATGCGGATGCGGCGGTTAAAGTGGTCGCAGAATTCAGCGAACCTTGTGTGGTTGCGATGAAACATATGAATCCGTGTGGCGTCGGCTTGGGGGCAACCATCTATGAAGCATGGCAAAAAGCCTACGCGGCCGATCCAGTATCGATTTTCGGGGGGATCATTGCCTTGAATCGTGAAGTGGATGTTCAAACAGCCGAAGAATTACACAGTTTATTCTTAGAAATTATCATCGCACCAAGCTACACCCCAGAAGCGTTAGCCATTTTAGAAAAGAAGAAGAATTTACGCGTCATGACGCTTGATTTTGAGGCTGCTAAGCAAGCGGATCGCTTTGAAATGGTTTCTGTTTTAGGCGGTCTACTCGTGCAAGAACGTGATCGAGTGACTGATCAAGCATCTGAATTGAAGCTTGTGACGGACAAAACACCAACGGCTGATGAACAAGCTGCGATGTTATTTGCCCAACGTGTGGTCAAACATGTTAAGAGTAATGCCATCGTGGTCGCAACAAAGGACCAAACCCTCGGCATTGGTGCGGGGCAAATGAATCGGGTGGGCTCTGTGAGGATTGCAATCGAACAAGCGGAAGCCAATGGATTAAAAGCACCGTTCGTCTTAGCATCTGACGCCTTTTTCCCAATGGATGACAGTGTTGAATACGCCGCAGAACATGGTGTGACAGCTGTTATTCAACCTGGTGGTTCGATTAAGGATCAAGATTCAATCGACATGGCCAATCAAAAAGGGATTAGTATGGTGACGACTGGTCGCCGTCATTTCAAACACTAGCCAATAGGAGGCCAATCATGGATCTATTAGTAATCGGTAGTGGCGCGCGTGAACACACGATTGCGCGTGTGCTACAGCAGAGTTCAACTGTTGCAACGGTCTATTGTTTGCCGGGCAATCCGGGGATGCAATTGGATGGGATTCAAACAGTTGCGATTGAGATGACTGACTTTGCAGCGATGATTGCCTTTGCGCAGGCCAAAAAGGTCGCCTATACGATTGTCGGGCCTGAACAACCGTTAGTGGCTGGCGTAGTGGATGCTTTTCAAGACGCTGGACTAGCGATCTTTGGACCGCGTAAAGCAGCTGCGGCATTGGAAGGGTCTAAAACTTTCGCCAAAGAAATTATGGCGGCCGCGCATGTGCCAACGGCGGCTTATCAAACCTATCAGACTGTCCAAGCGGCACTGACTGCCCTCGATGACGTTCGTTATCCCGTTGTGATTAAAGCGGATGGTTTAGCGGCTGGCAAGGGCGTCGTCATCGCTCAAAATGACGTGAGCGCGCGGCAAACTGTTCAGGCGTTCTTTGAACAGGGCGTGCCCCAGTTATTGATAGAAGATTATCTCGAAGGTGAAGAGTTCTCGCTGATGGCGTTGGTGGCGAATAATCGCGTCTATCCATTACCGGTTGCTCAAGATCATAAGCGCGCCTTTGACGGGGATCGTGGGCCTAATACAGGTGGGATGGGCGCTTATTGTCCAGTACCCCAGATTAGTGACCAATGCGTTGCAGAAGCGGTAACGACTATTTTAGAACCGATTGTGGCAACGATGGCTGAACGTCAAACGCCTTTTACCGGTGTCTTGTATGCGGGCTTAATTGCCACACAATACGGGGTGAAAGTGATTGAGTTTAACGTGCGCTTTGGAGATCCCGAAACACAAGTGGTGCTACCACGAATGACGGGCGACTGGGCCCAAGTTTTTGCACAATTATTGAAGGGGCAAACCCCCACGTTACAGTGGCAATCATCAGGCATTACGTTAGGTGTTGTGGTGGCTTCAGATGGTTACCCGACACAATCGACAACGCCGTTTGTTTTACCCACTTTGCAACAATTTGCAAAACGCAACAGCACATTTAGTTTCGCTAGTGTCACAGAACAAGCCAATCAATTGGTCAGTGCTGGCGGGCGTTTGTATACCGCTAGTTATTCTGCTGAGACGCTAGGCCGAGCTAGTCAACAGGTCTATCGGGATTTAGCGCAACTCGCTTTACCGACGACTTTTTACCGGCAAGACATTGGATTTCGAACGCAAGTGAAATAAGCGAGTATAAATGTTTGCTTACTTTTAATAAGAGAACTATGATAAAGGTATTCAATTATTGAAAGAAGGAATCTATCATGGGATATCATACAAGTGAAGCGGAAAACCCAATCGATATTTTAAACTTAGCGTCGTTAGAAGGACGCGTGAAAGAACGAATGGAAGCTGGCGCGTTTGGCTATATCTGTGGCGGTGCTGAAGACGAATGGACGATGGCTGCTAATACCAGTGCTTTCAATACTAAAAAAATAATGCCCGTGTGTTAAAAGGCATCGATCATGCTGATTTACATACTAAATTATGGGATATTGATTTAAAAACCCCGATTATTCAAGCCCCCTCAGCAGCGCAAGGATTAGCACATGAAAAAGGGGAAGTCGACACTGCTAAAGGGGTCGCAGCTGCTGGTTCGATTTTCTCAATTAGTACTTATGCCAATACATTGGTGGAAGATGCAGCCGCAGCGGCTCCTGATGCCCCCCAATTTTTCCAACTCTATATGAGTAAAGATGATCAATTCAATGAGTTCTTATTGAAAAAAGCCGTTAAGGCAGGTGTAAAAGCCATTATTCTCACCGTCGATTCAACATTGGGTGGTTATCGTGAGGCGGACATCGAGACGCAATTCCAATTCCCACTACCAATGCCTAATTTAGCAGCTTATAGTAATTCTGACGGTGCTGGGAAGGGCATCTCTGAAATTTATGCTGCCGCTAAACAAGGATTAGTACCAGAAGATATTCAAAAGATTAAACAAATCACAAATTTGCCAGTCTTTGTTAAAGGCATTCAATCACCAGTGGATGCTGAAATTGCCATTCAAGCTGGTGCAGATGGCATCTGGGTTTCAAATCACGGTGGGCGTCAATTAGATGGCGGGCCTGCTTCATTTGAAGTGTTGCCTTTAATTGCGCAACAAGTCGCAAAACGCGTCCCAATCGTTTTTGATAGTGGTATTCGCCGTGGTGAACATGTCTTTAAAGCACTCGCAAGTGGGGCTGATTTAGTGGCCATTGGTCGGCCAATTATTTATGGTTTAAATTTAGGTGGCGCCCAAGGGGTACAATCTGTTTTTGAACACTTAAACCATGAATTATCGATTACCATGCAGTTGGCTGGTACCAAGACAATTGATGAAGTGAAAGAAACAACCTTACTTGATTAATATGGTATACTGAGAGTCCTTGGCAGGGGCACTAAAAAAAGCGGTTCAACTCAATGATGAGTTGGACCGCTTTTTGACGTTAACCTAATTATTTAAGATGGGGGAGTTCAGCTAATAATAATTCGCTAGCGACTAATCCGAGTAGGCTGACAATAACGTACACCCAGTGAGAACCACTACCCCAGCTGAATAGATAAGCATCAACACCAACTAAAATGATAAAGAGCACGCAATTTGTGATTAAGCCGATTTTGAAAGTCAATTGACTAGCAATGACGGCGAATAAAACGATTGAAATGAAAATAATGAAGAATGCAGAAATCAAAGTGACGACCACCTAACGCTATCCGATTTGAAATACTACGTTCATTTTACTATAACCGCAGACGAACAACAATTAAATTTGTGGGGGATAAAGTTTACTTTTTGGGTGTTCGTTAACAGAATCTTCAAATTTACAGTGTACACTAGGGGATATTCAACTGATCAAGGGCCGTTATCAAGCCGATTAATGGACAGACTTTTCACTGAGCGGCTATACTATCGACAGGTGAATTTAATTAAAAGATTGGGGGAACTATCAGATGGTTCGTGAGACAGATTTACGAGCGCAAGATCCACGTGTTCAACGAACAAAGCAACAATTACGTCAAGCCCTCATTATCTTGCTGAAAGACAGTACGCCAAAGGGGATTTCGATTCAAGCAATCACCAAGCAAGCGGCAATTACTCGCGGGACCTTTTATCTCCATTATGAAGATAAAGTGGATTTCATCCGAACCGCGGTGGCCGATTTGGTGGCCGATTTTTATCAGCAAGTGACTGTAGTGGTCGATCAGACATATCGTCAGGTCAGTTTACAGGCACTTTTTGAATATGTTGAACAACAACAAGCTGCTTTTAAAGTGTTCTATAAAAATGAGGCGACGCTTCACTTTCAGGCACAACTGACTGAATCAATGCGCCAATTAATGCAGGATTACGTGGCTAAGCGCTATAATCAGACTTCACAGGCTGATCAAATTGAGATGAGTATTACGTTTGATTATTTAGCGGGGGCCAGTTTAGCGTTGGTCTTTAAGTGGGTCAATGACGGGCTTGTGTATTCACCACGCTACATGGCTAAGATGTTATACCAATTGGTACAAACACCTAATACGACGTTCGATGTCGCACAATTTTTTGTCGAGGCGTAATAAAGCATTGACTCGCCCTGTGATATTCGATATAATATGAACGTTGTAATTGTGAGCTCCACAGCTGCAACCGCGCATACTAAGGCATTAAGTACTATGATTAGTCACCTTAGTTGGCGAGTCTAAGAAAAAATAGGAGGTGCACACATGTACGCAATTATCAAAACAGGTGGCAAACAATATAAGGTAGAAGCTGGTCAAGCAATCTACGTTGAAAAGTTAGCCGCAGAAGCTGGCGAAAAAGTAACTTTTGATCAAGTTATTTTAGTTGGTGGTGAAACAACTAAGGTTGGTACACCAAACATTGATGGTGTTACTGTTGATGGTACTGTTGAAAAACAAGGGCGCGAAAAGAAAGTTGTTACTTTCAAATACAAACCTAAGAAACACAGTCATCAAAAGAAGGGTCATCGTCAACCATATACTAAAGTGATGATCGACGCTATCAACGCCTAATTGAGGGAAATAAGATGATTCAAGCTGACTTTACGGTCAATACCGATTCGCAAATTATTTCTTTTCAAATTACGGGTCATGCCGACTCGGGTCCTTACGGGAGTGATATCGTCTGTGCAGCTGTTTCTGCTGTCTCAATCGGGACAATCAACAGTTTGCAAAAGCTTGCTGGTTTTGAACCAGAGGTAGAAGCAGATAACCTGAATGGTGGTTTGTTAACTTGTCAGATTCCGGCAACGGTTTCGGGCCAAGCTTTAGCGACAGCTCAGATTCTCTTGCAGAATTTGCAGTTGACGCTTGAAGATATTACGCAACAATACGGGCAGTACATTCAAGTACAAACAAAACGTAAATAGACAGTTAATAAACAGGAGGTGCATTTAGATGTTACAAATGAATTTACAATTCTTCTCTCACCATAAGGGTGGCGGTTCAACAACTAACGGCCGTAACTCTGCAGGTCGTCGTTTAGGTTCTAAACGTGCTGATGGCCAAACTGTAACAGCTGGTTCAATTCTTTACCGTCAACGCGGTACAAAGATTCATCCAGGTGAAAATGTTGGTCGCGGTGGCGATGACACATTATTTGCTCTTATCGAAGGTGTCGTTCGTTTCGAACGCCTCGGTAAAAACAAGAAAAAGGTTTCTGTATACGCTGCAGAAGCTAAATAATTTTTCTAACATCCACTTTATGTGGGTGTTTTTTTGTGCGAGAGAAGCGGGGGTGTCGTCACATTCTAAACGTGTTCCATCAGTCATATCTCTCCGGTTAACCCAGAGTCACAAATGATTGCTCCACAATCTTTTGCAACTCTGTGTTAATCCTCGAGATATCCCAGACTGATGTCACACTCTGTTTGTGTAAATCCAGTTTTACTGGTATACTAATTACTCAGGCAACAAACCATTGACAATCTAAAAGTGAGTGTTCAGATCGACTTTTGCTCGATTGAATACGCTAAAAGGGATTGGCGGGTGCCGGTCCCTTTTTTTATAGCTACTTTTAGGGATAAAAGGCTAGAAATACTTGCTTTTGAGCCTGATTTCTTGCTATGATTAGGACAATGGCATACTTATATAATGCTCGGAGGATAAACAATGTTATCAGTAAATGATTTTAAAAATGGCTTGACCATTGAATTTGACAACAACCTATGGCGGATTGTTGAATTCCAACATGTTAAACCAGGTAAGGGTGGCGCTTTTGTCCGCTCAAAACTTAAGAATTTAAGAACGGGTGCCAATCAAGAAAAGACATTCCGTTCAACTGAAAAAGTTGAAAAAGCAATCATTGATACAAAATCAATGCAATATCTTTATGCAGATGGTGACAACCACGTCTTCATGGATACTGAAACTTACGAACAATTAGAATTACCAGCAGCACAAATCAATGATGAATTGAAATACTTGAAAGAAAATATGCAAGTTTCTATCATGATGTATGGTAGTGAAACCTTAGGGGTTGAATTACCAAACACGGTTGATTTAGCAGTGGCTGCAACAGAACCTGGTGTTCGTGGTGATACATCTTCGGGTGGTACTAAACCAGCAACACTTGAAACTGGCTTAGTGGTCCAAGTACCGTTTTTCGTTAACGAAGGTGATTTATTAACGATTAACACATCTGATGGGAGTTACATCTCACGGGCATAGGCTAAATTAGCAAGAACTTGTTAGGAGGGGTTTCGATGGCAGAAGAAACAAATATTGTACTTGATACACAAGAAAATGCATTGGGCAAGATTCAAATGGCACCTGAAGTTGTGGAAGTGATTTTAGGGATTGCAGCAAGCAAGATTGATGGGGTCCACCAAATGCGGGGGACGTTATCATCATCCATTAACGAATTGTTTGGTCGTTCGAATCACGGTAAAGGGGTAACTCTTAAGGTGATTGATGGCAAAGTGAATGCGGATGTTTATGTTTATCTGAACTATGGTGTTTCTGTGCCGAAGGTTGCCCTTGCGATGCAAGAAGCCCTTAAAGAACAATTATTGTTCATGACTGATTTAGAACTAGCAGAAGTCAACGTACACGTGGTGGGCGTTGTCACTGAAAAAGCACCAAAAATTATTGATCCAGATGACTTATTTAACGATGAAACACCTGATCAAAATGGAGACCAATCTTAATGCCTAATTTTAACCGACACCAAATTCGCCAAGCTGCATTTCAAGTGTTGTTTGCGTTAAATGCTAATGACACATTAGAATTGGCAGATGCTTACCAAGCCGTTTTAACCATGGATCAATTCGATGCTGAAGAAGTTGTAGAAGTTGCTGTTCCAGACTACCTTGCCTTCTTGGTAACGGGCGTCACAGAACATCAAGCAGAATTAGACGCCGCTTTAACGCCATACTTGAAGAAGGGCTGGCAACTATCACGGTTAGCCAAACCGGATTTAATTATCTTGCGTTTAGGGTTGTTTGAAATGCAAAATTCAACAGAAGCACCCGATAAAGTGGCGTTGAATGAAGCGCTCGAACTTGCTAAACAATTTACAGATGATCAAGCAAAAGGCTTTATCAACGGCGTTTTATCTAAATTCGTTGAAGCTTAATTAGTAAAATACGAACGAAACCACTTAAAACACGTTAAAAAGTATTTTTTTAGCGTGTTTTTTTGAATTTAAACGGTCATTATCAGCTGATAACCCGGAATTAACCGATTAACTATGCTAAAATAGAAACATCAAATATCGATAAATAGGGGTTGTTAACTTTGGAATTACTAGATGGTCGAGCACTTGCAAATGAATTAACACAAGCACAACAAATGGCGGTGGCAACACTCAAACAACAAGGGGTAACCCCGAAATTAGTGGTCGTCATGGTGGGTGATGATCCAGCAAGTGCGATTTATACGCAAAGCAAGCAAAGAAGAGCGACTAAAATTGGCATGGCATCTGAGTTAAAACGCCTGTCTGCTGAAACAACGGAAGCTGATTTATTAGCGGTTGTTCGCCAACTAAATACGGATGAAACCGTTGATGGCATTTTAGTCCAATTACCATTACCAAAACAAATTAATGAAGACCATATTATCCGGGCGATTGACCCACAAAAAGACGTTGATGGTTTTAGCCCAGTCAATATTGGGCGATTATGGCTTAATCAACCGGGCTTAGTGGCCTGTACACCAAACGGGATTATGCGCTTATTGGCAGCTCACGATATTGACGTGGCTGGCAAAAATGTCGTGATTGTTGGCCGGAGTAACATCGTTGGTCGGCCATTGGCAGCTTTAATGCTCAATGCCAATGCCACGGTCACGATTGCGCACAGCAGAACGGCAGACTTAAAAGCCCTAACGAAAACAGCCGACATCTTAGTGGCGGCCATCGGTAAACCACACTTCTTCGGCATTGAGGATGTCAAAGAAGGGGCGGTTGTTGTCGATGTCGGCATTAATCGGCTTGAAGATGGAACAGTCACCGGTGATGTCGATTTTGAAGCCCTTAAATCACATGTTAGTGCGATGACGCCAGTTCCGCGTGGCGTGGGGCCAATGACGATTACGATGCTCATGGATCAAACGATTGAGATTGCAAAGGAACGTGCTAAACGTGGTTAAACCAACAGACTATTTAACAGTCACCGCATTAACGCAGTATTTAAAGGCTAAATTTGAACGCGATCCGTATTTGGATCGGGTTTATTTAACCGGCGAAATTTCAAACTTCCGCTTACGACCGAATGCGCATCAATATTTTAGTTTAAAAGATAATAAAGCTAAGATCAGTGCCATTATGTTCAAGTCCGCTTTTGAAAAGATTAAATTCACTCCAGAAGAGGGGATGAAAGTGCTTGTTGTGGGCCGGATTTCCTTGTACGAAGCAACTGGAAACTATCAGATCTATGTGGAACGGATGGAGCCAGATGGTCTTGGTGCATTGTATCAAGCCTATGAACAGCTAAAAGCTAAATTATCGGCTGAAGGCTTGTTTGATGCACCAAAGCAACTATTGCCGCGCTTTCCAAAACGGATTGCGGTGATTACGAGTCCTTCTGGGGCTGTTATTCGCGATATCATAACAACGACGCAACGTCGGTATCCAATTGTCCAACTCGTCTTATTCCCAGCGGTGGTTCAAGGTGACGGTGCGGCTGATATTTTAGTCGATCGACTGAATCAAGCTAATCAACAAGGGGATTTTGATACAATTATCATTGGTCGTGGTGGTGGTTCGATTGAAGATTTATGGCCGTTTAATGAAGAACGCGTTGCGCGCGCGATTGTTGCCAGTCAGATTCCGGTGATTTCATCAGTTGGTCATGAAACGGACACGACTATTGCTGATTTAGTGGCGGATGTGCGGGCAGCGACACCAACAGCAGCAGCTGAATTAGCAACACCGGTTTTGACGGACGAAGTGTTGAAGTTGCAACAACAACGTTTGCGGTTATATCAGGCATTTTCGAAAACATTGGCGTTAAACAAAAAGCAACTGGTCTACTTACAGAACAGTTACGTCTTAAAACAGCCGCAACGCTTGTATGACGGCTATTTACAAAATGTCGATCAGTTGCACCGTCGTTTATTGTTGGCGCAACAACAACGCTTACAGACTAGTCAACAGAATGTACAACTCTTGCAGCAACGCCTGCAGTCGCAATCACCAAGTGGTGCGATTCAACAAGCACAAAGAATGTTGACTGATACCGATCATCGTTTGAAACGAGCAATCGAGAGCCTTGTCCAAAATCGGCGGCAACAGGCTGGACAAGCGGTGGCGGCCTTGGATCTCGTAAGCCCGTTGAAAATTTTGGGACGCGGATTTGCTTATGTAACGGATGATAATCAAAATGTAATGAAAAAAACGACCGATTTTACGGTCGACCAATCAATCGAGTTACATGTCCAAGATGGCCTCGTGAACGCGCGCGTTGCGGCCACTCATAAAGGAGACGAATAAGATGGCAGAAAAGAAATTAACATTTGAAGAGAACTTAGCACAATTGGAAGCAATTGTGAATGAACTGGAAACGGGCGATGTGCCACTTGAAAAAGCGATGACTGCTTTTCAAAAGGGTGTTAAATTAAGTCAAACATTAGAAGAAACCTTAAGTAAGGCTGAAAAAACGATGGCCAAAGTGATGGCAGATAATGGCGAAGAAGTCCCATTGGATGCTGAGGCACAAGAATAATGGTTGATTTCAAAACGTTTGCGCGCCAACAAGTGCCCGCATTTGAAACCTATTTGACTGAGCAACTTGCTCAGATTGAAGAACCAACCTTGCAAAAAGCGATGACCTATTCAGTGATGGCTGGCGGGAAACGTCTCCGGCCACTTTTGGTATTTGCGGTGCTTGCAAGTGCGGGGCGACCGATTAATCAAATGGCGTATCGCGTAGCGGGGGCATTGGAATTAATTCATAGCTACTCATTGATTCATGATGATTTACCGGCGATGGATAATGATGACTTACGGCGCGGTCAACCTACGAACCATAAGGTTTTTGGCGAGGCGCAAGCTATTCTAGCCGGCGACGGGTTATTGACACTTGCATTTGAATGGTTAACGACGACCGATTTGACGACTGATCAGCAGAGCCGCGCTGTTCGATTATTGGCGCAAGCAGCCGGTCCAAGTGGCATGGTTGCTGGTCAGATCGAAGATATCGAAGGACAAACTAAAACTTTATCGTTAGTTCAATTGAAACAAGTCCATCAGCTCAAAACGGGCCGTTTGATTGAATGCGCGGTCGGCTTAGGTGCGATTTTGGCTGATTTATCCGATGAACAAATGGCTAGTTTACAGCTTTTTGCGCAAAATTATGGGTTGGCATTTCAGATCCAAGATGATATTTTAGACGTGACAAGCACTACAGAAGCGATGGGCAAGGCGGTCCATAAGGATGCTGACGAACATAAGAATACTTTCCCAGGCTTATTGGGCTTAGCCGGTGCAAAAGACGCGTTGGATGAGACTTATCAGGCCGCGCAAACTGCTTTAACGGATTTATCCGGGTTAGATAAAGCACTATTAAATAGTTTTTTAAACTATTTTAATGAATAGGAGAACAGATGAAAAAAGAACGGGTAGACGTATTATTAGTCCAACAGGGATTATTTGATTCCAGAGAACAGGCAAAACGGTCTGTGATGGCTGGTGAAGTGTACGGTAAAAATGATGAACGAATCGACAAACCGGGCGAAAAAATCGACGCTGAAACTGTTTTAAGTGTCAAAGGGCGTAAGATTCCGTATGTTGGCCGAGGGGCTTTAAAATTGGCGAAAGCGGTCGAGGTTTTCAACATCGATTTACAGGATAAAATCGCACTTGATATCGGTTCTTCAACAGGGGGCTTTACTGATGTGGCGCTTAGAAATGGGGCCAAACTCTGTTACGCACTAGATGTGGGTTATAACCAACTAGCATGGAAATTGCGCGAAGATCCACGCGTCGTCGTGATGGAACGGGTTAATTTTCGTTACAGTCAACCAGAAGATTTCACCAATGGTCAACCAGATTTTGCCATGACGGATGTTTCGTTTATTTCGTTACATAAGATTTTGGTGCCGTTGAAACCCATCTTGAAACCGGACTGCGAAGCGGTTGCTTTAATTAAGCCGCAATTCGAAGCCGGCCCTGAAAATGTCGGTAAACACGGGATTGTGCGTGATCCGAAAGTGCATAAGATGGTGGTTAAAGACATCGTTGATTTTAGTTTAGCGACAGGCTACGACGTGCTAGGGTTAGATTTTTCACCAATTAAAGGTGGCGAAGGCAATATTGAATTCTTGATTCATCTACGGAATACGACGGCTGAGACTGGAACGATGGCCCAAAACGTGAATATTGATACGGTTTTAGAGAATGCCTATGCTGCTTTGAAACGACCAACGGGAAAATAGTGTATAAAACTTTGTATTTTATGTATAAATGCGCTATCATTGAGGAATAGAATAATTTCTCACATGAAGAGGGTGTTTTAATGCGCAAGGTAGATCGGCAACGACTGTTAAAAAATTTAATCCAGACCCATGAGATTGAACGACAAGAGGATTTTGTGAAGCTGTTACAAGCGGAAGACATCGATGTTACGCAAGCCACGATTTCGCGGGATATTAAAGAAATGCAGCTCATTAAAGTGCCAAATGCGGACGAGGGCTATCACTATAGCCTACCGCCTGAAAAGAAATTAGACGTTAAAGAAAAGTTGCGTCGGATTTTACGTGACGCCTATATTACGCATAACCAACAAGACTATTTTGTCGTGATTAAAGCCTTACCGGGTAACGGGACGGCAATTGCTAATCTTTTGGATCAAATGCAGCTCAGTGGTGTATTTGGTACAATTGGCGGCGACGACACCGTGTTGGTGATTTGTAAATCAGAAGAAAATGCTAAACAGTTTACGAAGTTTATTGAAGACTTGCTAAAGTAATTTGGCAAGTTTTTTTAGCATCAAGAGAAACGAAAGGGGGATGATCAGATGTTACAAGAGTTGGTCATTCACGATTTTGCAATTATCGATCAGTTAGCAATTAGTTTTGAAGAAGGGATGACGGTGCTCTCGGGGGAAACCGGAGCCGGTAAGTCAATTATTATCGATGCAGTCGGGTTACTCGCTGGCGGCCGGGGTTCACAAGACTTTATCCGGACTGGTGCTAAAAAAGCGACCCTTGAAGGCTTATTTACGATGACGCCTAATGGCACAACCGCCGCAGTATTAGACCAGTTTGGCATTGAACACGACGAACAAACCGTCTTATTACAGCGTGATTTAGCCGTTAATGGACACAATGTTTGTCGGGTCAACGGTCATTTGGTCAATACAACCACTTTGAAGCATATTGGGGAAACCTTAGTTGATATTCACGGTCAAAATGAACACCAAGAATTAATGTATCCAGATCGCCACTTGGGGTTGTTGGATGAATTTGCGCACCAAAAGTTAACAACCGCGAAGGCAGCCTATGCCGAAACCTATGCTGCCTATCGTAAAGCACAGCGTGACTTGAAGCAAAAACAGCAAAATGAACAAGAATGGGCCCAACGCTTGGATATGCTGAAATTTCAAACTAACGAAATTGATGCAGCCCAATTACAGGCTGATGAAGAAAGCAAGTTAGTCGAAGAACGAGCCAAACTAATGAACTTTCAAAAAATTAACCAAGCATTGCAAGCCAGTCACACGATTTTAGCAGGAGAAGACGGGAATGCGTTAGACCAAATCGCAGTTGCAATGAATCAGATGCAAGAAATTGCTGAACTCGATCCAGAATTCAAGCGTATTGCGGACAGTCTGCAAACTGGTTATTACACGTTGCAAGATAGTAGCATTGATATTAGTCGGGAAGTTTCAAACTTAGAATGGGATGAAGCACGGTTAGATGAAATCGAACAACGGCTAGAAACTATTAATAATTTGGAACATAAGTATGGTGATTCAATTGCCGAAATTCTCGCTTATGGTGAAAAAATCGGGGCTGAACTAGCAGCGATGCAAGCAACTGAAGCGAACGCAAGTGAGTTGGAGCAGCAATTCACGCAACTTGAACAACAACTTAGGACAAACGGACAAACGTTGACACAATTACGCCAAAAAGCAGCTAAGCAACTTGAAAAAGCGGTTCATCAACAGTTAAAAGCGTTATACATGGAAAAGACGGTCTTTAAAGTTGAATTCTTGCCAAATGAACAGGAACAGTTCATGGCCTCCGGGATGGACAAAGTTGAATTTTACATTCAACCCAACCCTGGTGAAAAACTACGGCCGCTCGCTAAAATTGCTTCTGGTGGGGAATTATCGCGCTTGATGTTAGCCCTTAAAACGATTTTCTCCGAATCACAAGGCGTTACTAGCATCATCTTTGATGAAGTTGATACCGGAGTGAGTGGGCGTGTGGCCCAAGCAATTGCCAATAAGATTAGTGAAATTGGCCAACATTCGCAAGTGCTCTGCATTACGCATTTGCCGCAAGTCGCAGCAATGAGTGATCATCAGTATCAAATTCAAAAACAGGTAAAACAAAATCGAACGGAAACGTCCGTTCAAAAAGTAACCGGTAAACAACGGATTGCTGAACTGGCACGGATGTTAGCGGGGACTGAAGTAACAGAGTTAACTTTAGAACATGCCGAAGAATTGGTGGCATTAGCGGAAACGGCTAAGCAAAGTCGCCGACATTAAAATAAGGGTGCAGCCAAAATATTTTTTTGGCTGCACCCTTATTTTTTTGCTTAATTTTTCTTTTGAATGTAACGAATTTGATTGCAAAGGACAATCTTGTAGAGGTTCGAACGACTCTCTTTTAGCAGATACTTGTTCGCACTGAGTTGTTTAACCAAGCGCCCGGTCACTTGTTCGAGATGATCGTTAACATTGAATTGCACCGCAACATGGTAGTGGCGTTCAAACGCTTGGGTCATAAATAATTGAATCTGAGCAGGTTGCATTTGGGGTTGTTCAACAAAAGCAGTCGCTTCTGGTGTAAGTTCAAAAAAGCGGTGATATTGTTTAACCAATTGTTGACTGAGTCCGCTAACCGTTGCTTGTTTAAATTCCATGATTTCATCCTCCGAACACTTGTTTGTGTTTTCATTATACGAACAAACGTTCAGAATTGCAAGCGGCATTTTTTGATTTTTTTCGTGTATAATAGGATGAACTGATAGAAAGGGTGATTTGATGGGCAAAATTGAATATGAAATTATGGCAGAAATCGGTGTGTTGAGTGAAAATCCAGCTGGTTGGCGTAAAGAATTGAATTTAATCTCTTGGAATCAACGTGCACCAAAATTTGATTTGCGAGATTGGGCACCGGATCATGCCAAAATGGGTAAGGGTGTGACGCTGTCAAACGACGAAATTGCGTCCTTAAGGTTAATTTTAAATGAGATGGAAACAAAGTAGACTTGAAATTTCCCGCCAAATAGTGCAAAATAGACTTTAACTATTTTATAAAAGAAGAGGGAATTACGTAGATGTCCAATCGAGGAATGTTGATCGTTTTATCAGGCCCATCAGGGGTCGGTAAAGGAACTGTCCGTCAAGCAATGCTAGAAGATGAATTTCGTGATTTTCACTATTCAGTTTCGATGACGACGAGAAGGCCAAGACCAGGCGAACAAGATGGTGTTGACTATTATTTTGTGAGCAAAGAAGAATTCGAGCAAGAAATTGCAAATGATGGTATGCTAGAGTATGCACAGTACGTGGATAATTATTATGGCACACCGATGAAGTATGTGAATCAGACACTAGACTCAGGGCGCGATGTTTTATTAGAAATCGAAGTCCAAGGCGCAATGCAAGTGCGCGAGAAGTGTCCCGATGGCGTCTTCATCTTCTTGACACCACCCGATTTATTAGAATTGCGGAATCGAATTCAAAAACGCGGCACAGACGATCAAGCAACGATTGATAAGCGGATGCAAAAAGCAGCCGACGAAATCAAGATGATGGAAAATTACGATTATGCTGTCGTCAACGACGAAATTCCAAATGCGGTTCAACGAATCGAAAAGATTATCGAAAGTGAACACTTACGAGTGCCACGTGTGATCGACCAATACAAGAAAATGATAGGGGAATAATAATATGATTGTATATCCTTCAATTGATAAGTTACTAGAAAACGTGAACTCACGTTACTCATTGGCTGTTTTAGCTAGCAAGCGGGCCCATGAAATCGAAGCCGGTGATATTAAGATGTTATCTGAATACAAATCACCTAAAACGGTTGGGATGGCAATGGAAGAAATTGCTGCTGGCAATGTCATTATTGATCCTGATTCATTGATGCTTGAAAAAGATGCTGAAAAAATGGATAAGCTCGCTCAAAAAGACAGCGAATAAGAATAATTAAAGAACCTGCATGTTTAGTTTATTCATCGATGGATGTTTAAATTAAAGTGCAGTTTTTTTAGTTTTAGGGGGTTTTGAAAGTGGATTTAACGAATAAACGAATTGCAGTTTATGTGACAGGTGGCATTGCCGTCTACAAAGTGGCTAATTTGGTGCGTGGATTGATTAAAGCAGGTGCTGAGGTCCAAGTGGCAATGACTCAGGCGGCAACCGAATTTGTCACGCCACTGACGTTTGCCACATTAACGCGTAAACCCGTGTTAACTGATTTGTTTAATCAAGACCAACCGGATCGGGTTGCCCATATTCACTTAGCGGATTGGACTAATCTGGCGGTGATTACTCCGGCGACTGCTAATCTAATCGGGAAACTCGCTAATGGGATTGCTGACGACTTTGTCTCGACCGCCTTGTTAGCCACTACCGCGCCCAAATTAATTGTGCCGGCGATGAATGAACATATGTGGTTTAATCCAGCTACCCAACGGAATTTAACCCAACTTAAAGCAGATGGCTATACTGTCATGGAACCGGATACCGGCTTTTTAGCGGAAGGCTATGCTGGCGTCGGGCGGTTCCCTGAAGAAACCGCGATTATGGCAGAAGTTGCGCAACAATTCGGACCGCAACGGTTAAGCGGGCAGAACGTGGTGGTGACTGCCGGTGGGACACAAGAACCAATTGATCCGGTACGCTACATTGGCAACCGATCTTCTGGTAAAATGGGGTATGCAGTGGCCCAAGCAGCCGTGGCGATGGGGGCGAATGTGATCCTCATCAGTACGCGTCCAGAATTGCCAGTGCCGGCTGGTTTGCACAAAATAATTTACGTTGAAACGGCGGCGCAATTACAAGGCACAGTTAGCAGTGTCTTTGAAGGGGCCGATGTTGTGGTGATGGCTGCGGCGGTTGCCGATTTTAAACCGGCCCAATATGTCACGCACAAAATCAAAAAACAACCGAACACAACTGAGATGCAGTTAACTTTAGACCGCACCCCAGATATTTTGGCGACGCTTGGGCAACAGAAGACGCATCAATTCTTGGTCGGTTTTGCGGCAGAAACAGATGATTTACTACAACATGCCCAAACCAAACTAGCAGCTAAAAATGTTGATTTACTCGTGGCGAACGATGTCAGTCAGCATGATCGGGGCTTTGGTGTTGATCAAAATACGGTTACGCTTTTACAACCGAATGCAGTACCGGAAACATTAGCGTTGGCGGATAAAAGGGTGATTGCGACTCAAATTCTAGAACGAGTTGCTGAGTTGTTAGCTTAACTAAAAAGGAGGATTCAGATGCCACAAATCGCAAAAGTGATTGTCGATGTGCCGACGATGCAAACTAATCGGCCATACGATTACCAAGTACCGGATACTTTATTAGACAGTATTCAACCTGGGATGCGTGTGGCGGTTCCTTTTGGCAAAGGTGATCGATTAATTCAAGGCTTTATCTTGTCCATTCAAGATCAAGCCAATTTTGAGGGGCAATTAAAGCCGATTACGGCGGTCATTGATTTACAACCGGCTGTGAATTCAGAATTACTTCAATTATCAAGTTGGTTGGCAGAGCGGACCTATGCCTTTCAGATTACGTGCTTACAAACGATGCTCCCAAGTGTGATGCGTGCTAAGTACTCTAAGACCGCGCAACTAGTTGATGAAATTGATCCAGCCTTACAAGCAAGCCTGTTCAATGGTAACGACGAATTAACGTTTGACCAGTCGCTAGATCCCGAAAAGTTAAAACAATTGATGCAGTTACAACGCCAAGGGAAAATCGAAGTGGTCTACCATGTCGATGATCGCGCCCGCGTGAAGCAATTAACGGCGATTGAACCGGCATTATCGTTTGAACAGTTAGAAGAAGCGCGGACCGGCTTACGTAAGTCAGCGCAAAAGCAGAGTCAACTCATTAGTTATTTACAAAGTTTAATTGATCAACCCAATCCCTTATTAAAGGATGTTTTGGCCAAGACGACTTTTACCCGGGAGAATATCAAGACAGGCGCCGACAAAGGTTGGTTACGCCAAGTTAAAGTTGAAGCTTACCGAAATCCTTATCCTAAAACCGTCACAACGACGCAAAAAATGGCGTTGACTGATGAACAGGCTGATGCGGTAGAAGCCGTTGTAGCGGCTACTAAGGCCCAATCTGATCGGGTTTTTCTAGTCGGAGGGATTACGGGCAGCGGTAAGACCGAAGTCTATTTACAAACGATTGATGCGGTCTTGCAACAGGGGAAAACTGCATTAATGTTAGTCCCTGAAATTGCTTTGACCCCGCAGATGGTCAAACGCGTGAAGGGTCGCTTTGGTGATCAAGTTGCCGTTTTACATAGTGGCTTATCCGAAGGTGAAAAGTATGATGAATGGCGGCGAATTGAACGCAAAGAAGCCAGCGTTGTCGTTGGGGCGCGGTCAGCCGTTTTTGCACCATTGGAGAATATCGGTGTGATTATCATGGATGAAGAACATGAAGCTTCCTATAAACAAGATGAAAGTCCGCGCTATCATGCCCGCGATGTTGCCATCTGGCGGAGTCAGTACCATCATTGCCCAGTGATTCTCGGGAGTGCAACACCGTCGCTTGAATCGCGTGCCCGTGCCCAAAAAGGCGTCTACCAACTCTTGCGCCTGACGCAACGGATTAATCAACAGCCATTACCGGCAGTTGAGTTGGTTGATATGCGCGAGGCGATGAAGCAACAAGCCAGCAGCAACTTTTCACCTGCACTATTAGATGCGTTGAAGGATCGGTTGCAAAAAGGCGAACAAAGTGTCCTCTTGTTGAACCGGCGCGGTTTTTCATCCTTTATCATGTGTCGCGATTGTGGCTTTGTCTTGCAGTGTCCCAACTGTGATATCTCACTCACGTTGCATATGGATACGCACTCGATGAAGTGCCATTACTGTGGTCATGAAGAAGCAATTCCGCGGACTTGTCCAAATTGTCAGAGTCGCCAGATTCGCTATTTTGGAACGGGAACACAAAAAGTCGAAGCAGAACTCCAAGAGCTGATTCCAAATGCTCGTATTCTACGCATGGACGTTGATACAACCCGCAAAAAAGGTGCGCACGCTAAATTACTCAAACGCTTTGGCGACCACGATGCCGATATTTTATTAGGCACGCAGATGATTGCCAAAGGGCTTGATTTTCCCGATGTAACGCTTGTCGGCGTGATTAACGCCGATACCGCTCTTGGGTTACCTGATTTTCGGGCAAGTGAGCGCACGTTTCAATTATTGACGCAAGTCAGTGGCCGTGCTGGTCGTGCCGATAAAATCGGTGCGGTTATCGTTCAATCTTTTAATCCGGAAAATTACGCCATCCAATTTGCCAAGCAACATGATTATGAAGGCTTCTATCAATATGAGATGGCAGTCCGCCATCGGGGCGGCTATCCGCCGTATTATTTTACGGTACAGTTAACGATTAGCCATCCTGAAGAAGCGTTGGCAGCCAAGAAGAGTTTCCAGATTGCCCGTCAATTACGGCCCGTCTTATCCGACCAAGCGATTGTGCTGGGTCCGACGCCGAAGTCGATTGCGCGGATTAATAATCGTTATTTCTATCAAATTGTGATTAAATATAAACAGGAACCACAACTTCAGGCGAAACTCGCCGAGATTCTCGAAACGACCCAAATTGATACCCGTCATGGTTTCAAGATTGGGTTGGACAATGAACCCCTACAATTTACTTAAAGTGAGCGTGATTGATTAATGACATCCATCGTATTTATGGGGACTCCCCAATTTTCAGTACCGATTTTAGAAGCCCTTGTGGCACACGATTATCAAGTCCTAGCCGTTGTGACCCAACCAGACCGGAAAGTTGGCCGCAAGCAAGTCTTACAACAAACACCCGTTAAAGAAGCGGCTGTTCGCTTAAACCTGACTGTTTTTCAACCTGAAAAACTCAGTGGTAGTCAAGAATTAGCGGACGTGATGGCCTTGCAACCAGATTTAATTGTGACGGCAGCATATGGTCAATTCTTGCCAACGAAGTTATTAGAAGCCGCTAAGATTGCAGCCATCAATGTGCATGGTTCACTCTTGCCAAAATATCGTGGTGGTGCACCCATTCAATATGCTGTGTTAAACGGCGATTCAGAAATTGGGATTACCATCATGCATATGGCTAAAAAAATGGATGCCGGTGATATGATTGAACAAGCCAGCATTCCAATTGAAGCTTCAGACGACACCGGGACTTTATTTGATAAGTTAAGTTATGTCGGTCGAGATCTATTATTGAAGACATTACCAAGCATTATCGATCAAACCGCGCCCCGGACACCACAAGATGAAGCACAAGTAACGTTTGCTTACAATATTACTAAGGAACAAGAACAATTAGATATCGAGCAACCAGCAACGCAACTGGTCAACCAGATTCGTGCGTTACGGCCACAACCAGGCGCTTGGTTGCCAATTAATGGTCAACGGACAAAATTATGGCAAGCAACTGTTGCTGAAACAACGACGGATCAACCAGCCGGTGTGATTGTCGCTATCAACAAAAAGGATTTCGAATTAGCAGCCGGCAATGGCAGTGTTTTGAAGATTACCGAGATTCAACCAGCTGGTAAGGCTAAAATGCCGGTCCAATCTTTCTTAAACGGGGTTGGCAAACAACTCGCAGTCGGACAACAAGTGGTGGTGCAAGATGCCTAAAAAGACACCACGCTATTTAGCTGTTGAAATTTTAACGGCGGTTGCCAAACAAAACAGTTATTCAAACTTGGCCCTCGACCAAGTGATTAAACAAAACCACTTGAATCCCCAAGATGCTGGTTTTTTAACGCAGCTCGTGTATGGTGTGATTCAACATGAAATGACACTCGATTATTACCTAGCCCCCTTTATTCAAAAACCAGCTAAACTGGCAACTTGGGTCCGCCAAGTCTTACGGACGGCAGTTTTTCAACAGGTTTATTTGGATCGTGTTCCTGAACATGCGATTTTTTATGAAGCAACTGAGATTGCCAAACAAATGGGCCATGCTGGCACGGCTAAGTTGGTCACCGCAATTCTACGGAACCAACAACGGACTGGATTGCCTGATTTAGCAGCAATTGCCGATCCAATCGAACGCCTAAGTGTGACTTACAGTATGCCGCAGTGGTTAGTGGCGAAGTTCCACCAAGAATTAGGGCAATCAAAATTGGAACACTTATTGGCAACGATTAACCAACCAGCGAATGCGTCCATTCGAGTCAATACCCGTGTTAATTCAGTTGATGCCGTTTTGGCAGACTTACAGGCTGACGGGTTAACGATTGAACCGAGTGTAATTGTAGCCGCTGGATTAGTTGCCCACGGCGGTCACTTAGCCAGCGGTGAATTGTTCGAACAAGGCGCGTATATAATTCAAGATGAAAGCTCGATGTTAGTGGCACCAAGTTTGCAACTACAACCAAGTGATCGGATCTTGGATGCTTGTGCAGCCCCAGGTGGGAAAACGACACATATGGCGACTTATTTGGATGCCAGTCAAGGGGGGCAAATTACTGCCTTAGACATTCATGAACATAAAGTCCGCTTGATTGAGCAAAACGCTAAGCGTTTGCATGTTGCAGACGTCATTGATGCGCGGGCGCTCGATGCACGCAAAGTCGGTGAACAATTTGAACCTGAAACATTTGATAAGATTTTAGTCGATGCACCATGTTCTGGCTTAGGCTTAATGCGACGTAAACCGGAAATCAAGTATGGTCGCCAAGCAGCAGACTTATTGAACCTTCAAAAGATTCAATTGGCGATTTTAGAAGCCGTTGCACCAACCTTAAAAGTGGGTGGTCAATTGACTTACAGTACCTGTACGATTGTCCCAGAAGAAAATCAACAAGTTGTTGCGGCTTTTGTGGCCAATCATCCAGAATTTGAAATCGTACCAGTAGCACTCGACAAACCATTGCCAGCCAATCAAGCGACACCGTTTGTCCAAATCTATCCCGATGATTATCAAACAGACGGCTTTTTCATCGCTTGTTTAACACGACGGGCTTAAATTATTAATTGAGGTGAATTCTTATGAAAGTTGCTTTTCAAACCGATGTCGGCCAACAACGCCAAAATAATCAAGACTATGTCGGCTTTTATACCAATAAAAGCGGTGCGCAGTTTGCGATTGTTGCTGATGGGATGGGCGGTCATTTAGGCGGCGATGTTGCTTCAGAAATGGCGGTTTCCCATATTGGGTACGAGTTCGAACGAACTGATGATACCGACATTGAATCCATGGTTAAATGGTTAATTTTCGAATTACAAAAAGAAAACAAACATATTTTAGCGAAGGCTAATCAGTATGATGATTTGTTTGGGATGGGCACCACGCTCGTCGCAGTGTTGATTTCAGGTGCCAATTACTTAGTTGCCAATATTGGCGACAGCCGAGTGTATCGCTTCCGGAATAACGAACTCCGCCAATTAACAGAGGACCATTCCTTGGTAAATGAATTGGTGAAACAAGGGGAGTTAACCGAAGAAGCGGCAAAGCATCATCCGCAAAAAAACATCATTACGCGCACATTAGGCGTTTCGCAAGATGTCGATGCCGATGTAACAATTTACGAATTTGAACCAGATGATTATCTATTATTATGTACAGATGGGCTAACCAATATGGTCGATGATGAACAAATTAAGACCACGCTGATGACACCGACATCGCTGGAAGAAAAATGTGCGGCATTAATTCAACAAGCAAATGATGCCGGTGGCTTAGATAATATTACGGCGTTAATCTTACATCAAACTGGTGAGGAGGGTGCGCGATGATGGAGACAGGCTACGCGGTCAATGGCCGCTATCAGATTATCCGTCCAATTGGAGAAGGTGGCATGGCCAACGTTTATCTGGCCCAAGATCTGATTTTGGATCGCCAAGTGGCGGTCAAGGTGCTGCGACTTGATTTACGGAACGATCCGAACACGGTACGTCGCTTTAAACGCGAAGCACTTGCCACAACTGAATTGAACCACCCCAATATCGTCAGTATCTATGATGTTGGTGAAGAAAACAGCATGCAATACATCGTGATGGAATATGTGAAGGGAACAGATTTAAAGAAGTATATCGTTGAACACTTCCCGATTCCTTATCAACGCGTCGTCGATATTATGACGGAGATTTTATCAGCGGTCGAAAATGCCCACGCGCACGATATTATTCATCGTGATTTGAAACCACAGAATATCTTGGTCGATGAAGCAGGTAACGTTAAGATTAGCGATTTTGGGATTGCGATTGCGCTCAGTGAAACCGCGATGACCCAGACCAATACATTACTCGGATCACTGCATTATTTATCACCAGAGCAAGCACGGGGTTCAATGGCAACGAAACGTTCAGACATCTATTCACTCGGAATTATTCTGTATGAAATGTTAACGGGTATGGTGCCATTTGAAGGTGAATCGGCGGTTTCCATCGCGATTAAACATTTTCAAGATGCCGTACCACCCGTTCGAGATTATGATCCGCGGATTCCACAAGCTTTGGAAAACGTTGTGTTAAAAGCAACTGCCAAAGATCCGGACGAACGCTACAGTGATGTTGGGCAAATGACCACTGATTTGAGTACCTCATTATCAGCTAGTCGGGCGCATGAACCGAAATTCGTGCCCTCACAAGGTGATATGGGTGAAACAAAGGTGATTCCGGCTCTCGACCCAGAAGGGATTACGCGCCAAAACGATGCGCCAGAAGCCAAACCCAAAGATGAGACTGAAGTAAAAGACGATCAGAAAAAGAAACAGCCGCATAAGAAGTCGAAGCGGAAATGGTGGTTTGTGGGGCTTGGCGTAGTCTTGTTAGTGATGCTTGGTGTCTTCGCTGCGTACGCAATGCAAGGCAGTGAAGTGACTGTTCCAGATGTGACAGATATGACGCAAGAAAACGCGACTGCAGCATTAACCGCAGATAAATTAAAAGTTGGTAAGATTCAAAAAACTACTAGCAATAAGTACAGCAAAGGGCATGTGATTTTATCGACACCTGGTAAAGGAATGCATGTTAAATCGGGCAGTACGGTTGATCTAACAATCAGTACGGGTCGTAAAAAGTATGAGATCGAAGACTATACGGACAAACCGTTCACAGATGTCAGCACGTTATTGAAACAAAAGGGATTGACGGTTGTGCGCAAATATCAGAGTTCACGCAGTGTTGCTTCGGGACTGATTTTAGACCAAAGCATTGCCGCAGGTGAAAAAGTTGTCCCAAGTAAGACGACGATTACCTTGACTGTCAGCAGCGGCAAGCCAAGCATTACTTTACGCAATTTGAGTAATTACACGAAACAGGCTGTTCAAGACTATGTTGATGACGTTGGTTTGACGGTTACTTTTTCAGAGGATTACTCCAATACGATTGATGAAGGGTTAGTCATTAGCCAATCACCTGGTAGTGGTGCATCTATTCAAGAAGGCGCCAATATTAACGTGGTACTTTCTAAAGGTAAAAAAGCGCCCGCTACCAAGAGTTTTACGAAGTCGATTACGATTCCGTTTGATAATTCCTTAGCAACTTCACAAAGTAGTACAAGCAGCTCGAGCGAATCGGGTGACAGTAGTAGTACGAGCTCTAGTTCAAGTAGTACTTCAACGGCTACGACGAATAAGATTACGATTTATTTAGAAGATAGCACGCATTCAATAATGAGTGTTTATAAAGAAATGACGATTACCGCGGATACAACCGTTGAATTGCCATTTACGATTAAAGCGGACCAAGCCGGCCGTTTCCGGATTTTAAGAAATGGTCAAGAGATTCTATCTGATGACCATGTGACAAACTAATTGGGAGGTGACCTATTGCAGACAGGACAGATTATTCGCGCCCTCAGTGGGTTTTATGATGTACAAAGTGAAGGCAAAATTTATCGAACGCGTGCGCGTGGTAATTTCCGTAAACGGAAAATTACGCCACTTGTCGGTGATTTTGTCGAATTCGAGAGTGAAAGTGAAACAGAAAGTGGCTATATTCTTGAGATTTTAGACCGTAAAAATGAGATGATTCGACCACCAGTCGCTAATATTGATAATGCTGTCGTAATTGTTTCGGCGGTGGAACCAGCATTCTCCTTGAATTTGTTGGATCGCTTCTTGATTTATATTGAATCGCTGCACATGCAAGGGTTAGTTTATTTAACCAAGACCGATATGATTAGTGATCAACAATACCAAGAAATTAGTGATTACTTGGCGTATTACGCGAAGATCGGCTATCAAATTTTTGCACCGCGGACCGCCTTTACACCGGAGATAATTACGGCAATTGAAGACACGTTCCCGCATAAAACAACCGTCTTTACAGGACAAACGGGGGCCGGTAAGTCAACGTTGTTAAACCACATTGACCCGAGCTTGAATATTGCAACTGCCGAAATTTCGCAGAGTTTAAATCGTGGGAAACATACAACCCGGCATATTGAACTGATTCCGTTGAATGATGGGTTAGTTGGTGATACGCCTGGCTTTTCATCACTTGGTTTATTAAACGTCACGATTGAAACCTTGGTTGACCGATTCCCAGAGTTCAGAGAAATCGGGCAAGGATGCAAGTTTAGAACGTGTCAACACGTGATGGAACCGAAATGTGCCGTGAAAGAAGCTGTCGACAGTGGCGAAATTATGCAAAGTCGTTATACGAATTATTTACAGTTTAGAGCAGAATTAAAGGATATTCGGCCAGTTTACAAGAAGTCAAAATAAAAATGTGATCGGAGTTTTGATGATGAAACAAATCGCACCTTCAATTTTAAGCGCAGACTTTATGAACTTACAAAGAGACGTCCAAAACCTTGAAAAGGCGGGCGCTGATCTATTACATGTGGATATCATGGATGGGATGTTTGTCCCCAACATGTCGTTTGGCCCCCAAGTAGTAACTGGCTTGCGGCCATTGACAACGTTAGGCTTAGATGTCCATTTAATGGTGGAACAACCAGAACGCTACATCGAACAATTTGCAGCAGCTGGTTCAGACTTAATCATGATTCATGCCGAAGCAACGCAACATCTCTACCGTGGTCTTCAGATGATTAAAGATGCTGGTGTTAAAGCAGGCGTGGTGATCAATCCAGGGACACCAGTTAGTGCGATTGAACCAGTCTTATCATTGGTTGATCAAGTCTTAGTAATGACGGTTAATCCCGGTTTTGGTGGGCAGAGGTTTATTCCAGCGATGTTGGATAAGGTCACTGAATTAGCGACTTATCGCGATCAACATGCTGATGCAGATTATACGATTGAAGTCGATGGTGGGGTTAACGACCAAACCATCGGTGCGTGTGCCAAAGCAGGCGCAGATGTTTTCGTTGCCGGTTCATATACGTTTGCCGGTGATTTAGCAACCCGGATTGCAACTTTAAAGCAGGCTGCTCATGACGCGGATTAATGTGTTGGTGGGAGGACCAGTCAGTGAGTGGGCCCCCGAATTGGCGCAGCCAGAAATGATTGATGGTCAATGGGTGACAGCAGACCGTGGTACGTGGCGCTTATTGCAAAAAGGCGTAACACCTGTCGTGTCAGTCGGCGATTTTGATTCATTGACGGCGGCTGAGCGGACCACCGTTCAATCAGCAGTAAAGGATATTCGCTCTGTGCAAGCAGAAAAAGATGATACCGACACTCAGTTGGCATTATCAATTGCGCTAACTGAATTTAATGCGGATCAAGTTGTGCTTTATGGCGCAACAGGCGGTCGGTTGGACCACTTTCTTGCTAATCTCTTTATGCCCTTAGAAAGCCGTTTTAAGCCGTTTTTAGACCGCTTAGAGATGCGCGATCGGCAAAATACGATTCGCTTTTATGCACCAGGGACGTATCAATTACAAAAAGAAGCCGATAAACGGTATCTGGCCTTTGTGCCATTAGTTCCCACAACTGGTTTAAATTTAATTGATGAAAAATATCGCTTGGTGGATTACCAAACGCAAGTCCCGATTTCATGGGCTAGTAATGAGTTCATCGGTGAGACCGGCCAATTCAGTTTTGAAACTGGGGTGGTTGCGGTGATTCAAAGTAAGGATTAAAAAGACGGCGCGGATAAAATTATTTTATCCGAGCCGTCTTTTTGGTTGCCATAAACGTGTTCGATCAGTCATCGCCTGAGGATTAGCCGACTTATCTCGTACTCTTTGCCAAAAAAAATAGACCGCCAACTGGCGATCTATCAATTGAAATTATACACGAGTTACTTTGCCTGATTTCAAAGCACGGGCTGAAACCCAAACACGTTTAGGTTTGCCATCAACTAAGATACGTACTTTTTGTAAATTTGGCTTCCAAGAACGACGAGATGCGTTCAAAGCGTGTGAACGCTTGTTGCCAAATGATGTTTTACGGCCGGTAATAACGTCTTTTGCCATGGTCTTATTCCTCCTTTAAGTAAAGCCGGTAGAATTAACGAGAAACATAATATGATTCAGTTAGTCTTAATAGTTGCATGCATGCACACCGGCTTATACAATTCACTTAAATAATTTACCATAATAGTTTGGGGAATGCAAGAGCTCTTTCAAGGAAATTTACTTGACAGTCCAAAATAAGTCGTTTAAACTCATTAAAGTCCAAAAATAAGCCGCATTTGGGGAAGAATTCATCACCAGTTGCTTTGCAACTCTTCTCCGCTATGCTAAAATAACAATAAGTATGGCACAAGGAGGCTATTTTAATGGCTGTTAAAATTAAAACACAATATGGCGATATTGATATTACCAATAACGTGATTGCAACCGTCGTTGGTGGTGCTGCAACAGATATCTACGGAATTGTTGGGATGGCAAGTAAGAATCAAATCCGTGACAATTTAAACGATATTTTGAATCGTGAGAATTATAATCGGGGTGTCGTAGTTCGTCAAGAAGACAATGGCGTTGCGATTGATGTCTATATTATTGTTGGTTACGGCATTAAGATCTCTGAAGTTTGCCGTAACGTCCAGAGTAAAGTGAAGTACAATCTTGAAACAATGTTGGGTGTCGGTGCGAACTCAGTGAATATTTATGTTCAAGGTGTACGGGTATTAGAAGACTAAAACTAATTAGCGGAGCTGGCCACTAGGTCCAGTTCTATTTGTTTTTGTTCAAGGAGGAACATTCGTGAAAGTTACTGAAATCACAGCAGCAGAATTCCAAGCAATGATGCGGGTTGCTGCACATCGGCTTACTAAAAATGCAGAATTTGTCAATTCATTAAACGTCTTTCCAGTGCCTGATGGGGATACTGGGACCAATATGAGTTTAACGTTTCAAAGTGGGGCCAAAGCAGTTAATGAAAACAACGCGCAATCTGTCGGTGAATTATCTAAGAGTTTAGCCAAGGGGCTTTTGATGGGCGCTCGGGGTAACTCCGGGGTTATCAGTTCACAAATTTTCCGTGGTTTTTCTAAGAGCATGGCTGAAAAAGAAACGTTGGATGCACAAGATTTGGCTGACGCATTCACAAATGGTGTTCAAACGGCTTATAAAGCAGTAATGAAACCCGTTGAAGGCACGATTTTGACGGTTGCCAGAAAAGGCGCCAAAGCTGGTGCCAAGGTTGCCGGTCAAACTGATGATATCGGTGCAGTTATCGAAGCTGTTGTTGAGGGTTCTAAGAAGGCCTTGTTGAAGACCCCTGAATTACTCCCTGTCTTAAAAGAAGTCGGCGTTGTCGATTCTGGTGGTCAAGGATTGGTCTTCATCTATGAAGGTTTCTTAGAAGGTTTAACAGGCCAAGCACCTGCAAAAGATCTTTACACACCTGATGAAGCGGAAATGGATGAAATGGTCAATGCCAATCATCATCAAACCGCTCAAATGGGTACAGAAGATATTGAAAATGGTTATTGTACTGAAATCATGGTCGCCCTTGGTGACGGGACAACTGTCGATCGCGAATTTGATTATGATGAATTCCGCAATCATTTAAACGGTGTTGGTGACTCTCTCTTAGTGGTAGCCGATGAAGAAGTGGTGAAGGTCCATGTGCATACAGAACATCCAGGGACAGTCATGGCTTACGGCCAACACTTTGGTTCACTAGTGAAGATTAAAGTCGATAACATGCGTTTACAACATGATACGATTGTTGAAAACGACCAACAAGCTGCTGCCCCTGTGCAAGCAGAACCTGTTGAAAATGGGATTATCGCGATTGCGGCCGGTGATGGGATTGCTGAACTCTTCAAGAGTTTAGGGGCTACTTATATCTTAAGTGGTGGTCAAACCATGAATCCAAGTACGCAAGATATTTTAGATGCGATTAAAGCAGCCAATGCTAAACAAGTGATCTTATTACCAAATAATAAGAACATCTTCTTAGCCGCTGAACAAGCTGCCGAAGTGGCTGATATTCCAGTTGCAATCGTGCAAAGTCGGACGATTGCTCAAGGGATGACCGCTCTCTTATCATTTGACCCATCTGCTGAATTGGCTGCTAATCAAGAAGCCATGACAGAGGCGTTAGATACCGTGATTAGTGGTCAAGTAACGCAATCAATCCGGGACACGACTTTAGATGGACTTGAAATTAAGAAAGACGATTACATGGGGATTATCGATGGTAAGATTAAGGTCTCAACGGCTGAACGTTTAACAGCAGCCATTGAAATGGTCCAAACAATGCTTGATGAAGACAGTGAAATCGTCACAATTATTATCGGGGAAGACGGCGATGCAACAGAAGCTGAACAAATCAGTGATGCAATTATGGCCCAAGACCCAGAATTAGAAGTTGAAGTACACGAAGGGAATCAACCAGTTTACCCATACTTGATTTCAGTTGAATAGTTAATCAAATAAAACGGGAATGAGGTTGAATATACCTGGTTCCCGTTTTTTAGTAGAAGTACGTTTAACCTTGGAATATGGTTAAAAAGCACGTTAAGAAAAAGAAGTGTATCAAAAGTGCTTATCCTGTGAGGATTAGTTTAATTAGCCGAATGACTAGCGTAGCTACTTGTTTGGTTAATGGTGCTAAACGCAACAGGATGCTTTTGAAAGCACGTTACAGGAGGCTGTCAATGTTAAGTTTAACGGATTCTGTTGCTGTGTTAGCTGGCGTCGGCCCGAAACGTCTGACAGCCCTCGATCAGCTTGGCATAAGGACCATTAGTGATTTATTGTATTATTTTCCGTTTCGTTACGAAGATTTGAAGGTCAAGGATTTATCCGAAGCGGCAGATCAGGAAAAGGTGACGTTAAAAGGAACGGTCGTCGCTGATCCGGTCATCAGTCGTTGGGGACCAGGGAAGACCCGGCTGAATGTACGGCTCTTGATTGAACATGACGTTGTGATGGTTACTTTTTTTAATCAACCCTATCTTAAGGACAAGTTTGAAGCCGGGGTCGATGTCGCTATTTATGGCAAGTGGGATGCTAAACGTCATACATTGACGGGGATGAAGGTCCTAGCGGTTCAATCGGCTGAGAATCCATCGTTTGCGGCCATCTATTCCGTTAATAAAAGTGTGCGTCAAGGGACACTGGTCAAGATGATTCAAGAAGCCTTTGATTTGTATCAGGACGTTATTCCCGAATTGATCCCAGAGGATATTCGCACGCGCTATAAGTTAATGAACGAACGCGACTTAATTGCTGGCATGCATTTCCCTAAAACGTATCCTGAAGCAAAGCAAGCACGCCGAAGCGCTATTTTTCATGAGTTCTTCCTATATCAGATTCAATTACAAGCCATTAAACAGGCTGATCGGCATGTGGCAAACGGTTTAGCTTTGCAGTACCAAAATGAAGCACTTAAAGATTTTATTCAAACCTTACCGTTTGATTTAACCGATGCACAAAAGCGAGTGGTGAATGAAATTTGTCTTGATTTAAAATCACCAGCGCATATGAATCGCCTTCTCCAAGGGGATGTTGGTTCTGGGAAAACGATTGTGGCGGCGATTGCGCTGTTCGCGGCAGTGACTGCGGGTTATCAAGCCGCATTGATGGTGCCAACGGAAATTCTGGCGGAACAACACTATCAAAGCTTGCAACGCTTATTGGCACCAATGAACGTGACTGTTGGCTTATTGACCGGTTCGACGACGGCTAAAGAACGGCGGACGTTGTTGGCAGACATTGAATCCGGGCGCATCAATATTATTATTGGCACCCATGCCTTGATTCAAGATGCAGTGGTCTATCATAAGTTAGGCTTTGCTGTAATTGATGAACAACATCGTTTCGGGGTCAACCAACGGCGAATTTTGCGTGAAAAGGGGTTACAGCCTGATATTCTTGCAATGACGGCGACCCCGATTCCGCGGACGCTGGCGATTACCGCGTATGGCGAGATGGACGTTTCAACGATTGATGAATTGCCAAAAGGACGGATTCCAATTGAAACCAGTTGGGTGCGTAGTAATCAAGTCGAACAAGCCCTCAGCTTTGTCCGTAAACAACTTGCAAACGATTCGCAAGTCTTTGCGATTACACCGTTGATTGCCGAATCTGAACAGATGGATTTAAAGAATGCCGAGGAGATTTACGCAACGTTGGTGGAACAATTTGAACCTGATTACCATGTTGCATTGTTGCATGGCCAGTTAAAAGATGATGAAAAAAATCAGATTATGAACGCTTTTTCTGAGAACAAAATTCAATTACTGGTTTCAACAACCGTCGTTGAAGTTGGTGTCGATGTGCCAAACGCGACGGTGATGCTCATTTTTGATGCGGATCGGTTCGGGTTGGCGCAATTACATCAATTACGGGGCCGGGTCGGCCGAGGTAAGAAAAAGGCATACTGTATTCTGGTGGCTGATCCGAAGAACCAACAAGGTGTTGATCGGATGACGATTATGACTGAAACCACTGATGGATTCGTCGTTGCGCAGAAGGATTTAGAATTGCGCGGGCCAGGGGAAGTCTTTGGTGATCGTCAATCTGGATTGCCCGTCTTTAAAGTTGGCGATCCAGTAGCCGACTTTGCGAGTTTACAAGTCGCTCAACAAGAAGTGCAAAAAATCTTCACGCTTGATCCTGAGTTGGCAGCACCGGACCATACGCCACTCAAAACACACTTACAACAACAAAAGCAAAATTACCTAACGTTAGATTGAAAACGGAAAGAGGAATGATGATGAAAATTGCAGTAGACGCAATGGGCGGCGATTTTGCACCCCAATCAGTAATTGAAGGGGTGTTACAAGCCCGCTCAGAATTAACAGATGTTGAATTTACGTTGTATGGTGATGAAGCACAAATTAAACCGTTGATTGATGATATGACGCGGTTAACGATTGTGCATACCACCGAAAAAATCACCAGCGAAGATGAACCAGTGCGTGCGATTCGGCGTAAAAAGCAAGCTTCAATGGTTCTGGCGGCGCAGGCAGTTAAAGATGGGGAAGCAGACGCACTCTTTTCACTAGGGAATACTGGTGCGCTCTTAGCAGCCGGATTATTCGTGATTGGTCGGATTAAAGGGATTGATCGTCCAGGTTTAATGCCTACCCTACCAGCCATTAATTCAGATTTAGGCTTCAATATGTTAGATGTTGGGGCCAACGCCGAAGCAAAGCCGGAGCATTTGCATCAATATGGCTTAATGGGGAACTTCTACGCACAAGACGTCCGTGGCATTCAAAAGCCGCGAATTGGTTTGTTGAATAATGGGACTGAAGCTGGCAAGGGTGATGAGTTGCATAAGGCAGCACATCAACTACTGGCAGATGATCTAACGTTAAACTTCATTGGTAACGTTGAAGCAAGTGAACTCTTAAAAGGGGTTGCGGATGTCGTGGTCACAGATGGGTTTACCGGCAATGCGACGCTTAAAGCAATTGAAGGGACTGCCACAATCGTGATGTCGCAAGTCAAACATGCGATTATGGATGCTGGTGTCAAAGAAAAAATCGGTGGTTTACTCTTGAAAAAGAGTGTTGGTGGGATTCGTGATAAATTCGACACATCTGTTTATGGCGGGGCTGTTTTATTAGGCTTAAAAGCCCCTGTTGTTAAGGCGCACGGTGCTGCAGATGGCCGCACGGTTTACTACACTGTTCGCCAGATTCATGCAATGCTGGCGAACCAAACGATTCAAAAAGTAATCGATTATTTTGACCAACAAAATAGCCCAAAAGAAACCGATTAAAATAGGTGGACAATGTGTTCCAAAGGCGCTACAATATACTTCGCAAGTCTGATTTGATTTACTTGAATTGAGTTGCGAAGTTATGTATAATCACTGGATACCCAAAGTGTTAAGTACGTAGGTAAGGGTTTCAATTTGGAGGTTTTTAATTATGAATGAACAAGAAATCTTTGATAAGATTGCGGCTATTATTGGCGATCGATTTGAGTTAAATAAGGATCAGGTAACAGACGAATTGAACTTCAAGGAAGACTTGGATGCTGATTCAATTGATATTGTGGAATTTGTTTTGGAATTAGAAGACACTTTTGGTGCCGAAATTCCGGATGAAGAAGCTGAAAAGATCGGTACGGTAGCTGATGCCGTTGCTTACATTAAAACAAAAATCAAATAATAACCTTAAAAACGAGCCTGTTGGTTGTGAGTATTCGCGACCGACAGGCTTATTTTTTTGCATTTTAAACAGTTTGTGAAAATGAGATTATTCACATAATAATCATTTGCGGATGCGTTATAATATTAGAATGATTCTTATAATGGCTCTGAATCAATGAAAATAAATTAGAATATTTTAATCTTTATTATTTACTTTTCATTTTTAATCATGTATTATTATTTTTAATAACTGAAGGGAGTGTCCATATGAAACGAGGAAAGAGTTTGGTATTAGGTGTAACAACAGTGGCGGTCACATTATTATTAGCAGCTTGTGGTAACTCAGGTAGCAAGGAAGCCGTTAAGACTGACACAGCCAGTTTTGCAACTGGGGATGTCATTGCGACAATGGATTCAGCGTTAAATACGGATGTGATCGGTGCGCAGGCTTTAACCGATACGATGGAAGGCCTTTACCGCTACGAGGGTAAAGAAATCAAACCGGCGATTGCGACTAAAGTAGTCAAACCAACTAATAACGGTTTAACATATACATTCCCATTAAGAAAAGACGCGAAGTGGAGCAATGGTCAACCGGTCACGGCAGAAGATTTCGTTTATGCTTGGCGCAGAGTCGTTGATCCAAAGGTCGGTTCACAATATGCTTATATCTATGAAGGCATTAAAAATGCAGCAGACATCACGACTGGTAAGGAACCGGTTAATTCATTGGGTGTAGTCGCTAAGGATAAACACACCTTAGAAGTCACCCTTGAAAAACCAATTCCATACTTCAGTCAATTGATGACCAGTTCAACATTCTTCCCCCAATATCCAGAAGCGGTCAAGAAAGCTGGCAAGAGTTACGGGACAAATTCTAAAACATTAGTTTTCAACGGCCCTTATAAATTAGAAAATTGGAATGGCCCAGATAGCTCATGGAAAGAAGTTAAAAACACCAATTACTGGAATGCGAAAGCAGTTAAGGTTAAGACGTTGAAGTATCAAGTGGTTAAAGATCCATCAACAGCTTTAAACCTCTTCCAAAGTAATAAATTAGATCGGACGGCGATCAGTGGTGACACAGCTAAACAAATGAAAAACGATCCACATTACTCAACCTTACAAAAATCAGCAACATTCTACATGCAAGTCAACCAAGAAAAGAATCCAATCTTTAAAAATGCGAAGATTCGCCGAGCAATTTCAATGACAATTAATCGTAAAGAATTAGTCGCACAGGTTCTAGGTGATGGTTCAAGTCCAATTGCTTCTGTGACACCAAAGAATATGTCATTTGACCCAACAACTAAGAAGGATTTTGTTGATGATTTAGACGCAGCGGGTAAGAAAAATGCAAGTTACAACCCTAAAGAAGCAACAAAACTTTGGAACGAAGGCCTTGCTGAAACTGGGCAAACAGGCAAAACATTCAATTACACATTACTTGGCGATGATACGGATACTGCCAAGAAACAATCCGAATATTTGCAAAATACTTTACAAAAGAACTTACCAGGTTTGAAAGTCACATTAGCGAACGTGCCATTTAAGACTCGTTTAACACGTTCAACGAACGGTGATTTCGACATGGTGGTTAGTGCTTGGAACGCTGATTTCCCAGATCCAATCACATTCTTAGACTTGTTTGTAACAGGCGGCGATAACAATGGGGGCCATTGGAGCAATGCCGAATACGATGCACAGATCAAGGCAAGTAAAGGTGACAACGCCAATGATCCTAAAGCAAGATGGCAAAACCTTGTTAAGGCACAAGATATTATGAATACAGAGTCAGGTGTCATTCCACTGTATCAATCAGGTGTGGCGTACTTAACTAACCCAAGCCTTAAAGGTTTAGACTACGGCCCTTCAGGAAGCTACAATAATGTCTCACTTTATTTAAAAAAATAAACTGACTTTATAAAGATGGGTTTCAGCGTTGAAAAACAATGAAGCCCGTTTTTGTTAGGAGCGAACTTATGAGTAAATACCTTGTTAAACGAATATTCTATTTAGTGCTAACCCTATTCATTGTCGCTTCTGTGACCTTCTTCATGATGAAGTTGATGCCAGGGACGCCATATACGAATCAGGAAAAAATGAGTGCTGATCAATTACGGATCATGAATGAACAGTACGGTTTGAACAAACCATTAATTCAGCAATATTTCATCTATCTAGGTGGCTTGTTGCATGGTGATTTTGGCACATCCTTCCAGTTCAACAATCAGCCCGTCTTGAGCTTAATCATGACGCGTTTAGGACCTTCATTACAAATCGGGGCACAAGCGATGATTGTCGGCTCATTACTGGGCATTTTACTAGGGGCAGTGGCGGCCATTCGCAAGAACACATGGGTCGATGGCGTTGCAACGTTCTTTTCAATCGTTGGGATTTCAATTCCGAACTTTGTGTTGGCGGTCTTACTCCAATTTTTCCTTGCCTTTAAATTACAACTATTCCCAATTGCGTTATGGGACGGCTGGTCATCTAGTGTCTTACCAACATTAGCACTAGCGGTTGCACCATTGGCGAATACGGCTCGGTTCATGCGGACTGAAATGGTCGATGTTTTAAACAGTGATTACATCGAACTTGCTAAAGCCAAAGGCAATTCAAAATGGCAAACAGTGGCAAAGCATGCCTTACGAAATTCAATGATTCCGGTTGTTACGATTATCGGGCCGATGGCAGTCAACTTGATGACTGGGTCACTAGTTGTTGAAAATATTTTCTCGATTCCCGGAATTGGGGAGCAATTTGTGAAGTCAATTATGACGAATGATTATCCAACGATCATGGGCTTGACCATTTTCTATTCATTCTTATTAACAGTGATTATTCTAGTCGTCGATATTCTTTACGGGATTATTGATCCACGAATTCGATTAAGTGACAGTCAGGGGGCGCACTAAATGGCAGATATTAAAATACCAGCGGGCTCATTCAAGCCCCTTACACAAGACACGCATGAAGCACAAGAAAAAATTAGTGCACCATCATTGACGTTTACGCAAGATGCCATTCGGCGCTTAAAGCAAAATAAAGTCGCGGTGGTTTCGTTAGTTGTCCTCTTAATTGTGATGTTGGCTGCTTTATTGGCACCAGTGATTGCACCACAAAGTCCAAATACACAAAATGTGGCGTACGCTAACTTACCGCCTAAAATTGGATCGGGGAATATCCCTGGTTTTACCGGTAAGATGGACGTTTCCGGTGTTAAAGTTGATAAATATCAACAAGCGGGCGTTCCCAAAGGCAAAACGTTTATCTTAGGGACGGATTATCTCGGTCGTGATTTATTATCACGAATTTTATACGGGACACGCTTATCCTTATTAATTGGGATTCTAGCGACATTGGTCGATTTATTAATCGGGATTCCATACGGGATTGTTTCCGGATGGCGTGGTGGCCGTTTGGATATGTTCATGCAGCGGGTAACTGAAATCATTTCATCAATTCCAAACTTAATTGTGGTTGTCTTGATGATGTTGGTACTCCGTCCAGGTTTATTGTCAATCGTCATCGCGATTGGCTTTACCGGTTGGATTACAATGGCCCGGTTGATTCGGGCCCAAACGTTCCAACTTAAGGAACAAGAATTCGTGCTCGCCGCACGGACGTTGGGTGAAAGTTCCACCAAGATTGCTTGGAAACACCTGATTCCGAATTTATCCTCAACGATTATTATTCAAACGATGTTTACAATTCCGAGTGCGATTTTCTTCGAAGCGTTCTTGAGCTTTATCGGGATTGGGATTCCAGCACCGAATGCTTCATTAGGGACGTTATTATCAGATGGGCAAAAAGCTTTCCGTTTCTTGCCATATCAAATGTGGTATCCAGCAGCAGTCCTCTGTGTGATCATGATTGCCGTCAACTTACTAGCAGACGGACTAAGAGACGCATTCGATCCAAAATCATAGCGTGTGCAAGTAGGCGGTTAGCTTTCGCGGATTAGCATAGTCTGACGAATAATCAACTTGTTGATTATTTATTAGACGTAGCTAACCACAGAAAGCAGTTAATGAAAGCACGTTTAGAAGCAGAGTCAGTTTCAAAAAGCATGTCAATACAAGGCCGTTTCCACGCGGTTTCATCATTGGAGGTCGTCAAATGGCAAATATTTTAGAAGTTAAACATTTAAGTATCGATTTTAAAACCTACGCAGGGGACGTCCATGCTATTCGCGATGTCAGTTTCAACTTGAAAAAAGGCGAAACACTAGCGATTGTTGGTGAATCAGGTTCAGGTAAGTCGGTAACGGTCCGTAGTATTATGGGCTTGTTAGCGGGTAATGCTCAAATTAAGGGTGGTACAATCAAGTATCACAATGAAGATCTCTTACAAAAACCAGAACAGGAAATGAATGCCTTACGTGGTAGCGATATTTCCATGATTTTCCAAGATCCGATGACGTCATTGGATCCAACGATGCCGATTGGTAAACAAGTTGCTGAACCCTTGTTGATTCATAAAACAATGAATAAGGAAGAAGCAATGAAACGTGCACAGAGTGTTTTAGAGTTGGTGGGTATTCCGAATGCCAAAGCACGGATGAAAGATTATCCGCATCAATTTTCTGGTGGGCAACGGCAACGAATCGTGATTGCGATTGCGATTGTTGATTATCCACAAATCCTGATTGCCGACGAACCGACAACGGCGCTTGATGTGACAGTGCAAGCACAAATTATCGATTTGATGAAGGAATTGCAACGCAAGATTGAAACCTCAATTATTTTCATTACGCATGATTTAGGTGTTGTGGCAGGGATTGCCGATCGCGTAGCGGTAATGTATGCCGGTAAGATTATCGAATATGGGTTGGTTGATGAAATTTTTTATCAACCCAAGCATCCATATACGTGGGGCTTATTGAACTCAATGCCAACACTTGATACTTCTGGCCGTCTTGAAGCCATTCCAGGGACCCCACCAGACTTGTTGGATCCACCGAAAGGGGATGCCTTCGCACCGCGTAATCCATATGCTTTACAAATTGATGTGGAACAGGAACCGCCATTTTTCCAAGTGTCGAAAACGCATTTTGCGGCAACTTGGTTGTTGCATCCAGATGCACCAGCTGTGGAACCACCAGCAGCCGTCCGTGCAATGATGGCTAAGTACCAGGCGACACAAGTTCAAGAGAAAGTAGGGACAATTGATGGACAAGGATAAAAAAGTATTAGTGTCGGTTAAACATTTAAAGCAATATTTTAGCCAAGGAAAAAAATCCGAAGTCAAAGCCATTGATGATGTCTCATTTGAAATCTATGAAGGCGAAACGTTTGGCTTGGTGGGTGAATCTGGTTCTGGGAAGAGTACAACTGGGCGGAGTATCATCCGGCTATACAACCCGACAGATGGTGAAATTCTATTCGATGGCCGTGACATTAGTAAGATTAAAAATCATAGTCGTGAAATGAAGGCGTTCCGGAAAGAGATTCAGATGATTTTCCAAGATCCCTACGCATCATTGAATCCACGGATGAAAGTCAAAGATATCATCGCTGAGGGCTTGCATATCCATCATTTGGTTAAAAATGATGCAGAATGTGATGCACGCGTCAACGAGCTTTTGGAATTAGTTGGTTTGAATAAAGACCATGCAACGCGTTATCCATATGAATTCTCCGGTGGGCAACGCCAACGTATTGGGATTGCCCGCGCGCTTGCGGTAAAACCTAAATTTATCATTGCGGATGAACCGATTTCGGCGCTTGACGTATCGATTCAAGCACAAGTGGTTAACTTGATGAAAGAAATTCAAGAACAGCAAAACTTGACGTATTTATTCATCGCACATGATTTATCGATGGTGAAATACATTAGTGATCGGATTGCGGTGATGCATAACGGTAAAATTATGGAATTGGCATCAGCCGATGACATTTATGATCGACCATTGCATCCATATACGCAAAGTCTATTGTCTGCTGTGCCGTTACCTGATCCAAAGGTCGAGCGGCAACGTCGGCGAATTGCTTATGATAGTTCAATTGAGGCAGATAATGAAGGTCGTCAATTGCGCGAAGTGGCCGATGAACACTATGTCTATGCAACTGAAGCTGAACTAGCGAGTTATCAAACCGCTTTAGCAGCAATGACAACGCCATCTGCATAAAGCAACGCCTGTTTTGAAATATTCGTTTGCGTGTTACAATGAATACTTCAAAACAGGCGTTTTTTAGTGATTAATAAAAGAAACGGTTTGCTAGGAACGACGCTGTTTTTTTAAGCGTATAAACGGTATAATAGTGAAAGATTAAACAGTTGAAATGGGGTAATTTAATTTTGGATGCAGCACTAGTGAGCGAGCTTCGAGCCCGCTACGGCATTGAATTTCAGAATTTAGCACTATTGGACGAAGCCTTTACACATTCGTCATACGTCAATGAACACCGGGAGTTGGGTCTTCGTGATAACGAACGACTCGAATTCTTGGGTGACGCGGTGATGGAAATTACGGTTTCAGAATACTTATATAAAAAATATCCGGACTGGCCAGAAGGCAAACTGACACGCTTACGGGCGGCAATCGTCTGCACGAAGAGTTTCAGTAGTTTTGCCAAAGAAGCGCACTTTGATCGATACATTCGCCTTGGTAAAGGGGAAGAAAAAAACGGTGCGCGGGCACGAGCAACACTTTTGGAAGATTTATTTGAAGCTTTTAACGGCGCTTTGTTCTTAGATCAAGGGCGTGGCGCAGTTGTTAAATTCATCGAACAAGTTGTCTTTCCCAAGATTGAAGCCGGTGAATTTTCAGACCAAACGGATTATAAGACCAATCTGCAAGAGTTCTTGCAACAAGATGGTGAAGTTGAGATTGAATATAAGTTATTGGCAGAAGTGGGACCATCACATGCCCGTCAATTTGAAGTGGATGTGATGATGGGCGATCGCGTCTTAGGTTCAGGTGTTGGCCGGAACAAAAAAGCAGCCGAACAAGCAGCTGCTAAAGTGGCGCTTGCCAAACTGAAATAAAGAAAGAAGCAAACGACAGTTGAAACCAACCGCCGTGTGTAGGGAGTTTAGTGCATGCAGTTAAAGTCATTGGTTTTATCAGGGTTTAAATCATTTGCTGATAAAACAGAAATCAATTTTTCAGAAGGTTTAACGGGCATCGTTGGACCAAACGGGAGCGGTAAAAGTAACGTCACAGAAGCAATTCGGTGGGCGATGGGCGAACAATCAGCCAAGAGCTTACGGGGCGAAAAGATGCCCGACATCATTTTTGCCGGGACTGATATTCGACCACAGATGAATAAGGCAGAAGTGACGCTGGCTTTTGATAACAGCGATCAATATTTGAAACAAGAACAAGCCAACGTCACGATTACGCGGCGTTTATTTAGAAATGGCGATAGTGAGTTTTATTTGAATCAAAAGAGTTGTCGGTTAAAAGACATCGTTAATTTATTTATGGATTCTGGCCTTGGGCGAGAATCTTTTTCGATTATTTCGCAAGGTCGGGTTGAAGCAATTTTCAACAGTAAACCAGAAGATCGGCGGAATATTATTGAAGAAGCGGCCGGTGTTTTGAAATATAAACAACAAAAGAAAAAGGCTCAATCTGAATTAGATCAAACAGATGAAAATTTGAGTCGGGTCACCGACATTCTTCATGAACTACGGGGACAAGTTGAACCGTTGAAGGAACAAAGCAGTATTGCGCAGGATTACTTGGATCAAAAAGCGCAATATGATGCGTTGCACCAACAATTATTGGTGATTGAAATTGATCAATTAGTGGCTGATCAAAAGACGTACAAAGAAAAGGCGCAAACCCTTGCGCAAGCGTTGCAAGAGATTGAAGCGGACATCGCTAAGACGACGGCTGCCCAAACCGAGAATCAGGCAACCTTAGCCCAGTTGGAACAACAAATAGAACAAGATAATCAGACGTTGTTAGAAAAGTCTCGCTTGGCTGAAAATCTATTAGGCCAAGAGAACGTTTCAAAAGAGCGCGCTAATTATACGGATGCGAACCGCCAAAGTTTAGTCGAACAGATCGACACATTAAAACAGCAATTAACGGCGGAACAAGCCAATCAATCTGAATTAAAGGCAAGTTATGAAGAAAAAGTGACGGCATTGAGGGCGTTGAAGACGGAGTTAACCACCCTTAAACGCCAAGCGTCTGGTAGTGAAGCGGAACTGAAAGCGAAGATTGAACAAATTCGTCAAGAATACATCGATCAGATGCAAGCCCAAACGACCAATCATAATGAACAACAATATTTAGAAAAGAACTTGTTACAAACTAAAACGCAACTTGCACGGCAAGATAGTGCAGTCGATGAGACATCGACGCAATTGGCACAAAAAAAGGCAGAACAAGCGGCCCAAAAAGCCCAACTTGAAACACTCAAAGCGCAATACGAAACGTTGTCCAATGAGTTGGCCGAATTACAAACGCAAATTAACACGGACCAAGCGGCTTACCAAAATCAACAAAATAGTTGGTTCCAAGCGTCTGGTATTTTACAAAAAGCGAAAGCAAAACAAGCTAGTCTTGCGGAATTAAATGATGACTACGCCGGCTTTTATCAAGGGGTTAAGGCTGTCTTGAAGCAAAAACAACAGTTCCCTGGTTTATTAGGGGCTGTAGCGGAATTGATGCAAGTGCCCAGTGAGTATCAACAAGCGATTGAATTAGCATTAGGCGCACAGCTACAACAAGTTGTGACACGGGATGAACAGACGGCCAAACAAGCGATTGAGTATTTGAAAACCAATCGGATTGGGCGGGCAACTTTCTTACCCAATAACGTTGTCAAACCACGTTTACTACCAAGTAGCTTAGTTCACCAATTACAACAGCAGCCTGGATTTATCGGAATTGCCAGTGAGCTTGTGCAGTTTGATGAACAAGTGCGACCGGTGATGAACCATTTGATGGGCAATTTGATTGTCGCGACTGAGTTGGAGCCGGCGATTAAATTGAGTCAATTGACGGGGCATCGTTACCGAATCATTACGTTAGCAGGGGATATTTTAAGCCCGGGTGGTTCGATGACTGGGGGCCATAATAACCGACAAAACAATGGTGGGCTACTTGCGCGTAAGCAAACCTTGACTGATTTAGAAGGTCAAATTGCCAAGATGCAGGTCGCTTTGGATCAAAAGCAAGCCAGTGTCCAAGCCGCAAAAGCTCAATTAACGGCACGCCAAGCAGAATTAAATACGAAACAAGCGGCATTGGAAACCGCTAAGAATCAATATCAAGCTGCCCAAAATACGTTAGCCTTGACTGACGAACGTTTGAGTCAGTTTGAACGGCAACAACAAGCAACCGATTATCAAGTGCAACAACAACAACAAGCTTATGAGGCAGATTTAAAACGCCAGGCAGAATTAGTGGCAGCCGAAGCTGAAATTGTTGCGTCGATTGCACAGCTGCAAGCAGATCTCGAAACAGCTAATGAGCAATTACAACATTTTGATGAGAGTCAAAAACAAATTGCGCAACAACAAACAGCCCTCGAAACCAAGTTGGCTGTCGCTCAAGCTGAACAAAAGAATGTTCAGGAGAAATTAACGGTTGCTACTCGCAATAGCAACGACCTGGCAGCCCAGTTGAAGGCCAGTCAGGATAAACTAGCTGCGCTAAAACAAGCGGATCAAGAAGACGCTTCGAGTCAAAAAGAACGACGAGCACTGCTAAAGGCAACCAATGCTTTGATTGAGAAAGTCCAAGCGAAGTTAGCCACTGAACGCGCGCAAAAAGAAACGCTGAAGGCGGAACAACAAACGCTTCAAGCCAAGGCCACACGCGTCTACCAATTACAAAAAAATAGTTTAGCTGAGCAAGAACAAAATGCTGTCGGGCTCAACCGGGTTAAAATTAACATTGATCAACGCTTAAATACATTGAGCGAAGATTACCAATTGACTTACGAAGCCGCCAAGGCCGCTTTGGCCGCATCAGACTTAACCGACGATCAATTGCGGTCTAAGTTGAAATTATTGAAACTCGGCTTAGCTGATTTAGGAACGGTCAACTTGGCGGCCATTGATGATTATCAACACGTTAAAGAACGTTACGATTTCTTGATGCAACAAGATGCCGACTTGATGGACGCTAAGCGCCAATTATTAGCATCGATGGCTGAAATGGATACGGAAGTTGAAAAGCGGTTTAAGGAAACGTTTGAACAAACTGCCGCTGCTTTTGAAACCATCTTCCCGATCATGTTTGGTGGCGGCCATGCCAGCTTAACGTTTACGGATCCAAGCGCACTATTAACGAGTGGGATTGACATTATTGCGCAACCACCTGGTAAGAAACTACAACGCTTGAGTCTTTTATCTGGTGGTGAACGCGCATTGACGGCGATTACGTTATTGTTTGCCATCTTAAAAGTACGCCCAGTGCCGTTTTGTATTTTGGACGAAGTCGAAGCTTCGTTGGACGAAGCCAACGTTGATCGTTTCGGTCGTTTCATGAAACGTTATGAGAGTGATACACAATTCATCGTGATTACCCACAGAAAAGGGACGATGACCCAAGCCAATCGCTTATACGGGGTGACAATGGCGGAATCTGGAATCTCGAAGATTGTTTCCGTTTCATTAGAAGAACACGCAACAGCCTAGGAGGAAAACCATGGGATTATTTGATCGTATTAAAAAAGCATTCTCAGCCGAACCAGAAAAAGAAACACCGGTTGAACAAGACCAAGCGATACCGGAAACACCGGTTGAATCAGACGCTACGCCGGTTGAATCGCAAACCCCTGCAGAAACTGCGGCAGCTGAGAAAACTGAAACCGATGAACCAGCCAGTTTAGCAACTGAAGATGATTCAGAAACGGTATCACCGCTTGACACACCAACGGCGGCACCCGTAAACTCAGAACCAGAACCAGAACCAGAACCAGAACCAGAACCAGAACCAGAACCAGAACCAGAACC